>Ga0209415_10005549_pt1 | contig 22630 bp, 21 predicted proteins | sample PeaSoiSIISIP2007_FD_187696 | JGI IMG/M metagenome (GOLD analysis project Ga0209415, IMG submission 187696) | Peat soil microbial communities from Weissenstadt, Germany - SII-SIP-2007 (SPAdes) (version 2) | ecosystem: Environmental > Terrestrial > Soil > Wetlands > Peat | place: Germany... | reverse complement strand
CGGGGCGGTCAGGCGGCCTTGACTGCCGCGACGAGCTTGGACAGGGAGTCCTTGGCGTCCCCGAAGAGCATGGTCGTCTTGGGGTCGTAGAGCAGTTCGTTGTCGATGCCCGCGAACCCGGGTCGCATCGAGCGCTTGAGGAACACGATGTTGGTGGCCCGATCCGCGTTGATGATGGGCATGCCGTAGATGGGGCTTCCCGGGGTGTTCTTGGCGGCGGGGTTCACGGTGTCGTTGGCGCCCACCACCAGGGCGACGTCGGTGCTGTCGAGGTCCTGGTTGGCGTCGTCCATCTCCTCGAGCTGGTCGTAGGGGACGTTGGCCTCGGCCAGGAGGACGTTCATGTGCCCGGGCATGCGGCCCGCCACGGGGTGGATGGCGTAGTAGACCTCGACTCCGCGCGCCGCGAGCGCGTCGGCCAGCTCACGCGCCGTGTGCTGGGCCTGGGCTACCGCCAGGCCGTAGCCCGGGATGATGGCGACCTTGCGCGCGTAGGCCAGCAGGACGCCGATGTCGTCCGCGGTTCCGGCCCGCACCGACCGCCCCTCGGCGTCAGGGCCCTCGCCCGACGCGGTGACGACCGAGCCGAAGGCGCTGAAGAGGATGTTGGGCAGGGAGCGGCCCATGGCCTGGCTCATCATGCGCGTGAGCAGCGTGCCCGATGCGCCCACCAACGTGCCGGCCACGATGAGCAGGGTGCTGTTGAGCGTGAAACCCGACGCGGCCACGGCCAGACCGGTGAAGGCGTTGAGGAGGGAGATGAGCACGGGGGTGTCGGCTCCGCCGATGGGCAGCACGAAGATGGCCCCGAGTGCCAGCGACAGCACCAGCACGATGACGAGCACCGTGGTGCTGGCCGTCACCACGGTGACCACGAGAAGAGCGACGATGGCGACGCCGATCGCCGCGTTGATGGGTTGCTGGGCCGGATACGTGATGGGTCGCCCGGTCATGAGCTCCTGGAGCTTGGCGAACGCGATGGTGCTGCCCGCCAGGGACACCGATCCCACCAGCACGCCGAAGAGGATCTCGATGATCCGGTAGATCGCCAGTGACTTGTGGGGCGCGGCGATGAATTCGGTGACCGACACCAAGGCCGCGGCGCCGCCTCCCACGCCGTTGAAGATGGCCACCATCTGGGGCATCGCCGTCATCTTCACGAGCCGCGCCGCGGGCACCCCGATCACGGCCCCGATGGCGATGGCGATGATGATGAGTACGAGGTTGCGGGTGTGCGAGTACACCTCGGGCAGAGAGAACGTCCACGCCACGGCCACCAACATCCCGCTCGCCCCGACGAGGTTCCCCAGGCGGGCGCGCTTGGGGGAGCTGAGCCCCTTCAGGGCCAGGATGAACCCGACGATGGCGATCAGGTAGACGAGATCGGTGGCGGTCGCCCTGCTCACGACGCCGCCCCCGCGCCCCCGTCTTCGGGCTTGGCGGCAGTGTCGCCCGAGGCCTTGGCATCCGCGGCGGCTTTACGGTCGGCCGGCTTCGCCCTGAACATGTGGAGCATCCGGTCGGTGACGACGAACCCGCCGACGACGTTGAGGGTGGCCAGTACGACGGCGAGGAAGCCCAGCGTCAGCTGGGCGGTCCCGTGCGCCTGGCCCAACACGATCATGGTGCCCACGAGGATGATGCCGTGGATGGCGTTGCTCCCCGACATGAGCGGCGTGTGCAGGATGCTCGGCACCTTGGAGACGACCTCGTAGCCCACGAAGGCGGCGAGGACGAAGACCGTGATGAAGGTCATGAGCCCGGGTCCGGCTGCGGCCATCACGGTCCCGGCTCCTTGGGTGCTGGCTCCTTGGGTGCGGCCTCCTTAGGCGCTGGCTCCTTGGGCGCTGGCTCCTTGGGCGCTGGCTCGTCGGGTGCTGGCTCGTCGGGCGCATTGAGGAGCTCGGCCGTCGGTCCGTGCACGACCTCGCCGGCGCGCACCACGCAGCTCCCGGCCACGATCTCGTCGTCGAAGTCGGGGCGCAGCTGGCCCTCGACCACGATCAGGGCCAGGAAGTTGGCGACGTTGCGCGAGTACAGGAAGCTGGCGTGGGTGGGCATCGCCGAGGGGGGGTTGGAGAGCCCGCACACGACCACGCCGTGGTACTCGATGTCGCGCCCGGGCTCCGACAGCTCGCAGTTCCCGCCGCTGTCGGCCGCCATGTCGACGATGACCGAGCCCTCGGCCATGCGCTCGACCATGGGCGTGGTCACGAGGACCGGGGCCTGGCGTCCGGGGACGGCGGCCGTGGTGATCACGACGTCGGCCGCGGCGACCTCGTTGCTGATGAGCTCGCGCTGGCGGGCGAGGAACTCCTCGGACTGCACCCGGGCGTAGCCGCCCGCGCCCTCCTGGGACTCGAGCTCGAGCTCCACGAAGGAGGCGCCGAGGGACTGCACCTCCTCTTTGGCCGCGGCCCGCACGTCGTAGGCGCGCACCTGGGCTCCCAGCCGGCGGGCCGTTGCGATCGCCTGCAGTCCCGCCACCCCGGCCCCGAGCACGAGCACCTTGGCGGGGGGGATGGTCCCGGCCGCGGTCATGAACATGGGGAAGAACTTGGGCAGGCGTACCGCGGCCGCCAGCGTCGACAGGTATCCCGACACCGTCGCCTGCGACGACAGGGCGTCCATGGACTGGGCCCGGCTGATGCGCGGCACGAGATCGAGGCTGAACGCCGTGGCCTTGCGCTGCACCAGCGCCCGCACCGTGTCGAGCTGCGCGGCGGGCTGGAAGAAGCTCACCACCGTGGTCCCCTCGCCCAGCAGCGCCACCTCCTGGGGTGTCGGCGCCTGGACCTTGGCGACGAGATCGGCGCCCGCCAGCACGTCGGTGACCCCGGCCCGAACCGTGGCGCCTTTGTCCGCGTAGGCGGCGTCGGGGAAATGCGCGTCGACCCCCGCACCTTGCTGGACGACGACCTCGACCCCGGTCCCGGCCAGGCGTCCGGCCACATCGGGAATGATGGCCACCCGGTGCTCGCCGGTACGCGTTTCGGTAGGGACGGCGAGTTTCACGGGGGGCTATCAGAGCACGTCGGGAGCGTCCGACACCACCCCAGGCACCGACCCAGGCCCCCGGCCCTGCACCGGCCCGGGCACCGGGGGGGCGATGGCGTCACCCGTCGTGGAGGGCGCGCAGAAAGGCGGGCGCCTCTCCGCCGCCGTGCACCTCGAGGGCCGCGCCCGACACGTAGGAGGCGAGCGGCGAGGCGAGGAACAGGCAGGCTCCGGCCACGTCGTCGGGCGTTCCCATCCGGCCCAGGGGCACGGTGGCGGCGACCGCGGCCAACCCGGCCGCCCCCCCGTAGTGGTCCTCGGCCGCGTCGGTGGCGATCAACCCCGCCACCACGCAGTTGACGCGCACCTCGGGGGCCCACTCCACCGCCAAGGTGCGCGTCAGGTTGATGAGCCCCGCCTTGGCCGCCCCGTAGGCGGCGGTACCGGGAGAGGGGCGCAAGCCCGACACGCTGGCGATGTTGACGATCGAACCGCCCCCCTTCACCCGCATGACGGCGTGGGCCGCCTGCGCGCAGTACATCGGGGCCAGGAGGTTGAGCGCGACGACCTGTGACACGAAGCGGGGCGAGGCGTCGGCGGCGGGCACGGCGGGGGACCCACCTGCGTTGTTCACGAGGACGTCGACGCGTCCGAAGCGCTCCACCGTTGCCGCCACGACCGACGCGGCCTGCTGCGCGTCGCGCACATCGGCGCTGAAGAACACGGCGCGCCGTCCCCGTGCGGTGGGCAGCTCGTCCACCGCCGGTTCCTTGCGTCCACAGATGGCGGCATCGGCCCCCGCGGCGAGGAAGGCCTCGGTGATGGCGCGCCCGATGCCCCGGGCCCCGCCCGTGACCACGACGACTCTGCCGGTGAAGTCGGTGCTGGCGGCGAAGTCGATGTCGCCCGGAGAGGTGCCGTCGGTCACGATCAGAACCTAGCCAAGGACCACGCATGGCGACCGGCTGGCACGACCTTGACGCTCTACGCGACGAGGAAGGAGACTCATCCGAGGCCAAGGGCGTCGGCGGGCGTTCTTCGGGGGGTGCGCGGAGGATGCGATGAGAACGACGACGCGTCATGCGTCAGCGGTCTCGTTGCAGCACGTGCCCGGTCTCGACGGCATCCGAGGGGTCGCGGTGGTGGCGGTCATCGCCACGCACACCGTCGCCACGATCCCCGGTGGATTTCTCAGCGTCGACGTCTTCTTCGCCCTGTCGGGCTACCTCATCACGTCCCTGTTGGTGGCGCAGTGGCGTGGGACCGGGACGATCCGCCTCGGCGAGTTCTGGTCACGCCGGGTCCGGAGGCTCCTCCCGGCCCTGTTCGTGATGCTCATCGCGGTGGGGGCCGGTGCGGCGCTGTGGCCCCAGATTTTCGGGGGTCCCGCGCTGCGGGGCGACACGTTGTCGACGGTGCTCTATGTCGCCAACTGGCACTTCATCTCGGACCACACCAACTATTTCCTGGCCAGCGGGTCGGCGTCCCCGCTGCTGCATACGTGGTCACTCGCCATCGAGGAGCAGTTCTATCTGGTGTGGCCGATCGTGGTGCTGGTCGTGCTCAAGGTCCGCCTACCCCGGGCGCGACGCACCGAGGACGGCACGTCGGTCGACCACCGCAGCCGGCTGCTGCTCCTCTTCGCCGTCGCCGCCCTGGGGGCTGTCGCGTCGGCGACGTGGATGGCTGCGCTGACGCGTGCCGGATCCGACACCACGCGCAGCTTCTACGGCAGCGACACCCGCGCCCAGGCCATCCTGGTGGGCGCCGCGCTCGCCGTCGGGACCGTGCTGTGGGGCCCGGCGTGCTCGCGTCGAGCACGATCCGCGATGCGCGTGTGGGGCGTCGCCGGAGCGTCGGGGACGGTGCTGTTGTGGTTGTTCGTCCCCCCGAGCTCGCTGTGGGTGTTCCGCGGTGGCTTCTTCGTCGCCGCGCTGTGCAGCGCCGGGGTCATCGCCTGTGTGGCAGACATCCCCACCGGCCGCCTCGCCCAGGTGCTGTCGTGTCGACCGCTGCGGTACGTGGGCCGGATCTCCTACGGCATGTACCTCTGGTACTGGCCGCTCGTGCTCGTGCTGTCGGGCACCCGCACCCGTCTCGACGGATACCCACTGCTGGCGCTGCGCCTGGTGGCGATCATCTCGGTCGCGTCGGTGTCGGCCTTGCTGGTCGAGCTTCCCATCCGCCGGGGTCGCCTCCCCGGCCTGTGGGCGCCGCTGGCCATGCCCGCGGCCGCCGGTGTTGCCGTGCTCACGACGTTCTTGGCCACCGTGGGGGTGAGCGATATGGCCGCAGCGTCGGTGAGTGTCGACAGCGCTGCATCGGCCACCCCGGCCGGCTCGACCACCGGCGCCGGCAGTCGTGTGTCTGGCGCCCCCTCGACCGCCACCGCTACCGCTACCGCCGGAGCCACCGACGTCCGGCCGGTGAAGGTACTCATCGTCGGCGATTCGGTGGCGGGCACGCTCGGGGTCGGGCTCGGCCAAGTGATGTCGCAGTACGGCGTGGTGGCGGTGAACGAGGGCAGCCCGGGCTGTTCGGTGTCGATGGACCAACTCGTCCGGGTGCTGTGGTTCACCGATCCTCCCGGCAAGCCGTGCGAGAACGGTGACCCCGACGCCTTGTTGGCGCAGTGGCGCGTCTGGGTCGACCAGTTCAACCCCGACGTCGTCATCTACATGGCGAGGAGCGAGGTGCTCGACCAGGAGGTGAACTCGAGCTGGACCCACCTCGGCGTCCCCGCATTCGACTCCTACGTGACGGGCCGGTTCCAGAAGGCCATCGGTGTCCTCGGCTCGCGCGGGGCGCACGTCGTGCTGTTGACCTCCCCGTTCTACGACACCGGCATGGAGCCGAGCGGAGTGCCGTGGCCCGAGGACGATCCGAGTCGAGTCACCACCGACAACCAGATCATCGAGTCGATGGCCGGTATCTCGGTCGGGCCTGTCGGCTCCGGCTCTCGAACCGGCTCTCGAACCGGCTCTCGTACCGGCTCCCGAACCGGGGAGCGGTTGTTCGCGGGCAACAAGGTGACGGTCATCGACGTCGGTACGTGGCTGTCGCCCCAGGGGCACTTCACCGTCACGGTCGACGGGGTGAATGCTCGGTGCGGGGACGGCGTGCATTTCACCGTGGCCGGAGGCGAGTGGTTGGCCCGGCGCATCTTGCCCGTCGTGTCGTTGCTGGGCCGGGCGCACCAGCTGCAGTCGCCGTCGGGCTCGTGGCCCGGTGCCCTGGCCGTCACCGCGCCACCGTGGTACTCGGAACTGCCGTGCGCTGCGTCGTGACTCCCCGGCGGAGCCCGTTCGCACACGGCGGAGGTCACCGAATACCCTGCTCGGACCGGCGCGGCTGAACACAGCCCCCCGGATCGACGATCCTGACGGGTCGACGCCGACGGATCTGGAGTCCTCCATGGGTATCGAGACACACGAGCGCTCGCCGGGCACCGCCGAGGTCGTCATCGATGTGCCTCCCGTGAACGCACTCGACGTGGCGTCGTGGTTCGCCCTGGCCGAGGCGGTCCTGGCGGCGGGCTCGATTCCCTCGGTCCGGGTGGTGGTGGTCCGCGCCGAGGGCCGAGGCTTCTGTGCCGGCGTGGACATCAAGGAGATCCAGGCCAAAGGGGATGAGGCGCTGGTGGGGGTGAACCGGGGGTGCGCGGCGGCGTTCGCGGCGGTCTACGACTGTGAGGTCCCGGTGATCGCGGCGGTGCACGGTTTCTGCCTCGGTGGGGGTATCGGGATCGCGGGGAACGCCGACATCGTGGTGGCCTCCGACGACGCCACCTTCGGGTTGCCCGAGGTCGATCGCGGCGCGCTGGGCGCCGCCACCCATCTGGCCCGGCTCGTGCCCCAGCACCGGATGCGGTCGATGGTCTACAGCGCGCAGCCCGCCACCGCGGCCGAGCTGCACCACTACGGCTCGGTGCTGCGCGTCGTCCCCCGGGACCAACTGATCGACGCCGCGTACGAGGTGGCGGGGTCCATCGCGTCGAAGAGCCCCACCATCATCCGTCGCGCCAAGGAGTCGCTCAACGGTATCGACCCCGTCGACGTGAAGCGCAGCTACCGCTTCGAGCAGGGTTTCACCTACGAGCTTCACGTGGCCGGCGTCGCGGACGAGCAGCGCCAGGCGTTCGTGGACAAGCGCGACGCGGACACCTCGACGTGAACGTGCCCGCGAGCCCGGCGTGCACGAGCCCGGCCCCATGAGCCCCGCAGCATGAGCCCGGCCCCATGAGCGACAAGCGCGCCACGCTCGAGGAGATGGTCGGCGAGCTTCGCGACGGCATGACCATCGGCATCGGTGGATGGGGATCGCGCCGCAAGCCCATGGCGGCGGTGCGGGCCATCCTGCGCGCCGGGTTGCGCGATCTCACCGTCGTCGCCTACGGAGGGCCCGACGTGGGCTTGCTGTGTGCGGCCGGCCGGGTGCGCAAGGCCGTCTATGCCTTCGTGACCTTGGACTCCATCGCCCTCGACCCTCATTTTCGCAAGGCGCGCCAGGGCGGGACCATCGAAGCCATGGAGATCGACGAGGGCATGCTCTACCTCGGGTTGCTCGCCGCTTCGCAGCGCGTACCCTTCCTCCCCACGCGCGCCGGGCTCGGATCGGACGTCATGGCTGTGAACCCCGGGCTCCGGACCGTGCGTTCTCCCTACGAGGACGGCGAGCAGCTCGTGGCGATGCCGGCTCTGGCTCTCGACGCGGCCTTCGTGCACGTCAACCGCGCCGATACCCACGGCAACGGGCAGATGCTCGGTCCCGACCCGTTCTTCGACGAGCTCTTCCTGGGTGCCGCGGCCCGACGATTCGTGACCGCCGAAAAGGTGGTCGACCCCGGACAGCTCACCGACGAGGCCCCGATTCAGAGCGTCACGATCAACCGCCTCATGACCGACGCCGTGGCCGAGGCACCCCGTGGTGCGCATTTCACCTCGTGTCCTCCCGACTACGACCGCGACGAGTCGTTCCAGAAGGCGTACGCGTCGGCGGCCGCCGATCCCGTTGCGTGGGAGGACTTCGACCGCCGGTACCTGCAGGTGGACGAGGCGGGTTACCTCGCCGCGGTGCGCGAGGCACAGGCGCCATCTCCCACCGGCGGTGTGTCGTGACCGATGACCTCGGGGTGACGCGGGCCGAGGTGTGCGTGGTGGCGTGCGCGCAGGCGTGGCGCGGCGACGGCGAGATCATGGCGAGCCCCTTCGGGACGGTCCCGCAGATCGGGGCCCGCCTGGCCCGGCTCACCTTCGAACCCGATCTCGTGCTCACCGACGGCGAGGCGGCGCTGATGGCCAACACCCCGTCGGTGTCCTCGGCGCGCGCCGAGCTCGTGCTCGAGGCGTGGATGCCGTACCGGCGGGTGTTCGACGTGGTGTGGTCAGGGCGACGCCACATCATGATGATGGCGTCGCAGGTGGACCGCTTCGGCAACCAGAACCTCAGTGCCATCGGCGACTGGGCCCGGCCCAAGGCGCAGTTGATCGGGGTGCGGGGGGCGCCGGGCAACAGCCTCAACCACAAGACGAGCTATTGGGTCCCCGCCCACAGCCCCCGGAGCTTCGTCGAGCACGTCGACATGGTGTGTGGTGTCGGCTATGACCGGGCCGCGGCGGCCGGGCCTTCGGCCACGCGCTTTCACGATGTCCGTGTGGTGGTGTCGAACCTCGGCGTGTTCGATTTCGACACGCCCGACCACGCCATGCGCGTGCGGTCGGTGCATCCGGGTGTGGAGCTCGGGGAGGTGGTGGAGTCCACCGGATTCGAGCTGGTGGTACCCGACCCGGTTCCGGTCACACCCATGCCCGATGCCGACGAGTTGGAGCTGATCCGCGAGGTTCTCGACCCCAAGGGTCTCCGGGACAAGGAGATCGCGTCCTGACCGGTGACGCCGCGTTGCCCGAGCCTCACCGCGCGCTGCGCACGCGCCTGTGTGAACTGGTCGGCGTGCGCTATCCCATCGTGCAGACCGGAATGGGGTGGGTCGCCGGTCCGCGCCTCGTCGCGGCGACGGCCAACGCCGGGGCGCTCGGGATCCTGGCGTCGGCGACGATGACGGTCGACGAGCTTCGTGGCGCGGTGGCCGAGGTGAAGGCCCGTACCGACGCTCCGTTCGGCGTCAACCTCCGTACCGACGCGCCCGACTCGGCGCAGCGGATCGCGCTCCTCGTCGACGCGGGCGTCAAGGTGGCGAGCTTCGCCCAGGCGCCCCGCCCCGACATGGTGGCGACCCTGCGCGACGCGGGCGTGATCGTAATCCCCACCGTCGGGGCCCGGCGTCACGCCGAAAAGGTGGCCGAATGGGGGGTCCACGGTGTCATCGCCCAAGGCGCGGAAGGCGGTGGCCATACCGGTCAGGTGCCGACGTCGCTGTTGCTTCCCCAGGTGTGCGACGCCGTCGGTGACCGGGTGGCGGTCATCGGTGCGGGCGGGTTCTCCAGTGGCCGGGGGCTCGTGGCCGCCCTCGCCTACGGCGCGGCGGGCATCGCCATGGGCACGCGCTTCCTGCTGACGCGTGAGAGCACGGTTCCCGACGAGGTGAAGAAGATCTACCTCGGCACCCCGATCACCGGCACCGTGGTCACCACGCGCGTCGACGGTGCGCCCCAGCGGGTGATCCGGACCGGGGTGGTGGACCATCTCGAGGGGGCCGGCCGCATCGCGGCCTTGCCGCGGGCGCTTCGCAACGCCTTGGCATTCCGGCGCCAGACCCGGACGTCGTTGCGCGCCCTTGTGTCCGAGGGCCGCGCCATGAAGGAAGGCAACGAGCTGTCGTGGGCGCAGGTGGTCATGGCCGCCAACGCACCCATGATGACCAAGGCGGCGCTCGTCGAAGGTCGCACCGACGTGGGTGTGCTGCCGACGGGCCAGGTGGTCGGCGTGATCGAGGAGCTCCCGACGGTCGCCGAGCTCATCTCGGCCATCGTCACCGAGGCCAATGCGACCTTGGAGCGTCTCCGGTAGCGACATGGCCCCCGAGCATGCGCTGAGCCGCCGGGGCCTGCTCGGTGGTGCACTGGCCGGCGCGGCGGCGCTGGGTCTCGAGGCGTGCAGCCCCGCGCCCCGGGCCGTCGGTACCGGACCCGGTTCGACCCGCAGCCGCGCCGGCGCGGCCAGGATCCTCCCCGCGGGGACGCGTCCGTACCCGTCGGTGGCAGCGGGCACGGACATGCTTCCGGAGATCGGCCACATCGTGGTGTTCATGCTCGAGAACCATTCCTTCGACAACATCCTCGGGATGCTCGGTCGGGGCGACGGCTTCACACTCGATCCTCAAGGACGGCCGACGGCCACGAACCCGTACCGGGGCCAGACCCTCCGTGCCTTTCACCTGCCGACGCCCTGTCAGCTCGCCAACCAACCGTCCAACACGTGGGACGCCGGTCACCTCTCCTACGCGGGGGGGTCCTGTCTCGGTTTCGCCGACAGCCAGAGCGGGCCGGTGTCGATGGGCTACTACGACGCCACCGACCTGCCCTTCACGTACGGGTTGGCCCGGACCTTCCCGATCAACGACCGCTACTTCTCCTCGGTGATCGCCCAGACCTTCCCGAACCGGCGGTTCCTCCTGGCCGGCACCGCCCTCGGACTGGTCGAGGACTCCCTTCCGCTCGCCCTTCCCCCGCGCGGGGTGATCTTCCAGGAGCTGTCCAAGCACGGGATCTCGTGGCGCGACTACCACGCCCAGCTCCCGACCCTGGGCGTGTACCTCCCCCTGGCGCAACAGCCGTCGCTGCAATCGAACCTGGCGGGAATCGAGCAGTTCTTCACCGACGCGCACAAGGGCACGCTGCCGCGTGTCTCTCTGGTCGATCCCAACTTCGAGACCGATTCCGAGGAGAACCCACAAGACGTCCAGTACGGCGAGGTCCTCTTGGCGCAGGTCGTCAACGCGCTGATGGCCTCACCGCTGTGGGAGAAGCTCGTCTTGATCTGGACCTACGACGAAAACGGTGGGTACTTCGATCACGTGCCGCCTCCTCGGGCGGTGACCCCCGACGACGTCCCACCCGACATCACGGTCCCACCCGACCAGCCCGGCGGCTACGACCGCTACGGCTTCCGCGTGCCGATGGGGCTGGTGAGCCCGTTCGCCAAGCCCGACTACGTCTCGCACGTGGTGTCGGATCACACCTCGATCCTGAAGCTGATCGAGACGAAGTGGAACCTTCCTGCACTGACACGGCGCGACGCCAATGCCTCTGATCTCCTCGACATGGTCGACCTGAAGGCGAAACCCGCGTTCGGTGTGCCTCCTTCTCTGCCCGCGCCGGCCGCGCCTGCCCTGCGGGCCCAGTGCACCGTGACCGGACCGGGCACCATCCCGCCACCGTCGGCCCTGACACCCTGACACCCTGACACCCTGACGCCCCTGACGCCCCTGACGCCCCTGACGCCCCTGACGCCCCTGACGCCCCTGACGTCCTGAGGGCTGCGCGCTACGTTCTGCGTCGTGCATGCCGTGGTCCTCGACACCCCGGGGCCGGTCGACAGCGGTGTCGTCCACGTCGCCGAGGTGGCCGACCCCCATCCGGGCCCGGGACGGATCGTGGTGGAGGTCACCGCGTGCGGGGTGTGCCGCTCGAACCTGCACATGATCGAGGGCGATTGGGTCGCCTATGGCGTTCCGGCCTTTTCGCCCATCATCCCGGGGCACGAGGTGGTGGGACGGATCGTCGAGGTCGGGACCGAGGTGGACTGGCTCGCTCGCGGCGACCGGGTGGGCGTCCAACCCCTGTGGTCGACGTGCGGGCACTGTGGCTACTGCCTGACCGGACGCGACCAGCTGTGCGCGTCGAAGCAGATCACCGGTGAGACCGTGGACGGTGGGTACGCCCAGTACATGCTCGCCACCGCCGCCCACGCGCATCCCGTGCCCGACTCGATCGGGGACGTGGAGGCGGCGTCGCTGTTCTGTCCCGGCGTCACCGCCTACAACGCCGTGTCGAAGGCCGCCTGTGGCCCGGGGCCACGGTGGCCGTCTTCGGTGCGGGTGGTGTGGGGCACATGGTCCTTCAGCTCGCCGTCCTCGCCGGTGCCGATGTCTACGCCGTGGCCCGCGCCGCCGCGCACCTCGAGCTCGCCGAGGAGCTCGGGGCCCACCCTGTCGACGCATCGCGCGGAGATCCCGCGTCGGCGCTCGGCGCGCTCGGTGGCGTGGACGTGGCCGTGGTGTTCGCTCCCTCCGACGAGGTGCTGCATCAAGCCATCGCGGCGATCAAACCCGGTGGGACCGTGGTGCTGGGCGTGCATGCGCAGGTCGGTGCGCTTCCCTTCGCCGACGAAAAGCGAGTGGTGGGATCGGTGATCGGATCCCGGCACCAGATGCGTGAGGTCCTGGCGCTGGCCGCGGCGGGGAAGATCCGGGCGCATTGTGAGACCTACGCACTCGACGACGCGGTCGAGGCGCTGAGCCGTCTCAAGCGAGGCGAAGTCCGAGCCAGGGCGGTGCTCGTACCGAACCGCTGAGCGTCGACACTCGGTCGATATAGGTCCTGCGACCTAGTGGCGTTCACAGCCATGTTGCACGACGACGCAGCGCGCGCAACGGTCGCGAAAATTCCGAGGCGGAACCTCACGAACAGTGGTACTTGGCATCCCGGTTCTTAAGATCGGGTTTCACCGGGCCGATCTCCTGCGCACGAGATTCACACCGTGAAAACACGCACGAGATTTACACCGTGAGAAGAGGAGACTCGACGTGCTTGGGTTGGGCTCGCGTCAACCGAGCCGTGCCGCGCAACAGCGGGGGCGGCACCTGAAGGTTCGCGCGCCCAGGTCGCGCCGGACCAAGATCGTCTCCGCCGTGATCGGAGCGATTCTCACCGCGACCGGTGCGTACGCGGCCACGAACTGGATCGTGGGCCTGAACGCCGGCTCCAGCGGTGAAGGCCAGTCGGCGACGATCTCCAATCTGACGATCACCGCGGTGGCATCACCGGCGGCCGGCAACCTGCTGTACCCGGGCGGGAACGGTGACGCCGTCATCACGATCAGCAATCCGAACCCGTTCCCCGTGACGATCACAGCCGTCCAGCTGCCCACCAACACCACCTACGCCACCGGCTACACGACCAGCGCGCTGTCGGTGACACAGACCGGCTGTATTGCATCGACTCCGAGTGGTGTGACGTGGAACTACTCCACGAGCACGAACAACACCACACACAACCTGACGACCCCACTGACCGTCGGAGCCAGCGGCCAGGCCAACAACCCCCTGGCCGTCACGCTCACCAATGACGCCACCATGGCCACCACTGCTCCGGCCGCGTGCGCCAACACGTACTTCTCGATGCCGTCGCTGACCGGCGTGACCGCCACAGGTGGAAGCGGCACTTCGACGACGACCCCGGCCACCGACAGTTGGACGAGCTAGCCCGAAGGGCCGCTCTCAGGGAACGGGAACCCAATCGGGCCCTTCGGCGCGGGCCGGCGTGCCTGGTCGTCTTTCTCGCGGTGACCTATGCCGTCGCCCTGGGCGGGTCCGGGCTCGCCTCGGCCTCGATCTGGACGGTTCACCTCAGCGGTGGCACGGGTGAGGGCAGGGCCCAGACGTCGCCGGCGGCACCGACGGGAGTCACCGCCACGTGCACGTCCCCCAGCACAACGACCATCAAGGTGTCATGGAGCTCGGTCACCCACGCCACCAACTACTCGGTGTACAAGTCGACGACCTCGTCCAGCAGCGGGTACTCACTGGCGGCGACCGTGACGTCCCCGACGACGTCGTGGACATCGGGTTCGTTGTCGAGCGGCAACTACTGGTTCGAGGTTGCCGTGTCCATCGGGACCAACTGGACGAGCGGCAAGTCGAGCGCCACGTCACAGCGGACGATCGGCTCCTCCAGCTGTACGTAATGAGCGGCCGGCTCGGTTGCCCGCTCAGCCCAGGCGTTCGATGATCGTGGCGTTGGCCTGGCCGCCGCCCTCGCACATGGTCTGCAGGCCGTAGCGGCCACCGGTGCGCTCGAGCTCGCTCAACAGCGTGGCCATGAGCCGCGCCCCGGAGCAGCCCGTGGGGTGGCCGATGGCGATGGCTCCGCCGTTGGGGTTCACACGTTCCATGTCGGGGTGCAGCTCGCGTTGCCAGGCGAGGACGACCGAGGCGAACGCCTCGTTGATCTCGACCACGTCCATGTCTTCGAGCCGCAATTTCGCCTTCTCGAGCACGAGGTGCGTAGCGGGGATGGGTGCGGTCAGCATGATGACCGGGTCGTTGGCGGCCACCGCGAAGGTGTGGAACCGGGCACGCGGGACCAGTCCCAGGGCACCGGCGCGCTCCTCGGACATGACGAGAACGGCTGCAGCGCCGTCCGAGATCTGCGACGACGTCCCTGCGGTCACCAGTCCGTCCTCGACGAAGGCGGGGACGAGGCCGCCGAGCTTTTCGATGCTGGTGTCGCGGCGTACGCCTTCGTCGGCATCGATGACGGTGTCGCCATCGGGGTCGGGCGAGGCCAACGGCACGATCTCGCGCCGGAAACGCCCCTCGTCCTGGGCCTGCGCGGCGCGCCGGTGCGACCGGAGGGCGAAGGCGTCCATCTCGTCGCGGCCGATGTCCCACCGGCGGGCGATCTCTTCGGCCGAGAGGCCCTGATGGATGAACTCGAAGCGTTGGTGCACCGTCGGCCCGTACGCCTCGCCCGGCCCGGGATCGGTGGTCGAACCGATCGGCACGCGGCTCATGGATTCGACCCCAGCTCCGATCACGATGTCCATGGCGCCCGACATGACGGCCTGCGCCGCGAAGTGGACGGCCTGTTGCGCGGAGCCGCATTGGCGGTCGACTGTGGTGCCCGGCACGGTGTCGGGGAAGCCCGCCGCCAGCGCGGCGTTGCGACCGATGTTCATGGCCTGCTCACCCACGGTCATGGTGCACCCCATGACGACGTCCTCGATGAGGGCGGGGTCGATGTCGTTGCGCTCGACCAGTGCCTTGAGCGGGGCCGCAGCCAGGTCCACGGCGTGCCAGCCCGACAGCTTGCCGTTGCGGCGACCCACCGGGGTGCGCACCGCATCGACGATCACGGCATTGGGCATTGCAACCTCCTCCGATTGTCACCCAATCTAGCTGGAGGTCCTAGGTGCTGATCCCGCTCATCTGCGGTGAACCAATGACCGTCGCAGTTCGCGCACAAGGGCGTCGGGGCGATCGAGGTGGACGTCATGGCCTGCACCTGCAACCGTCGAAACCGACGCACGCCGGAGTACCGAGATCATCTGGGCCGCCGTGTGCACAGGGAGCTGACCCAGTTCGCCGCGAATCACCGAGGTCGGGCAGGTGACGAGTTTCCACTCGTCCCACCACGATCGAGCTGCCACGTGCTCCAGGGCCGTCATCAGCACGAGGTCGTCGAAGCGAGGCCAGTAGCCGTCCGGCTCGACCGCCAGGCCGTCGACCCACGCCTCGGCGGCAGGTCCCGGGCCGAAGAACTCGATCGCCGCGTCCCGGCTGGGGAAGGGCCGCGGCCACGAGGACAGCCACCGAGCCACCCGCCCGACGATCTCGGGCTTCGGACCATCGGGGTCCGCCTCGATCACGGTGAGCGAACGAACCCGCCGGGGGTTCCGGGCTGCAACCAGGAACGCGATGTGGCCCCCGAAGGATTGGCCCACCACATGCAGAGGCTCGCTCGGGACGAGCGCGCCAGCGACGGCGAGGACGTCGCTGCAGTAGGCGTCGGGGGATACATCGCCGGGATGCCGGTCACTGTGGCCGTGTCCTCGGAGATCGAGGGCGAAGACCCGAAAGCTCTCGGTCAACGACTCGGCAACCGCGGTCCATTCCTCGGAGTGGCCGGCGAGCCCGTGGAGGAGCAGGACAGGGTCTCCCGCCCCTCCGAACCGTCGCACGGCCAGGACCACGTTGCCGTTGTGTACCTCGAGCCAGCGAGAGGTGTCACCCACCGGCACGAAAGGCTAACCACACCGGATGGGCGCGGGGAGCCGGCGCGTGCTCAACGGTCGGCTCGCGCCAGCCTCCGGATGACACCCGACGACAACATCGTGTCCTTCAGACCGTCCACCGCGTGCACGAGAGGTGAGGACGCGGCCGAGATCTTCACCGTGTCGTACGCTCCGGTGCTCCATTGGAGCTTGTAGGGGAAGTGCCCCGGCCCCATGTCGAACAGCGTGGCGCAGTCTTCGAACGCGTACTCGAACCGGGCCTCGCACACCAGGTGCCCGGGTGAGAATCGACCGAACTCGGGGTCGAACCGCAGCCCCCCTCCGTACATCGTGGCGCCGCTGCGGAGCGTGAAGGCCGTGGCAATCGGTCTGTGGTCCAAGTAGACGACGAACAGCGCGAAGCGGGACTCGTCGGTCGCGTACCGGAACATCTCGGTCATGAATGCCCGGTTGGCTCCGACGAAGAAGTGGATCTTCGTCTTGGCACGCTCGGCCGCGTCGAACACCGCGGTGACGTCCGGAAGCAGCTTTTCGACGTCGCCCCAGACCGTGGCGCGCTTCACCGTGAGGACGCAGTCCTCCTGTTCTGCTCTGCGATGGGCGCGCCGCAGCTCGTATCGCAGTTGTTTGCCTCGGCTCTGGAAGTAGTCGTCCCACGAGCCCGAGACGGCGATGGTCGGGCAACTCGGTCCGAGCTCTGCCTTCCAGAGGTGGTCGCCGTGGGTCGCCATGCGTCGCAATGCCTCGACCGCGGTCCCCCCGAGCCGGTGGTTGCGGAGCTCGAGGACGCACCGGGGTTCGTCGAGGAGCGAACCCCAGAGTTCCTCTCCCGTACTCTCGTGGCCGGGGGCCACGAGTACCTCACCGATGCCGATCAGGTCCGATCCGAGCAGGCGCAGGGTATCGACGCCCAGCCGGCGCCGGCGAAAGAGGGGGGCAAGCGCCACGATCTTACCGTCCGACTCGATGAACGCGACGTGCAGCTCACCGCTCCCGAGGTGACGCCACCAGGCCAGACACCAAAAGGGCTGAGAGAAATGCAGAGCGCCACAATCATCGGCCAGCGTTGCCCACGCGTCGTTGATATCCGCGACAGCAGGCAACGAGCGCAGAACCTGGACGGTCATCAGCGGATGGTACCAATCGGGTTGCGCCCACCCCGGTGTCGCAATGCTGCTGGAGCCGTCGAGTTGGGGCGCGCGGCGTGGCCCGGCGCGACCGACACGGTGTGGCAGGGCAGGAAGGAATCGAACCCCCGACCGCCGGTTTAACTGACCGGTGCTCTCCCATTGAGCTACTGCCCTTCGGCGCCCGAAGACGCTCGTTCCAGGGTAGGTCCAATCGCGACGGTAGGACCGGCTCACCGGGCGGAAAAAACTGAGGGACCGGATCTGACCAGGCCAAATCTCTGCCTGTTGCGGGGTCATCTGGATGCAGAGGTGTCGGTGTGTCAGATTCCCCGTCCATGGACCTCCGCTTCACCCCTGAGCAGGATCGGTTCCGGACCGAGGTCCGGTCCTGGCTCGAGGCGAACGCCCCGTCTGCGTCGCGAGGGACGGGACCGCTCCCTTCGCTCGACACGGCGGCGGGGTTCGAGGCCCACCGGGCCTGGGAACGGACCTTGTACGACGCTCGCTGGTCGGTGGTGTCGTGGCCCGAGGAGTACGGGGGTCGCGGTGCAGGGCTGATCGAATGGTTGATCTTCGAGGAGGAGTACTACCGGGCCGGTGCGCCCACCCGGGTGGGGCAGAACGGCATCTTCCTCCTGGCGCCGACACTGTTCGAGTTCGGGACGCCCGCACAGAAGGCGCGCTATCTCCCTGCCATGGCGTCGGGAGTGGAGATCTGGTGTCAAGGCTGGTCCGAGCCCGACGCCGGCAGCGACCTCGCCGCCATCCGCAGCCGCGCCACTCCCGACGGAGCCGGCCATGGTGGTTGGGTGCTGAACGGTCAGAAGACGTGGTGCTCACGCGGGGCGTTCGCCGATTGGATCTTCGGCCTGTTCCGCTCCGATCCCGAGGCCGAGCGCCACCGCGGCCTCACCTACTTCCTGGTGCCCATGGACAGCCCCGGCGTGACGGTGCGGCCCATCGCCCAGCTCGACGGTGAGACCGGCTTCGCCGAGGTCTTCTTCGAAGACGTGGAGGTCCCTGCCGCGCAGGTGCTCGGTGGCGTGGGCGACGGCTGGAAGGTGGCCATGGCCACGGCCGGCTCCGAACGCGGCCTGTCCCTGCGTAGCCCGGCCCGCTACACCGAGGCCGCGGCGCGCCTCGTCGACCTGTACCGCCGGCGGGCGGCACCCGACGGTGACCCGGCCCGTGCCGCGCGTCATGCCGACGACGTGGCGCGCGCCGTGATCGACGCCGAGGCGTACCGCCTCCAGACGTACTGGACCGCCACCCGGGTGCTTGCCGGAGCGGGAGTGGGCCCCGAGGCGTCGATGAACAAGCTGTTCTGGTCCGAGACCGATCTCCTGATCCACAGCACCGCGTTGGCGCTGCTCGGACAAGAGGCCGAGTTCCTGGACGAAGACTCCCGACCCCCGCCGTGGCTCGACGGATTCCTCTTCGCTCTGGCTGGGCCCATCTATGCCGGGACCAACGAGATCCAGCGCAACGTGGTGGCCGAGCGTGTGCTCGGGCTGCCCCGGACCTAGCGCGGACCGCGGAACCCGGAACCGAGCAGGCAGACCGGAGCGAGCGTGCATTTCGCCTTCGACGAGGAGCAGATCGAGTTCCGCGCCCAGTTGCGGGCCTTCGCCGAGAAGCAGTGCACGCCCGCGGCGATCCGCGAGGCGTGGGCGTCGCCGTTGGGGTGGTCACGACCGCGCTGGGCTGCGCTCGCCCAGATGGGCGTGGCGGGGATCACCGTTCCCGAGGAACACGGCGGGATGGGCCTCGAGCTCATCGACCTCGTGTTGTTGCTGGAGGAGGCAGGACGGGCGGGGCTCCCCGAGCCCCTCGTCGAGACGGTCGCGCTGGGGGTGCCGGTACTGGTCGGCGCGCCCGGTGCACAGGGAGAGGTGCTGCGGTCGCGCTGGCTGCGTCCGGTCGCCGACGGTGGGATCACCATGGCGGTGGGTCTGTCGACGATGGCCGTCGTACCCGGGGCCGAAGGGGCCGATCTGCTGCTGCTCGAGCGTGACGGTGAGCTGCACGCCGTGCCGGGCGCTGCGGTGGTGCTCACGCCGCGACCCGCGCTCGACGGATCGAGGCGTCTGGCGCAGGTCGACTGGGAGCCGTCCCCGGCGACCCTCGTCGTGGCGGGTTTCGAAGCCGAGGGGGTCATCGCCGATCTTTGCGACCGGGCCGCGATGAGCACAGGGGCGGTGTTGGTCGGGCTCGCCGATCGGATGCTGTCCATCGCCGCGCACTACGCCAAGGAGCGGATGCAGTTCGGAAAGCCGATCGGGTCGTTCCAGGCCGTGAAGCACCATCTCGCCGACGCGCTCGTGCGCGTCGAGTTCGCGCGGCCGCTGGTGTATCGCGCCGCGTGGTCGCTGTCGGAGGGGGACCGCGACGCCGGCCTGCACGCGTCGATGGCGAAGGCCATGGCCTCGGACGCCGCCACGCTGGCGGCGCGCACCGCGCTCCAGGTCCACGGGGCCATCGGCTACACGTGGGAGCACGACCTGCATCTGTTCATGAAGCGGGCGTGGGCGCTCGCCGCGGCGTGGGGCGACGCGGCCAGCCACCGAGCCCGGGTCCTCGAGATCCTGACCACCCGCACGAGCTGAGCCCCGGCACGACCTGACGGCCCGCTGGACCTGACCGCGCCAGGCCTGACCGCCCGGTGCACCTGCCGGCCGCGTCGGGATCAGTCGGTCGTCCCGGCCCGGAGCTGGCCGTAGATGGTCTCGGAGTCGAAGTAGACGCGTTCGCACACGATGCGGTCGCCGCCGCTTTCGAACTCGAAGAGCGCCACCATGGGGCACCGGAACGAGCGCCCTGTCGGCTCCTCGCCCGTGAGCGATCCCAGATGGGTGCCGAGCAGGTCGAACTCGACCACGACGGTGTCGGACGCGCTGAGGACGGCCCGGACCTCGTTGCGCTGGTCGGGGAACACCGCCCGCGATCGGGAGTAGTACTGCTTCACTTCGTCGGCGCCGTCGTAGACCTGACCGGTGCCGATCAGCTCGTAGCGGGGATGGGCGAAGGTGGCGAGGGTGTCGTCGAACCTGTTCTCGTTCTCCGAGGCCATGTGTTCGCGCACCACGGCCTCCCGGCGACTGCGCAGGTCGGCTGGTGACGAGCCCATTCTTCGAAAGGTAGCGCCCCATCCGGGGTCGGTGACGCCCTTGGGTCCCTCCCCGCCGTAGGCTGGCGGCATGGCAGAAAAGTCACGACCGTCGGCGGAAGCGAAGAAGCCGGGCCGGAGCGTCAAAGAGAAGAGGGCGGCCAAGCACCAGAAGCAGGCCGAGCAGAAGCAGACCCGCAAGGGCTGGGACGCCAAGTAGCACCCATCGTTGCGGTCCGCCGGCGCGGACCTGACAACTGTCGGCGCGGTCCGCTTGCCGGGCCCACGGCACCGATCTCGGCGCGCCCGCTCACGACTCGAAGAGGCACGTGACGTCCACGTACGGCGACGTACAGGGGTGGCCGTCGGCCACGAGCACGCGCGGGAGCTGCCCGGGCGCAGTGGGCACCGACACGATCGTCGAGGATCGCGTGCCGTAGGCGTCGGTGTGCACGCAGGCCGCCAGCGTCTCGACCGGCCGGACCCCGTTGGGACCCACCGTGTCGTCGCGGCCGGGAGGACTTCCCGTCGTGGGCTCGGGCGTGCTGTGGTCGACGAGCACCGAGCGCAACCGCTCGACGAGCGCCTCCCCGGTGAGCATCTCCGCGTCGCCCAGCCTCGCCCGGACGTTGGCCCCTTTGGCCGAGCCGGCGTGCAATGGGTTGTTCTCGAGGATGTGGATCCCGGGTTCGAGCTTCTCCACCACCGGTCGGCCGTCGCCCGATCCGTCGCCGGTGATGTCCAGCGCGTAGAGCGAGGTCCGGTCCCCGACCAAGAGCCACGCCGGGTTGAAGTCCGCGCCCTGGACCTGCGCCACGAAACTCTCCACCGCGGCGGCGGCGTCGTGGTGCCGCGCCAGGACCAGGGGCAGTTCGCCGCGCGAGCGCTTGGCGGGGTCGCGCCCTTCGGGCGACGGCCGGTTCGTGAGCCCCGCCACCACCCCGTGCTCGTTGATCGCCAGCCATGTGCCCCCGGCTTCTTCGTCGCGTCCGCCGACGATGCGCGGCCGTGCGTCGCGCAGGACTGTCATGGCCGTGGCGGGGCGATCCAGCCGCTCGTCCCGGTTGGCGCCGATCACCAGGGGAGCGGTCGGATCGAGGCGAGAGACCACCACGAGCAGGCACATCGCGGTCAGGGTAGCGGCGCTCGCCCATGGCTCAGCCGGTGCTCAGATGGCCATCGCCGTTTTGGCGAGGCTCGACTACGCTCGGCAATTCCGACGTAGACAGGGGAACCCCCATGTTCGTGACAGTCATCCACCGCATCCATGACCCCGAGGGCTTCCAGGCAGCCGAGGCCAAGGCACTCGAGGCCGGGCTCCCCACGCACGTCGCGTTGCCGGTCCATGCGGCCACCAACGATCACAAACTCGGCATCTGCATCTGGGAAGGCGAATCGGTCGACTCGGTGCGTGAGGTGGTTGAAGGCGCGGTCGGACCATGGGCGAACAACGAGTATTACGAGATGCACGTGGACGGCCTCACGCCGCAACTGGGGGGCTAGAGAGCTGGCTCGCTCGAACTGACCCACTACCAAACTGACACCTCGTCAGATCGATGGCTATGCTCGGTCGCGTGGCAGAGCTGCCGTTGATCGTCTCCGTCGACGACCATGTCGTGGAGCCGGCCGGAGTCTGGGCCGACCGGCTCCCCGCCAAGTACCAGGACATCGGTCCGCGCATCGTGCGGGCTCCCATGGGGGAGATCACCTTCGTGGGCGGCAAGCTGACGGTGCAGCCCGGCTCCGAAGGTGTGCCCACCGACTGGTGGTACTACGAGGAGCTGCGCCGGCCGCTCCTGCGCCTCGACGCCGCGGTCGGCGTGCCGCGCGACGAGGTGACGATCACCGGGGTCACCTACGACGACATGCGCCCCGGCGCCTACCAGGTGAAGCCCCGCCTCGAGGACATGGACCTCAACCACCTCGAGGCTTCGCTGTGCTTCCCGACCTTTCCCCGCTTCTGCGGGCAGACCTTCACCGAGGCTTCCGACAAGGAGCTCGCCGCGCTGTGCGTGGCTGCCTACAACGACTGGATGGTCGAAGAGTGGTGCGCGGAGTCCGGCGGTCGGCTCATCCCGCTGTGCATCATCCCGTTGTGGGACGCCGAGCTCGCCGCCGCCGAGGTCCGGCGCAACGCGGCGCGCGGGGTGCGGGCCGTGTGCTTCAGTGAGATCCCTCCCTTCCTCGGACTGCCCTCGGTGCACGACCCCGACAACTACTGGGACCCGTTCTTCCGCGCCTGCGCCGAGACGGCCACCGTCGTCAACATGCACATCGGCTCGTCCTCGAAGATGCCGTCGACCTCGGCTGACGCGCCCCCGGCGGTGGGATCGACCCTGACGCACACCAACGCCACGTTCTCTTTGGTGGACTTCTTGTTCTCGGGGGTCCTGGTGCGCTTCCCCACGCTGATGCTGGCCTACTCCGAGGGCCAGATCGGCTGGATCCCCTACATCCTCGAGCGCGCCGACAAGGTGTGGGAGGA
>Ga0209415_10005548_pt1 | contig 22635 bp, 19 predicted proteins | sample PeaSoiSIISIP2007_FD_187696 | JGI IMG/M metagenome (GOLD analysis project Ga0209415, IMG submission 187696) | Peat soil microbial communities from Weissenstadt, Germany - SII-SIP-2007 (SPAdes) (version 2) | ecosystem: Environmental > Terrestrial > Soil > Wetlands > Peat | place: Germany... | reverse complement strand
CAAGTTTACGACAACCCGCAGCTCATCCCGATCGACGGCGTCCTGCTCGACGCCGACCTCACCTGGCGCGTGACCGCCCTCACCTCGCTCCTGTTCACCGCCGCGACCGACATCGCCGAGACGACGACGAACGACGCAGGCGGCGTGCTCGAGCGGACGTACGCGCTGCAGGCGCGCCACAGCTTCTCGACGCGGCTGATCGGCAGCCTCGGCGCCAACTACCTCCACCGCGACTTCGTCGGCGGCGACCTGACCGAGCAGTCCTCGAGCGAGGCCGCGGGGCTCGAATACTACCTCTCGCGCGAGTACGTGCTGTTCGGGCGCTACGCGCACACGAACTTCTACACCACCGCGCCCAACGGCGATTACTCCGTCGAGGAAGTGCAGCTCGGCCTGCGCATCCGCCGCTAGCCGCTCAGCCGAGCTTCTTGATCCACGCCTTCAGCGCAGGGGCAAGATCGGGCCGCTCCAGCCCGTAGGCGAGGTTGGCGAGCAGGAAGCCGGCTTTGGTGCCGCAGTCGTAGATGGTGCCGTCGAAGCGCACGGCGTGGAACGGCTTGCCGCTTTTCAGCATCGCGACCATGGCGTCGGTGAGCTGGATCTCGCCGCCGGCGCCGCGCTCCCCGCGCTCCAGGATGGCGAACACCTCCGGCTGCAGGATGTAGCGTCCCGAGATGTGCAGGTTGGAAGGCGCGCTGCCGGCCTTCGGCTTCTCCACCATGGCGGTGATCTCCGACACCTTCGCGGTGCGGTCCTTGACGCCCACGATGCCGTACTGGTGCGTCTCGTTGTCGGGCACCGGCGCGACCGCGATGTGGTTGCCGCCGTGCGCGTTGAAGGCCTCGATCATCTCGGCGAGGAAGGGCTTCTCCCCATGATGCAGCATGTCGGGCAGCAGCACCGCGAACGGCTCGTCGCCCACGATGTCGCGCGCGCACCACACCGCGTGCCCGAGCCCCAGCGGCTCCTGCTGGCGCGTGAAGCTCGTGGCGCCGGCGGGCGGCAGCGCGTCGGCCAGCTCCTTTAGCTCCCTCGTCTTGCCGCGCGATGAGAGCACGCTTTCGAGCTCGAGCTGCTTGTCGAAGTGGTCCTCGATCGCCCCCTTGTTGCGCCCGGTCACGAAGACGAAATGCTCGATCCCCGCCGCGCGCGCCTCGTCGACCACGTGCTGGATAGCCGGGCGGTCGACGACGGTGAGCATCTCCTTGGGGATGGCCTTGGTCGCGGGCAGGAAGCGGGTGCCCAGCCCCGCGACGGGGAATACGGCCTTGCGGATGCGCTGCGCGGGTCGGGGCATGTCGGAACTCCAGGTGGCAACGGATCGGGATTAGGGGATCGATTCTGCCCCAGTCGTTAACGCGGGAACGGCCGGCGTGGTGGATTGTTTCAGTCCAAGATTAAGCTCTGCGATGCTAGGGTGCCGGGCAAAGCAGGGCATTCGGGAAGGCGCAAGCGATGACTGTTCTCGTCACCGGCGGAGCCGGATACATCGGCAGCCACATGGTGCTCGAGCTCCTCGACGGCGGGGAGAGGGTCGTGGTGCTCGACAACCTGTCGACGGGGTTTCGCTGGTCGGTGCCGGCCAACGCCACCCTCGTCGTCGGCGATGTCGGCGACCAGGAGCTCGTTCGCAGCATCGTCCGCAAGCACGGCGTCGAATCCATCATCCATTTCGCCGGCTCGATCGTGGTGCCGGAGTCGGTCGTCGATCCGCTGGGCTACTACCACAACAACACCGTCAAGTCGCGCGCCCTGATGGAGGTCGCCGTCGAGCTCGGCATCAAGCGCTTCATCTTCTCCTCCACCGCCGCCGTCTACGGCATGCCCAAGGAGAACCCGGTGCGCGAGGACGCCGACTTGAAGCCCTTGTCGCCGTATGGCTCGTCCAAGCTGATGACCGAGATCATGCTCGCCGACACCGCGCGCGCCCACGATTTCAACTACGTCGCGCTCCGCTACTTCAATGTGGCCGGCGCCGACCCCAAGGGCCGCTCCGGCCAGTCGACGCCCAACGCCACGCACCTGATCAAGGTCGCGTGCGAGACCGCGCTCGGCAAGCGCCCGTACATGGAGGTGTTCGGCACCGACTACCCGACGCCCGACGGCACCTGCATCCGCGACTACATCCACGTGACGGATCTGGTGCGCGCGCACCTCGTGGCGTTGCGGCACCTGCGCGACGGCGGCCAGTCGGACGTGTTCAACTGCGGCTACTCGAAGGGCTTCTCGGTGCTGCAGGTGATCGACGCGGTGAAGCGCGCCTCCGGCGCCGACTTCGACGTGCGTCTCGCCGCGCGCCGCCCGGGTGATCCGGCGGCGATCGTGGCGGCCTCCGACAAGATCCGCGTGCACCTCGGGTGGCGGCCGCAGTACGACAGCCTCGATACCATCGCGAGCCAAGCGCTTGCCTGGGAAGCGCACCTGGGCCAGCTCAAATACGCCAGCTAGGCTCGCTTTATTCACACCCCCGCCGTCGCGGCCTCGCCCGAATCGCAGCCGAGGGCTAGTGCTTGCTGCAGATCCGCGTGTCGAAGCGGCCGTGCTTTGCCACGGTGCGCGCACTATATTGGGGCATCGTCCGCCAGGATCGACGCGATTGCGGGGAATGAGCAAGCATGAGCACGCCCGATAGCGACGCCGCGGCGCTCCCGCACGGCAATCCCTTCGACTACGTCGAGGACGGGCAGGTGCTGATCGGCTGCAGCCGCCAGGGCCGCGAGCTGGTGCCGGAGTGCGTGGAGCTCAAGCTCGCCAACCGCCACGGCCTCGTCACCGGCGCCACCGGCACCGGCAAGACGGTGACGCTGCAGGTGCTGGCGGAAGGCTTCTCGGCCGCCGGCGTGCCGGTGTTCGCAGCCGACATCAAAGGCGATCTCTCCGGCATCGCGGTCAAGGGCGATGCCAATCCCAAGCTCGTGCAGCGGGCCAACGACATCGGGCTCACGCGCTACGGCAACACCGCGTTCCCGGTGACCTTCTGGGACATCTTCGGGCGCGACGGCCACCCGGTGCGCGCGACGGTGGAGCAGATGGGACCGCTTCTGCTGTCGCGACTGCTGGAGCTGACCGAGCCGCAGGAAGGCGTGCTCAACATCGCCTTCCGCTGGGCCGCCGACGAGCGCGCCGGCGGCGACGAGCAGATGGTCATCCGCGACCTCAAGGATCTGCGCGCGGTGATCGACCACATGGGCCGGCTCTCCTCCTCGCTGCGCAGCAAGTACGGCAACGTGGCCCCGGCGACCGTGGGCGTGATCCAGCGCCGCCTGCTCGTGCTCGAGCAGCAGGGCGCGGACAAGTTCTTCGGCGAGCCAGCGCTCGACATCCTCGACTTTATCAAGCTCGCGCCCGACGGCCGCGGCATCATCAACATCCTCTCGGCCGAGAAACTGATGAACACGCCGCGCCTCTATGCGACGTTCCTTTTGTGGATGCTGTCGGAGCTGTTCGAGAAGCTGTCCGAGGTGGGCGACCTCGACAAGCCGAAGCTCGTGTTCCTGTTCGACGAGGCGCATCTGTTGTTCAACGACGCCCCGCGCCCGCTGCTGGAGCAGATCGAGCGCGTGACGCGCCTCATCCGCTCCAAAGGCGTCGGCGTCTACTACGTGACGCAGAGCCCCGGCGACGTGCCCGATCGCGTGTCGGCCCAGCTCGGCAACCGCATCCAGCATGCGCTGCGCGCCTTCACGCCCAAGGAATTGAAGGCCGTGCGCGCGGCCGCGCAGACGTTCCGCGCCAACCCGGCGATCGACACCGAGCGCGCCATCCAGGAGCTGCAGGTGGGCGAGGCGCTCGTCTCGCTGCTGCACGGCAACGGCGAGCCCTCCATGGTCCAGCGAACGCTGATCCGGCCGCCGATGTCGCGCGTCGGGCCGCTCAAAGAGGCCGAGCGCAAAGGCCTCATCGACGCCGACGCCGCCAACGGGCAGAAATATACCCAGCTCGCCGACATCCCGTCGGCCTTTGAGACGCTCAATGCGCGCAACTCGCCGGTCGGCCAGGTCCGGGAGAAATTGCGCAGGTTCGGCAACCTCCTGCGCGCCAATCGCTGAGGTTGAATAGATTGGAAACCCTGTTTACGCCGGGCCGCGACTCGGCGCATCAGACAGCAGCAGGACAACGTGGGACGAGGTGAGCATATGGGCTACTTCCGCTTCCGGAAAACCTTCAGCATCCTCCCGGGCGTGCGCGTCAACCTCAGCAAGACCGGGGTCAGCGGCAGCCTCGGGGGCCATGGCGCCACGCTCAATGTCGGGCACGGCAAGGAGAACGTCACCCTCGGCGTTCCCGGCACGGGCTTGAGCTACAAGACGCCGGCGAGCACGGCCCTCATCCTGGCGCTGGTCGTTGCCGCTGCCGTCATCGGCATCGCCTACCTCGTGGCGCCGGATATGGTTAGGCACCTGCTGCACTGGTGGCAGCCGCGCTGGTTCTGAGCCGGCGGCGTTAATCGCGCGCCCGCCCGCACCAAGGGCCGCAAAATCGCCCCGAAGCGCGCTAGAACCTTGGGCATGAGACAGCCCAAGGACACTGGCGTGCTTGCGCGCTTGAAGACGCTCTCCGCAGCCGCCTGCGCAGGCGCCATTGCCGCCGCGCTTCTCCTCGCAGCCGCGGTGCCCGCGCAGAGCGCGGAGCCCTTCCGCGCCTTCCTCGACGGGCTGTGGCCGGAGGCGCAGGCGCTGGGCGTGACGCGCCCCGTGTTCGACGCCGCCTTCAAGGGCCTCACCCCCGACCTCACGCTGCCCGACCTCGTCATCGAGGGGCGCAAGCGCGACGACAGCGCCGGCCAGGCTGAGTTCACCAAGTCGGCGATGGAGTACCTCAACCCCAAGTACCTCGCCGATCTCGGCGCGCAGGGGCGCACGTTCCTCAAAGCGCACGCGCCCGAGATCGTCGCCATCGAGAAATCGACGGGCGTCGACCGCTACATCCTCGTCGCCATCTGGGGCCGCGAGACCGCCTACGGCACCCAGAAGGATACCCGAGATGCCATCCAGGTTCTCGCCACGCAGGCCTACACGGGCCGCCGCAAGGACGTGTTTCGCAACGAGCTGCTGCAGGCCCTGAAAATGCTGCAGGCGGGCGTGCCGCGCGCGAAGATGAAATCGTCCTGGGCCGGCGCGGTCGGGCTCACGCAGTTCATGCCGAGCGAATACTTCTCCTACGCCGCCGATGGCGATGGCGACGGCAAGGCCGACATCTTCGATAGCGTGCCCGACGCGCTCGCCTCCGCCGCGCACCAGCTTGCCGGCAAGGGCTGGGTGCGGGGCGTGCGCTGGGGCTACGAGGTGAAGGTGCCCGCGCACGGCGACTGCTCGCTCGAGGGCCCGGCGGGCCAGCGCGCCATCGCCGACTGGATGAAGCTCGGGTTCGAGCGCGCCGGGCCGGCCCGCTTCCGCCCCGACGAGCTGCCCGTCGGGGCCTACCTGATGATGCCGTCCGGCGCCTACGGGCCGGCGTTCCTGGCGACCGAGAACTTCCAGGTCATTCGCCGCTACAACACGTCCGATCTCTATGCCCTGTTCGTCGGCAACCTCGCCGACCGCATCGCCGGCGGTGGCGACTTCTTCACGCCGTCGGCCACTGTGCAGCAGCCGCGCACGGCGCAGGTCAAGGAAATCCAGGAGCGACTGATCAAGGCCGGCTACGAGCTGGAGAAGACCGACGGCAAGATCGGCTCGCAAACGCGGCGCCAGGTCGGCACCTACCAGAAGAAGAACGGTCTCAAGATCGACTGCTGGCCGACGGAGGCCGTGCTCGCGCACCTGCGCTCCACCGCCCCGCTCGCCGAGCCGGGGTCGCCCCCGGGACCGCCAGGGACGCCACCAGAGACGTCCCCGGGGCGATAATCGTTAAAAGACGGCCGCAACCGTGATATGGGCTGCCCGCGGCGCGCATCATCGCGCGCGGCAGTCCGGCTGGCGGGCCGCATCGTTGCGAGGAGGCAAACATGAATCGCTGGGTCGAGGAGACGTTTCATCCGCACTGGCGCGTGCGCCTCGAGGCCGACGAGATCCTGCACGAGGTCAAGACCGAGCATCAGCACCTCATCATCTTCAGGAACGCGACCTGGGGCACCGTGCTCATGCTCGACGGCGTGTGCCAGCTCACGACCTTGGACGAGTTCATCTACCACGAGATGATGGCGCACGTGCCGCTGATGGTGATGGACAAGCCCAAGCGCGTGCTGGTCGTCGGCGGCGGCGACGGCGGCGTCATGCGCGAGGTGCTGAAGCACCCGACCATCGAGAAGGCGATGCTGTGCGAGATCGACCGCACGGTCATCGATACCGCGCTGAAGTATTATCCCGAGATCCCCGGCCAGACCTTCGACGACGAGCGCACGGTCGTCGTCATCGCCGACGGGCGCAAGTTCGTGGCCGAGACGGACGAGCGCTTCGACGCCATCGTCGTCGACAGCTCCGAGCCGATCGGCCCGTCCGCGGTGCTGCACACGCCCGAGTTCTTCGCCGATTGCCGCCGCGCGCTGAAGGAGGACGGCATCCTCGTCACCCAGAACGGCCTGCCGTTCCTCTATCCCGAGCACCTCGCGCAGACGACGCGCGCGTTCGCCTCGCTGTTCGATTGCGTGGCGCCCTACATGTGCACGCAGCCCTGCTATTTCGGCGGCCCCTTCGCCTTGAACTGGGCTTCCGACGAGGACGACCACCTCGACATTGGGGAAAAGAAGCTCGCCAAACGCCAGGAGAAGCGCGGCATCCTCACCCGCTACTGGACGCCGGCCGTGCACAACGCGGCGTTCGCGCTGCCGGCCTACGCCAAGCTGGTGGCGGATGCGGCGCGCGCCGAGGGCCGGGCGGAGAAGGGCAGCCGCAACAACCGCCGCGCCAAGAACGGCAAGGCCAAGCTCAAGGACGCCAGCCGCGTCTAGCGCGCTCGCTTGGGCTCATCAGTAGCCGCAAGCGATATCGTCATCCCGGCGCAGGCCGGGACCCAGACGGACTTCGGCACTGCGCGCTTGTGGTTGTCGCACAACCCTTCACCTCTCCCAGAGGGAGAGGTCGGCTGGACGTGCGAAGCACGCCAGCCGGGTGAGGGGAGGGGCGCTCTATCGAGGTCGCGGCCCCTCACCCGCTCGCCCCGCTAAACGCGCGGCTCGCGACCTCTCCCCCTGGGAGAGGTGACGACGAGCGCGCATCTTGCGGTTCAGCCCTTCGCCAGGTGCGTGCCGAGCAGGCCGTCGTAGACCTTGAGCGTTTGCTGCTTCATGCCCTCGAGCGAGAACGAGCGCGCCACGTGCGCATGCGCGCAGGCGCCCATGCGCGCCCGCTCCTCGGGGAGAAGCGCGAGTGCCGCCGCCAGCGCTTCCGCCAACCGGCCCGCGTCGTTGGGCGCCACCAGCCAGCCGGTCGCCTCGCCGGCCGCGACGCGTGGCGCGCTTCTGACCGTCTCCGGCGGCGCCCCGATGTCGGTGGCGATGACCGGCGTCCCCATCATCTGCGCCTCCGCCGCGGAGCGCCCGAACGCCTCCGGCTCGATCGAGGCGATGACGGCGACGTGCGCGGCGAGAAACGCCGCCGGCATGTCGTCGACGTGGCCGACGATGCGCACGCGCCCGCTCAAGCCGGCCTTGACGGCCTCCTGCTCGAGCTGTCGCCGATAGCCCCCGCGCCCCTGGGCGTCGCCCGCGAGCACCACCACGGCGTCGCCGAGGCGGCCCTGCGCCTCGAGCAGCCGCGCCGCCTCGATCAGCACGCTCTGCCCCTTCCAGCGCGTGAGGCGGGCGGCGTTGAGGATGACGCGGGCGCCCGGCCCCACGCCCCACTGCTTGCGCACGTCGTCGACGCGCTGGCGCGCCACCTTGGCCGGGTCGAACCAGCGGTCGTCGACGCCGCGGTAGATGACGCGCAGACGCGCCGTGGGCGTGCCGTAGCGCATGCGGATGAGGTCGGCGGTGTAGCGCGAGTTGGCGATCACCACGTCGCCGCGCGCCATCACGCTGTTGTAAAGCCGCTTTGCGGGCGAGGGCTCGTTGTAGGCCCCGTGGTAGGTCGTCACGAACGGCAGCCCCGTATGGCGCGCAGCGGCCAGCGCGCTCCAGGCCGGGGCGCGGCTGCGGGCATGGAGGAGGTCGACGCCGTCGCGGCGCACGACCTCGGCGATGCGGCGGGAGTTCCACCACAGGCGCACCGGGTTCTTGGCCGCGGCGGGGAAGAACTGCAGCTCCGCGCCGGTGTCGCGCAGACGTTGCACCAGGCGCCCGCCCTCGCTCAAGACGATGGCGCGGCCGCCGGCGCGCTGGATCGCCTCGGCGATCTCGATGGTGGAAAGCTCGGCCCCGCCGGTATCGAGCTCGGGGATGATCTGCAGTATGGTCGGGCGCTTTTCGGCCACGAGGCGTATCTCCGGCGGGCGAAGGAGTTTTGTAGAGTGAGCGGGAGCGAACCGCAATTCTTGGAGGTGGGCGACGGCGACGATGCGCCGCGGCGTATCGCCTATCGGGCGGAGGCGCCGCCCGCTGCGCCCGTGGGCCTGCTCTGGCTGTCGGGCTACAGGTCGGACATGGCGAGCACCAAGGTAACCGCGCTCGCGGAGTTCGCCCGCGCCAGGGGCTACGGCTGCACGCGCTTCGATTTCTCCGGGCACGGCCTGTCCGGCGGCCGCTTCGAGGACGGCACCATCGGCCGATGGCTCGCCGAGGCGGACGCGGTGTTCCGCCGCGTCACGCGCGGGCCCCAGATCGTGATCGGCTCCAGCATGGGCGGGTGGATTGCGCTGTTGCTGTTGCGCCGGCTCCTGCGCGAGGCGCCGGCGGAAGCCGAGCGCATCGTTGGGCTCGTTCTCATCGCGCCCGCCTGGGACATGACCGAGGAGCTCATGTGGCGGAAGTTCGACCAGCGCGCGCGCCGCGACCTCATCGAGACCGGCGTGTTCCGGCAGCCGTCCGAATACGGCGAGCCTTACGCCATCACGCGGGCGCTGATCGAGGAGGGGCGCGACCATCTGCTCGCCCGTGCCCCCTTCGATCCGGGGCGCCCGGTGGTCATCCTGCAGGGCGCGCTCGACGCCGCGGTGCCGATCGCGCACACGCGCGAGCTCATGGGCTTCCTGCTGGGCGGCCGGGCGGTCCTGCACGAGATCGCGGACGGGGAGCACCGGCTGTCGCGGCCACAAGACCTGGCGCTGCTGTTTGGCGCCATCGAGCGGCTGGCGCCCCGCGAACATTAAGCCGGCATAGGCGTTGCCCGAGGGCTAGCCCTATTCACTTAACGCAACTCCGGGGCGAAGGTTGCATGTTGGCGCGCCGGGCGGCACCCATGGCGGAGGGGAGCAGCAAATGGGGTATGTTGCCTGGGCCCGAGGCCACAGGAACACCATAGGCCTCGGCTTCAGTATCGTTCCCGGATACGGGAAAAAGACGACACCCAAGCGGAGATCACGATGGAAAGACCCCTGCAGATCGCCTTCAAGAACATGGACAGCTCCGAATTCGTCGAAGCGCTGATCCGCGAGCGGGTGGAGCGGCTGCAGCGCTTCCATCCCAACATCACGGGCGCCCGCGTGGTCGTGGAGGTGCCCCACCGCAGCTCCGAAGGCGCCAAGCCGCCGATCGGCATCCGCGTCGAGATCGAGGTGCCGGGCCACAACACCATCGTCGCCAAGGGCGAGCAGGACCGCCGCGAGATGAAGGGCGACGCCACGGCCATCATCAACCGCGTGTTCGAGTCCGCTGAGCGCCAGCTCGAGCAGACCGCCGCCATCCGCAACCGCGAGGTCAAGAACCACGGCTCGGCCGGCGACACCGGCGTCGTCGTGCGCATCTTCCCCGAGCAGAACTACGGCTTCGTCGAGGTGAAGGATTCGCCCGACCTCTACTTCACGCGCGACGTGGTCGCCTCCGACGGCTTCGACGCCATCGAGGTCGGCACGGTGGTGCACGTCACGCGCGCGTCCGCCGAGGGCCCGATGGGCCCGCAGGCGAGCTCGATCAAGCTTCTGGGCGCCGGCCGCAGCCCGTGAGGCGGTAAACGAAGCCCCGGCGTCTCGCGACTGTCATGCCGGGGTGAGAAACGTAAGGGGGAAGGGAATTCATGTTGCGTACCATGCCCCGGGCGAGGCTCGAGGACGATCTGGCCGCCGCCGAGGCGTTTGCCTCCCGGCCGGCCGCGACCGCCAACGAGCTCGCCGACAACCTGACCCAGATGTACGAGGCCGTGTACAACGTTAGCCTCGACCGCTACGACGTGCGCGCGCTCGCCCGTTCCGCCCCGCAGCTCGTGAGCACCTTGTTTGCGCACCGCCTGCGCCTGCGCAACCAGGTCGTCGACTGGCACAACAAAGGCTTCATGTCGCTGCCGGCGCAGCGCGCGGTTCGCGGCGCGCTGCGCATCGCGCGCTACGCCACCGACATGCTGGGCGAGCTCAACATCGGCTACGCGCAGCTGGGGCCGCACGAGAATACGATGCGCGCCTTCTGCGGCACCGACCTCAATACGTTCGTCAACCCGGCCTTCGCCACCGGCCACGACCTGCCCTTCCAGGCCGGCGACCTGCTGCTCATGCGCGGCATGCACCACAACAGCGCGGCCATCGCCCGCATCGGCGACGTCGATTCGCAGTTCAGCCACCTGTGCATCGTGCACACCGACGAGGCCGGCAAGCAGTGGGTGGTCGAGAGCCTGATCGAGGCGGGCGCCGTCATCAATCCGCTCGATGCAGCGCTCGCGCACGGCGTCGGACGCTGCGTGCTGTTGCGCCACAAGGACGCGGCGCTCGCCCGCCGTGCCGCCGCGCTGATCCACGATCTCGTGGCCCGCTCGCACGCCGAGGGGGGAAAGCGCATCTGGTACGACTTCTCGATGGAGCTGACGAGCCCCGAGACGGAGCTGTTCTGCTCCAAGCTCGTGCGCCTCGCCTATGCGCTCGCCACGCAACGCCAGTACGCGCTGCCGACCTTCACCACCCGCTACGACATGAAGAACCGCGACTTCGTCGACCGCATCGGCGTCACCGCGCGCGAGACCTTCGCCCCCGCCGACATCGAGCTCGAGCCCGACTTCGACATCGTGGCGGAGTGGCAGGATTACCGCGTCACCTCGCGCCTGCGCCTGCAGGATCTGCTCATGGACGAGCTGTTCCGCTGGATGGACGACTACGGTTACCGCTTCAAGCCGGATCTCCCCGTTCGCCTCATCGGCGCCTTCGGGAAGCTGTCGGGCCGCTTCTCCGACCAGGCCAAGAACCTGATCGAGAGCGTGGTGCCGCGCGTGCCGCCCAACATGCGCCGCAGCGCCATCCAGGCGGTCGCCATGCTGCAGTTTACGGCCGAGCCGCTCCTGAAGGATCTCATGGCGCTGGAGCGCCACAGCGTGGAGCGCCGCGGCCGGCCGCTGCACGCGCGCGAGGTGTTCGAGCATCTCGAGGCCAGGCGCCAGGCGCTCGGCCACAAGATCGGCTACCTCGAGCTTTCGGCGTGAACGTGGCTCTGCCAGGGGTCGATTGCCGGGTCGATCGTCGCCGAGCGCGCCGCCGGTAGGCCGTGCGCGAGGGCCTCGCGCAGCGCCTCCGCGCCGGCCTTGGTGGCGATGACCTCCGGCACGATCCACGCGCGGTAGCCCTTGCCGACGACCGGCTCGGCGCAGAACAGGTGCCCGCCGGTGAGGTCGCAGGTCGGATCGGGGCGCACGCCGCGGATCTCGCGGCGGTCGTGGTGCATGAGCCCCATGTCGACGGGCTGAATCTGCGCGTAGCCGCCGCCCAGCTCCACGTCGCGGAACACGCACGTGAGCTGGTTGCGGCAGGGGCCGGCGCGGCGTCCGATCGAGTTGACGGGGCCGAGCGCGCTCCCGCGCGGCATGTACTCGGCGGGCGCGTCGGCGCCGCCGCTGATGTAGCAGCCAGGGCCGATGCACAGCACCGGGTTGGCGGCAGGCGGGTACGCGGGGAAGATGCGATGCCGCGGGTCCATGACGAGCAGGACGGTCACGCGCGCCGGCAGGAAGCGGGCGGGGCCGCTGTCGGGCGCATCTCCGGGGTCGCGCGAGAGGTTCCAAGGGGGAGCCGGCGGCACGGCATCGGTCGCGGGGCCGCCCAGGCTGTTGCGGGTGTCGGTGTCGCGCTCCGGCGCCGCAGCGGCGCGCTCGCGCGCCTGGCGCGCTTCGCGGGCCTCGCGGGCGACGCGGAATTTTTCGGCGACGCGCTCGGCCTCCTCGGTGCGCTGTTGCTCCAGCGCTTCGCGGGCGGCGTCGGCCTGGCGCGTCTCCTCGGCCTTGCGCCGGGCCTCGGCCTGGCGGGCTGCCTCGGCCTCGTTGGCGAGGCGCGCGGCGCGGCGCTGCTCGGCAAGACGCTTCTCCTCGGCTTCCTTGGCGATGCGGGCGTCCTCGGCCTGGCGTGCGACCTCTGCTTGCCGCGCTTCCTCGGCCTTGCGATCTTCCGCGAGGCGATTGTCCTCGACCTCCTTGGCTAGACGTTGCGCCTCGGCCTGGCGCGCCTCCTCGGCGCGGCGGTCATCCTCGATGCGGCGTGCTTCCGCGTCCTGGGCAAGGCGCGCGGCCTCGGCGCGCGCAGCCTCCTGCTCCGCCTCCACGCGGGCGCGCTCGGCGGCCGCGCGCTCATCGTCCTGCCGGCGCGCCTCTGCTTCCTCGCGGGCGCGCTCGAGCATCTCTGCCTCATCGGCCGCGTGCTGGGCGCTCGCGGCCTTGCGGCGCTCGGCCTGGCGCTGCGCCTCCGCGCGCGCCTTCTCGGCCTCGGCTTTCTTCTGGGCTTCGGCCTTCTTGGCGGCCGCGGCGCGCTCGGCGTCCTCCGCGCGCGAGAATTTTTCCGCGATGGCGTGCGCGGCGCTGTCGTCGGCGGCGCGCGCCCCGGCTCTCAGGATCAGGGGTGAAAACGCGACAGCCAAAATCGCGGCGCGACCGAGCGTTCTCGCTGCAACTCGCATCCTGTCCTCACGGTGCATGACGGTCAGTTCTGTGATGGCGCCCCCGCGGCGAACTCGCGGCGAAAGCGCGACGGCATGGCGCCACTTAAGCGGGCGCTGTTTGAACGGCGGCTGAACGGATGGTTAATGCGCACGCGCGCGCGGTCAGCGCGAGCCCGCGAGGATCGCCTGCAAGCCCTCGCGGTAGCTCGGGAATTTCAAATCGACGCCGAGCTCCTGGCGCAACCGCGTGTTCTTGACGCGCTTGTTCTCCGCATAAAAACTTTTCGCCATGGACGAGAGCTGCGCGTCCTCGAAGGGAACTTCCGGCGGCGGCGGCATGTGCAACAGCTCCGCGGCGTACGCGATGACGTCCTGCGGCGGCGCCGGCTCGTCGTCGGTGACGTTGTAGACGTCGTGCGCGCCGCCGCCGCGAATGGCCGCTTGCAGCGCGCCCGCGATGTCCTCGACGTGGACGCGGTTGAACACCTGGCCCGGCTTGACGATGCGCTGTGCGCCGCCCTCGCGCAGCCGGTCGATGGCGCTGCGGCCCGGGCCGTAGATGCCGGGCAGGCGGAACACCTGGGTGCGCTTGCCGCTGCGGGCCCCGAGCGCGCGCCAGGCCTGCTCGGCGGCGAGGCGCCAGCGGCTGCGCTCGTGCGTCGGTGTCGCCGGCGTCGTCTCGTCGATCCAGGCGCCGCCGTGGTCGCCGTAGACGCCGATGGTCGAGAGGTAGCCGAGCCAAGCGACGGACGGGGAAGCTTCGAGATCGCGGGCGTGGTGGCGGATCGCGGGATCGCCGCCGGCGTCGGGGGGCACCGAGATCAGTACGTGCGTCGCCGAGGCAAGCGCCTCGCTCACGCCGGCGCCCGGCGCGTGGCCGTCGAACACGAGCGCTTCAAAGCCCGCCGCGCTCAGCGCCCTGGCGCCCTCGCGCGTGCGCGCCGTGCCGGTGACGCGCCAGCCCTGCGGGTCGAGTTGCCGCGCGAGCGCCTGCGCGCTGTAGCCCAGCCCGAAGCAGAACAGGTGGCTCATGATGCGTCTTGGGGCGCGGTCGCGGATTGCCACTCGGCGCGCACGGCGTTGTCGCCCTCGCGCGCGAGATGGCGATGGCGCACGCGGTTGCCCACCTCGTCCTGCGCGAGCTGGCGCAGGGCCCATACCGCCATCGCGCGCACGAGCGGCGAGGCATCGGCGAGCAGCACCTCGATCTGCGGCAGCAGCTCGGCATCGCCCGAGTTGCCGGCGGCGATCAGCACGTTGCGTAGGAAGCGGTCGCGGCCCGTGCGCTTGACCGGCGTGCCGGCGAAGCGGTCGCGGAAGGCGCGGTCGTCGAGCGCCAGCAGTTCCGACAGCGGCGGGTTGTCGGTCTCGGGTCGCGCGGCAAAGCGCGCCTCGCGCGCCGCGGCCGCGAACTTGTTCCACGGGCACACGGCGAGGCAGTCGTCGCAGCCGAACACGCGGTTGCCCATGGGGCGGCGGAACTCGGGCGCGATGTGCCCTTTGTGCTCGATCGACAGGTAGGCGAGGCAGCGGCGGGCATCGAGCACGTAGGGCTTGGGGAACGCGCGCGTCGGGCAAACATCGAGGCAGCGGCAGCAGCTCCCGCAGCGGTCCTCCTCGGGCTCGTCGGGGACGAGCTCGGCCGTCGTGAGGATGGCGCCGAGGAACAGCCACGAGCCGTGCTCGCGCGAGACCAGATTGGTGTGCTTGCCCTGCCAGCCGATGCCGGCGGCGGCCGCGAGCGGCTTCTCCATGATCGGCGCGGCGTCGACGAACACTTTTACCTCGGCGCCGGAGCGCTCAGCGAGCGAGCCCGCGAGCTGCTTCAGCTTGCCCTTGAGGATGTCGTGGTAGTCCTTGCCTTGCGCGTAGACGGAGATGGCGCCGCGCTCGGGATGATTGAGCGCCTCCAAGGGATCGCCTTCGGGCGCGTAGCTCATGCCCAGCATCACGACCGAGCGCACCTGCGGCCACAGCGTGCGCGGGTCGCCGCGGCGGCCGGCCGTCGCAGCCAGCCAGGCCATGTCGCCGTGGCGGCCGGCGTCGAGGAACGTCGCGAGATGCTGTCCGGCCGCGCCGATGGCGTCGGGCGTCGTCACGCGCAAGGCCTCGAACCCGAGCGCCAGCGCCTCGGCGCGCAACGCTTGCTTGAGGTCCGCCGTCACCGCGAGGCTCTCCGCCGCGAAGCTAGAACTCGAGGTCGGCGTAGTGTGCGGACGGGATCGTCCCCGGCACGCGGTCGGCCAGCATGGGGCGGAACGCGCGCCGCGATTTCAAGCGCGCGTACCACAGCTTGGCGGCCTCGAACTCGTCCCACGGGACCTCGCCCAGATAATCGGCCGTCGACAAATGCGCGGCGGCCGAGAGATCGGCGAACGACAGCTCGTCGCCGGCGAGCCAGCGGCGCTGGTGCGCGAGATGGCTCACGTAGCTCATATGGTAGCGCAGGTTGGCGCGGATGGCGCGCAGGATGTCGGCGGCGGGCGTGGGGTCGGCGCCGGGCAGGACGCGGGCGTAGACCTTCTCGTGCAGCAGCTCCCGGCTGACCTCGCGATTGAACTTGCCGTTGAACCAGTCGACGAGGCGGCGCACTTCCGCGCGCGCCTCGCGCGTGCCGGGGAAGAGCGCGAGCGCGGGCTCCTCCTCGTCGTCCTCTGCGTTGCCGCTCGGGGGCGCTTCGGCCAGGTACTCGGAGATGGCGTAGGCGCCGCAGAGCGTCGGGCCGCCGTCGAGCTGCAGCACCGGCAGCTCGCCCGCCGGGTTGAGCGCCAGGAACTCCGGCCGCCACTCCCAGGGGCGCTCCTCCACGAGCTCGGCCTCGAGGTCGAGCTCGGCAAGCGTCAGCCGGATGGCGCGCGAGAACGGACAGAGCCTGAAGTGCGTGAGCTTGTGCATGTGGCTCGAGACCTCGGGTCCGGGCGTGCGATTCGTCAAGGCTCCGGGCGCATGGAGGCCGGCTAAGTCAGTGTGTTCCTGTGGCGCGGATGTGGCATCGCGGGGGGCCGAATTCTGCTAATCCTCGCACCCGCCAAGCCGCCGCAGCCAGCCAGCCACGCCTTGAGGTGCCGCCCATGCCGATCTGGGAAGTCGTTCTGCTCGGGCTCATCGAGGGCATCACGGAATTCCTCCCTGTGTCCTCGACGGGGCACCTGCTGCTCACGGAGCACTTCCTCGGCATCTGCAATCCCGGCAAGACCTTCGAGGTGCTGATCCAGCTCGGCGCCATCCTCGCAGTCCTGAGCGTCTATGCCGCGAAGCTCATCGACATTCTGGTAGCGATGCCTTACGACGAGCGCGCGCGCCGCTTCGTGCTCGGCATTCTCTTGGCGTTCCTGCCCGCGGCCGCGGTCGGCGCCGGCGCCCACGACTTCATCAAGGGCATCCTCTACGAGAGCCCGATGCTGATCGCGGTGATGCTGGTCGCCGGCGGCGTTATCCTGCTCATCGTCGACCGCCTGCCACTCACCGTGCGCTACACCGACGTGATGGACTATCCGCCGTCACTCGCCTTCAAGATCGGGCTGTTCCAGTGCCTGGCGCTGGTGCCGGGCGTCTCGCGCTCGGGCGCCACCATCGTCGGCGCCATGCTGTTTGGCACCGACAAGCGCTCGGCCGCCGAGTTCACGTTCTTCCTCGCCATGCCGACCATGGCGGGCGCCTTCGCCTACGACCTCTACAAGAACTGGTCGATCCTGAAGCCCGACGACATTTCCAACATCGCGATCGGCTTCGTGGTGGCGTTCATCGCGGCGGTGTTCGTCGTGCGCTACCTGCTCGACTACGTGAGCCGGCATGGCTTTGCGCTGTTCGGCTGGTGGCGCATCATCGTGGGTGGCTTGGCCATCGGCGCGCTGCTGGTGCTCGGACAGTCGAGCGTGTGCCCCGCCTGAGGCCAGCGCCTCAAGCCGCGTGCGAGGGCACCATTAGGGTGAGCGCGGAGCGCAGCGCCGGCACGTCGGAGGCATTGCGCAGAGCGTCGAGCACCGACGGCAGCCGCACCACGCGCGAGATCGAGGCGAGCGCCTTCAGGTGATCGCCGCCGGCGTGATCGGGCGCCAGCAGCAGGAAGATCAGATCGACCGGCTCGTTGTCGTGGGACTCGTAATCGATCGGCTGATCGAGGCGGGCAAACACGCAGAAGATGCGCTTGAGGCCCGCCAGCTTCACGTGCGGGATCGCGATGCCGCGGCCGAGCCCGGTCGAGCCCAGGCGCTCGCGCTGCAGCAGCGTGTTGAAGGTCTCGCGCGCGTCGAGGCCGGTGCGCTCGGCCGCGATGTTCGCCAGCTCTTGCAGCGCGTGCTTCTTGCTCGTCGCGTGCAGCGACGCGATGATGCCGTCCGGGGCCAGCAGTTCACAGAGATCCATTGTAAACTCCCATCCCACCCTGTTTCGGCGCAACCGCTGCGCTGAGCGCTGCCCGCGCCGGGAAGTCTGCCGTCACTCTAGCACCAACCAGCTTCTAAACTTTTGTCGTCCCAACAGATTCGGCAAGGGCCAAGCGAGCCCCGGCCGCCCCTCTCCCGCACCTGAGAAACCAAAAAAATGGCATCGACAAGGTCAAGCTGCACAACAATTTTGCACAACTCACGCCCGCTTGCAGACTAACGCGATCGTTCGCCGGGATAATGAGCCCTCGCTCCGCCTGCCCGCGAACCCAGGATAAGGCCCCCCGCGGGGCCATCAGGCAGCGATAACCCGGCCGAACCTCGCTCCGTTCCCTCCGCTCTGCAAGCCGAAAACGGCGCCGCGCCGCTCCCGATTTTCGTCTTCCCCGAGCTAATCGGTGCAAAAACAAGGCCATCGGGGCCATCTGACACAGACCGACACGAGAGTTGAGCGATTCGGCCGCCGCTGTCCCCGTCGGCCCCGACCTCAACCAACATCATCCCTAATGCGTACGCTCCACCCGCTCCAGCAGGCGTTTGTCGCGCCGGCGCTGCACGGAGGAGGGGATGCGCATCGCCTCGCGGTACTTCGCCACCGTGCGCCGCGCAATGTCGATGCCGTCGGTCTTGAGCTTCTCCACGATCTTGTCGTCGGAGAGCACGGTCGCGGGCGTCTCGCCTTCGATCATCTGCTTGATGCGATAGCGCACGGCTTCCGAGGAGTGCGCCTCGCCGTCCTCGGCCGAGGCGATGGCGGAGGTGAAGAAATATTTCAGCTCGAAGATGCCGCGCGGCGTGGCGATGTATTTGTTCGAGGTGACGCGCGACACGGTCGATTCATGCATCGAGATGGCGTCGGCCACCGTACGCAGGTTGAGCGGGCGCAGATGCTGGACGCCGTGCGTGAAGAAGCCATCCTGCTGGCGCACGATCTCCTCGGCCACGCGCAGGATCGTGCGCGCGCGCTGGTCGAGGCTCTTGACCAGCCAGTTGGCGGTCTGCAGGCACTCGAGCAGGTAGTTGCGGTCCTGCGCGGAAGCGCTCCCCTTCGGTACGCAGGCGAGATAGGTGCGGTTGACCAGCACGCGCGGGAGCGTGTCGCTGTTGAGCTCGACGATCCAGCTTCCGTCCTGCGCCGAGCGCACGAGCACGTCCGGCACCACCGGCTGCATCTGCACGGAGCCGTATTTCAGGCCCGGCTTGGGGTTCAGCCGCTTGATCTCGGCGACGATCTCCATCAGCTCGTCCATCTCGACGCCGACCGCCTTGCGCAGGGCGGGGAGATTGTGGTTCGCAAGCAGGTGCAGGTTGTCGAGGAAGGCGGAAACCACGGGATCGAAGCGGTTCTGCTCCTTCAATTGCAGCGCCAGGCACTCCTGCAGCGAGCGCGCGAACACGCCCGGCGGGTCGAGCGACTGCAGGTTCGACAGCACGCGGTCGATGAGGCTCTGCGGCGCGCCGAGCTTTTCGGGGAGCGCGGAGAGGTCGCCCGGCAGGTAGCCCGCCTCGTCGACCATGTCGATCAGGTACTGGCCGATGAGCCGCTCGGGCGGCTCCTTCAGGACGAGCGGAAGCTGCTCGCTCAAGTGCTGGCGCAGGGAGACGTCGTTGGCGACGAAGGCCTCGAGGTTGACCTCGTCGTCCGAGCCCGAGCTGCGCTGGCGCAGATTGGCCCAGCCCGAGCCGTTCTCGGGCCCTCCGGTCTCGGCCTGCGCCGCGTCCGGGTAGACGTTGTCGTAGTCGGTGTCGTAGGTGCCCTCGGCATCGGCGACGGGCTTGCCGAGGTCGAGCCAGGTCTCTTCCTGCGCGGGCGGCGCCGCCGGCTCCTCGGACTTGCTGAACTCGGCGGCCTCGGTCTCGGCGCGCGGCGTGCTCTCGACGCCGTCGTCCTGCTCCAGCAGCGGATTGCGCTCGAGCTCGGTGTCGACGTAGGCCAACAGCTCGATGTTGGACAACTGCAATAGGCGTATGGCTTGCTGCAGCTGGGGTGTCATCACCAGCTGCTGGCCTTGTCTGAGCTCCAGTTTCGTCGAAAGCGCCATGCGCCCTAACCTTGGCATCCCGCCGGCAAACTGTCAGCCGGTCTAGTCAGCGCGCGTTAACGAACATGTCACCGAGGTAGACTCGCCGCACGTCGTCATTGGCTATGATTTCCTCGGGCTTACCCTGTGTCAGAACCTGACCATCGTAGATGATGTAGGCGCGGTCGATGAGGCTCAACGTCTCGCGCACGTTATGGTCGGTGATGAGGACGCCGATGCCGCGCTCGGTCAGGTGGCGCACCAGCTCCTGAATGTCGCCGACCGCGATCGGGTCGATGCCCGCGAACGGCTCGTCGAGCAGCATGAACGAGGGGCCCGACGCGAGCGCGCGCGCGATCTCGCAGCGCCGCCGCTCGCCGCCCGATAGCGCGATCGCGGGCGCCTTGCGCAGGTGCGAGATGCGGAACTCCTCGAGCAGGCTGTCGAGCTTCATGCGCCGCTGCTTGGCCGAGGGCTCGACGATCTCCAGCACCGCCATGATGTTCTGCTCGACCGTGAGCCCGCGGAAAATCGAGGCCTCCTGCGGCAGGTAGCCGATGCCGAGGCGGGCGCGGCGGTACATCGGCAGCCGCGTGACGTCGGCGCCGTCGATGGTGATGTTGCCCTCGTCGGGGGGCACGAGTCCGGTGATCATGTAGAACACGGTCGTCTTGCCGGCGCCGTTGGGGCCGAGCAGGCCGACCGATTCGCCGCGCGCGACCGCGAGGCTCACCCCGCGTACGACCATGCGTTTCTTGTAGCTCTTCTTGACGTGATGGATGGCGAGCCAGCCCTCGGCGTCGAGCGGCTCCTCGCCGACGCCGTTGGCGAGCTCGAGCTCGGTGCCGGGCACTGGATGCCCGTTGTGCCACTGTTGCGGCGGATAGGGCTCGGGATAGGGCTGGCCCGGGTAAGGCTGCTGCTGCTCGAGGTGCTGCGGGTCGGGATATTGCTGCTGGGGATAGCCCTGACCGGCGTAGCGCGGATCGGGATAGTGCGGATCGGAATACGGCGGCTCCGGATACGCCTCGTCCGCAGGCGGCTCTCCGCGGGTGCGCTTCGATCCGAATGAGAGGATTTTGAGCACGGCTTAGAGAACCTCGAGGTTGAGCCTGCGGCCACGGGGCTTCAGGCGGCCATGGTGCCCCCTTCGGGGCCCCTGTCAATCTGCGTCGTGGCCTCAGGGGGCCCTGCGGCGCCTCCCCGGAGCCCTTCTAGGGCGTGGGGCTTCCCGGCTGCCAGCCGTCGCCCTGGTCCGGTGCCGGCTGCGAATCCGCCGGCGGCGCTTCTTTGCTCTTTTCTTCGGCTTTTTTCTTGCGAGGGTAAAAAATTGCGCTCGGACGGCCGCCGACAACGGGACCCTGCACGACAAACCCGTTGCCGGCGTCGTTCTCGGGTGCCGCCTTGGCCGACCAGGCCGCGGCCGGATCGTTGTGAATGATGCTTTCGCCCGTCACCATGTCGATCACGAGGCGGGTGCCGCGCACGACGTTCTTCTCCTGCGTCAGCACTACGTCGCCGCCGAGCGTGACCTTGTTCTCCTTCACGTCGAAGTCGGCCCAGTCGCCGGTCGCATCCTGGCCGCCCGTCGAGGTGACGATGACCTTGCCGCGCGCCTCGATGCGCGTGAGCTGCGCCGGCGGGTGCGGCTCGGCCGGGTTGAGCGGCTGGGCGAGCCCGGCGTTGCCGGTGTAGTGGGAGCGCATCTCGGAGGTGCGCACGGTGAAGGTGCCCTGCACCGCGTGCACGTCGCCCCGGAACACTGCGACCTTGGCGTGATCGTCCACATCGAGCCGGTCGGCCTCCACGTCGATGGGCGCGGTCGGATCGGTCTTGAACACGCCGACGGCGCCGGTCTGCTGCTCCACGGCCTCCTTCTGCTTCTTCACGGCCTGCGCGATCTGCGTATCCGTCCGGTAGAAGCGCGCGGTGATGCGGCCGGCGTCGCTCTCGCCGGGGGCGGCGGGCGAGGTGAGCTGGGTGCGGCCGGTGGCGCGCTCCACGAAGAGGCGCTCGCCCTTGAGGTTGTTGCGGCCCTGGATGGCGACGACGCTGCCCGTCAACAGCACGGTGTCCGCCTTCTGGTCGATGGTAGCGAAGTCGCCGGTGACGCGGCGGTCGGTGCCCGAGGTCATCACCACGTCGCCGGTGAGCAGCGCGATCTCCGTCAGGGCGTCGAAGTCGAGGCTCTTGGCATCGACTTGGTCGTGGGGCGCGCGTGTCAGCACCACGGGGGTCTCCGACTTGATGCGGCGGATCTTGCTGCCGGCGCCGGGGGCGGCGGGCGCGGCTGCGCCATCGGCCGGCTTGCTCTCGTACTCGACCTCGAGCGCCGCCGTCGCAAGCGTCGATTCGGCCTGCGCCGCGTGCACCTCGCCGGTAAAGAGCGCGGTCTTCTTCACGTCGTCGATGTCGAGGCGGTTGGAAGTGACGTCGATCGGTCCGTTGCCGGCGCTGAGCATAGGCGTGCCGGCCGCGGCACGCGCTGCCTTGGCGCCGGCGGCCGGCGGGGCCGGCGTGGGCGCCTTTTTCTCGGGCACGAGGTGTGCCACCACCTCGTTGAGGAACGTCGCCTCGTGCGTCTTGTTGTGCAGCGTCATCTCCCTGGAGCGGATGGTGCCCGTCGGCATCGAGACCTCCACGGGCTCCTTCGACACGATGACGTTCGTCTTGGTGAACACGGTCGCGCGCGAGAGCTTGGCACGCATGCCGTTCTCAGACGTGATGTCGATGCCGTCGAACATCTCCAGCTCGGCCGTCTTGGAGTTATAGAGGCCGTGCGCCGACTTGAGGTTGGTCTTGGTCTTGTTGCCGTCGACGAGGTTGCCGTCGATGCCGTTGAGCTTGATGTGGTCGGTGTTGACCAGATCCTGCACGGCCGTCTTGGCCGTCACGAAGTACTTGCCGCCGTCGCGGTTGAAGCCCTCGTAGTGGGGGTTGTCCATGGTGAGGTTGTCGGGGATGATCTGCGGGATCTTGATCTTCGGGATGCCCGTCACCCAGCCGATCGTCTGCAGCACGCTTACGACGTAGAGCGCGACGATGCCAGCGGCGCACAGCGGCAGCACGCGGCGCAGGAACTTCACCATGCGCGTGTGGCGCCGCGCACGCGCGAAATTCTTGGGGCGATCGTCCGCCCCGGAGCTGCCGAAGGCGGGGAGAAGCTCCCATCCGCGATCCGGTTCGAGATTGGTGGTCGTTGCCATGCGCTTTGTCGGAGGATACCGGCTCGGGGCCGGATCCGGCAAGAATCGCCGCCAATTGGGGTGTTATTGGGACTGCACCCGGAGGGCGCCGGCGCCGAATCGTGCGCGTGACGAGGTTAATGCGAGAAGATGTCGTCCTCACCGAA
>Ga0209415_10005547_pt1 | contig 22636 bp, 19 predicted proteins | sample PeaSoiSIISIP2007_FD_187696 | JGI IMG/M metagenome (GOLD analysis project Ga0209415, IMG submission 187696) | Peat soil microbial communities from Weissenstadt, Germany - SII-SIP-2007 (SPAdes) (version 2) | ecosystem: Environmental > Terrestrial > Soil > Wetlands > Peat | place: Germany... | reverse complement strand
CTCCGCGGGCGGCGCGGTTAAGGGGCCGCCGCTGCGCCAGTCGACGGGAAATCAATTGATGATGGCCGCGGCCGCCATCGCGCTCTCCGCCTACACCGGCCTGTTTCGCGGCCCGCTGATGACTGCGGGGCAATATCCGGCCGGCGCGGTCGCTTTCATGCAAAGCCATCGTCTGCACGGCAACCTGTTATGCGACTTTAACTGGGGCGAGTATCTGATCTGGCACGTATGGCCGGGATCGCGGGTTTTCATCGACGGCCGTTACGACACGGTCTACCCGGAGCCGGTGATCGACGACTACCTGACCTTTTATTTACAGCGCCCGCACGCCGCCGAGGTTTTAAATCGCTATCCGCACGATTTCGTGCTCATCCCAATCAAGTGCAAAGCCTACCTGCTGATGATCGCAAGCCACGACTGGACGCCGATTTATCATGATGCCGACGCGGCGCTGTTTGCGCGGGCCGGCTCGCCCGCGGCGCGCATCCCCAGCGTCGCGATTAGCGGTCCGGTAGCGCCGACCCGCTTCCCTTGATCGACGGCACTGCGGCTGTGCAATCCCGCCGATGGTTTAGTACAGTTCATGCGGCGAGTGCTTCATCCACACGTTCCATCAGTCACGCGAAGTTCGCGACGAACAAAATTTGGGAGGAGTAGCCGATGAAGGCAGCGATGTTTCACGGGCCCAACCAGCCGCTGTCGATCGAAGAAGTCGAGATCGATGCGCCGCAGGAGCGCGAGGTGCTGGTCAAGACCGCCGCGTGCGGCGTCTGCCATAGCGACCTGCATTTCATCGACGGCCTCTATCCGCATCCGGCGCCGGCCGTGCTGGGCCATGAAGTTGCCGGTGTCGTCGAGCAGGTCGGCCCCGGCGTGACCTACCTGAAGCCCGGCGATCACGTGATTGCCTGCCTGTCGGTCTTCTGCGGTTACTGCGAGCAGTGCCTGACGGGCCATCCGAATCGCTGCTACAACCGCGGCGCGACGCAGCGTGCGTCCGCGGCCAGGCCGCGTCTCTCAAGCGGCGGCAAACCGGTCTTTCAGTTCCTCGAGATCTCGGGCTATGCCGAAAAAATCCTGGTGCATGAAAACGCGCTGGTGAAGATTCCTGACGCGATGCCGCTCGATCGCGCCGCGCTCATCGGCTGTGGCGTGACGACCGGGCTCGGCGCGGTGCTGAATACCGCGAGGATCGAGGCCGGCTCGACAGTGGCGGTGTTCGGCGTGGGCGGCGTCGGCCTTTCAGCCATCCAGGGCGCACGGCTGGCGGGCGCGCGCGTCATCATCGCGGTCGACATGCACGAATCCAAGCTCGCGCTGGCGAAGCGGCTCGGCGCGACCCATGCCGTCGACGCCTCTCAGGGCGATCCGGTCGGCGCGATTCGTGAAATCGTGCGTGGCGGCGTCCAGTACTCGTTCGAGGCGATCGGGCTCAAGGCGGTCGCCGAGCAGGCCTTCGAGGCGCTCGCGCCGGGCGGCGTCGCGACGGTGGTCGGGATGATCCCGATCGGTCAGAAAATCGAGGTCGACGGCTTTTCGCTGTTCTGGGGCGAGCGCCGGCTGCAGGGCTGCAACATGGGCTCAAACCGCTTCCGCGTAGACATGCCGCGTTACGTCGATCTCTATCTGCAGGGCCGCCTCAACCTTGACGACATGATCACCAAGCGCGGCCGGCTCGAGGATGTCAACGAGGCGTTCCGCGCGATGAAAGCGGGCGAGGTGGCGCGCACCGTCCTGACGTTCGACTAAGCCGGACCGCGGCGAGAGCGCTAGATCAGACGCAAGTCCTTCATCACCGAGCGGAGTTTCTCGGTCGCGCCGCCGCTCAGTTGCAGCAGCGGCATCCGCATCTCCGGGCTGCACCGGCCCATCAGCGCCAGCGCCATCTTGACCGGGATGGGGTTGGTCTCGATAAACAACGTGCGTATCAGCGGCAGCAGCCGGAAGTGGATGTCGCGAGCGCGCCCGAAGTCGCTGGCTAGTCCCGCCGCCACCAGCTCATGGGTCTCGCGCGGCATCACGTTGCTGATGACCGAAATCACCCCCTTGCCGCCGAGCGCCATGTCGGGCAGCGCGAACGAGTCGTCGCCGGCGAGGATCGTTAGCCGATCGCCGCACAGCCGGCGGATATCGGAAATCTGATCGATCGAGCCGCTCGCCTCCTTGATGCCGACGATGTTCTTCACGTCGCACATGCGGGCGAAGGTCTCGGGCAGAATGTTGGAGCCGGTGCGGCTCGGAATGTTGTAGACGATGATCGGCAGGTCGACGGTGGTCGCGATGGTCTTGAAGTGCTTGTAGATGCCCTCCTGGGTGGGCTTGTTGTAGTAGGGCGAGATCATCAGCGCCCCGTCGGCGCCGACCTCGCGCGCGAAGCTCGTGAGCCTGAGCGCCTCGGCGGTCGAGTTGGAGCCGGTGCCAGCGAGGATCGGGATGCGCTTGCGGGAAAGCTGGACGGAGAGCTTGATCACCTGCTCGTGTTCGGCGTGACTCAGGGTGGCGGATTCGCCGGTCGAGCCGCAGGCGACGATCCCGTCGATGCCGCTCTGAATCTGCCATTCGATCAGTTCGCGCAGCGCCGCTTCGTCGACCGCGCCGTCGCGAAACGGGGTCACGATTGCCGACAAGGCACCACTGAACATCGCTCTTACCTCCGCTTAGCCGGCGGACGCCACCAGCTCGCTGGCATCCACTTCGATTTCTCCGCGAAACACCTCGACCGCCTCGCCCGTCATGAATACGTGATTAGCCTGTTCGCCGCGTTCGCGCCACTCGACCATCAGGTTGCCGCCGCGCAGCTCCACTGTAGCACGCCGGTCCGCTCTGCCGGTCAGCGCCGCTGCGACCACCGCCGCGCAGGCGCCCGTGCCGCAAGCGAGCGTCTCGCCTGAGCCGCGCTCGAAGACCCGCATCCGGATGCGGTCGCGGGTCAATGGCAGGACGAACTCGGTGTTGACCCGGCGCGGGAAGAACGGATGGCTCTCGAACTTGCGTCCGAGATTCGCGAACTCGTGATCGCTCAGGCGAAAGACCGCCTCGTCGGGTACGAAAATCACGCAGTGCGGATTGCCCATCGAGAGCGCGGTAATTTTCTCGGTCCGGTCGGCGACCTTCAGGGGATAGTCGATAATTCGTCCGTCCGCGGCGGTTGGAATCTCACGGCCTTCGAGGATCGGCTCGCCCATGTCGACCGTCGCTTCGAGTACGCGCCCCGCGCCATCGAGCTTGAGCGCCACCTGCTTCACCCCGGCGTCGGTCTCGATCGCGAGCGGATTCTTTGTTACGAGCCGACGTTCCCACGCAAGGCGCGCCAGGCATCGGATGCCGTTGCCGCACATTTCGCCGCGGCTGCCGTCCGCATTGTACATCTCCATCGCGAGGTCGGCGCGGCGCGACGGCGTCAGCATGATCAGCCCGTCGCCGCCGACGCCGAAGCGGCGGTCGGAGAGCCGCCGGGCCATCGCAGCGGGATCGGCGGGACGCACGCGGTCGGCGACCACGTAGACATAGTCGTTGCCGCAGCCGTGCATCTTGACGAATTCAAGCGTCGCCATCGGCCGGCACGTCGACGAGCGGCTCGCCGCGGATAAGATCCTCGAAAGTCTCGCGATGGCGGATGACGTGGACCTGGCGGCCGTCGACCAGCAGCTCGGCGGCCCGCGGCCGGCTGTTATAGTTCGAGGCCATCACAAAACCATACGCCCCCGCGCTCATCACGGCCAGCAGGTCGCCCGAGCGCGGCTCGGGCAGCTCGCGCGCCTGGGCGAAGAAATCGCCGCTTTCGCAGACCGGCCCGACGATGTCGGCTACCGCCGCGGGACGCGTCTCGCGCGCGTCGACCGGCAGGATCGCATGGTAGGCCTCGTAGAGCACCGGACGGATCAGGTCGTTCATCGCACCGTCGATCACGATGAAGCGCTTCACGTCGGTTTGCTTGATGTAGAGGACGCGCGTCACGAGGATGCCCGCGTTGCCGACCAGCATCCGTCCCGGCTCGATAAGGAGCTTGAGCCCCAGTCCGCTGATTGGCTTCAGGAGCGCCGCCGCGTAATCAGCCGGCGGCGGCGATTGTTCCTGGTACGGAATTCCCAAGCCGCCGCCCATATCCAGATAGCGGAGCGCAAAGCCGTCGGCGCGCAGCCGCTCGACGATTCCGGCGATCTTGCCCGCCGCTTCCGTGAACGGCGCGGTTTCGGTTATCTGCGAGCCGATATGCGTGCTGAGACCGACCACTTCCAGACCGGGAAGCCCGCGCGCTTCGGCGTAGTAATCGAAAATCTCTGCCAGCGGCACGCCGAACTTGCTAGTGCGATGGCCAGTCGAGATGTGCGGATGGGTATGCGGGTCGAGGTCGGGGTTGACGCGCAGACTGACCGGCGCGCGCAGCTTGAGCTGCGTGGCGAGTTCCGCGATGCGCCGCAGCTCGGGCCGCGACTCGACGTTGATCATCAGGAGGCCGACCTTGAGCGCGGCGGTGATCTCCTCGTCGGTCTTGCCCACCCCGGAAAAAACGATGGTATGCGGATCGGCGCCCGCTTTCAGGCAGCGCATCAGCTCACCGCCCGAAACGATGTCGAAGCCGGAGCCCATCTTCGCGAACAGCCGCAGGATGCTGAGGTTCGAGAGCGCCTTCATTGCGTAGCAGATCAGCAGATCGGTGCCCTTGAAGGCCTCGCGCATCACGCGGAAGTGGCGGCGCAAAGTGCGTGCGCTATAGATGTAGGCCGGGGTGCCGAAGCGTGCGGCGATTTCGCTCACCGGCACATCTTCGGCGTAAAGGATACGATCGCGATAGTCAAAGTAGTTCATCTGATACGAAAACTCGGCCTGCCGGCGGACCAGCCGCCTGATTGACGGTGACTCATATCATAGCCGCTCGTGCGGGCAAAAAACGCTATAGCGTTGGCGGCAGCGGCGGCGGCGGTGCAACGTGGAAATGAGGCCCCGCGGCTGGCGCGGAGGGTGCGGCCCTCTCATATTGCGTCGGACTTGCGGGAAGCAACGGTTGCGGCCGGATGTACTCCAGCGCGGCTTCGTTGGAGGGCATGCTTTTGTAGCCGTCGCTGGTATGCGACACCACCTCGTAGCGGTAGCTTTGATTGGCCGCGGCGGTGTTGTCGGTGTAGCTGAAGTGGCTGGCGACCTGGAAGCGTTCCTGGTCGGTAATCGGCACCTCCACGATGGGCTGATATTGATCCTGCCCTTCGGCGCGCATGATCGTGAACCCCGCCAGGTCATGCATCGTCTGGCCGCTGGCGTAATTCTCGGGGCGGCTCCAGCTCAGTTGGATTCCGCGCCGCTCGGGGATCGCTTCGAGATCGAGGATTTGCTGGGGACGCGCGGCTTCGGGTGGAATCGGGGCGCTCTTCACGCCGCATCCGGGGGCGATCGCGGCGGCAAAGCAGGCGGCCGCGAGGATCAATATCGAGATTTTGCTGCGTTTCATTTTCGTCCAAGGTTTTTGAGCCGCCGCCGCACCGTCCGCGGAGCCGGTCCGCCGATCACGGCGCGCGCGGCGAGCGAGTTGTCCACCGACAGAAGCTTTGCGGCATCGGGTCCGAAACGCGGCGAATAGCGGCGCAGCTCGCCGGCGCCAAGCTCTTCGAGCGTTCTGCCAGCCGTCGTCAGCTCCCGCACCATCCGCCCGATGATCGCGTGCGCCTCGCGGAACGGCACGCCGCGGCGCACGAGATATTCCGCGAGGTCGGTGGCGAGCGCGAAGCCGCCCGCCGCCGCGCGCAGCGCGCCGGCGCGAAACCGAATCCGCGGCCATAGCTTCGCCATCAGATCGAGCGCGGGTTTGATGGTATCGAGCGCGTCGAAGACCCGCTCCTTGTCCTCCTGCAAATCGGAATTGTATGCGAGCGGCAGCCCCTTCATCACGACCAGCATCGCGACCAGGTCGCCGATGACACGCCCGCTGCGACCGCGCACCAGTTCGAGCAGGTCCGGGTTCTTTTTCTGCGGCATCATCGAGCTGCCGGTGGCGAAGGCGTCGGGCAATTCGATGAATCCGAACTCGGCCGACGCCCACAGAATTAACTCTTCGCTCATCCGCGACAAATGCATCGCGGTGATCGCGGCGGCGGAGAGAAAATCCAGCACGAAATCGCGATCGGAAACGGCGTCGATGCTGTTCTCGGAGAGGCGGCGGAAGCCGAGCGCACGCGCGACGGCGCGCCGATCGATCGGCAGCGTGGTCGCGGCCAGCGCGCCCGCGCCCAGCGGCATCACGTCGGTCCGCACGAGCGCCTGCGCGAAGCGTTCGCGGTCGCGCTCGAACATCTCGACGTAGGCGAGCAGATGATGCGCGAGTGAAACCGGCTGCGCGCGCTGCAGATGGGTATAGCCGGGCATCACGGTGTTCAGATGGCGGCGCGCGATGGCGGCGAGCGACGCACGCAGGCGGACCAGCGCCGCGATGACCTCGCGGATCTCGTCGCGCAAAAAGAGCCGCAGATCGAGCGCGACCTGATCGTTGCGCGATCGCGCGGTATGGAGCTTGCGGCCGGCGGAGCCGATCTTAGCGATCAAGCGCCGCTCGATGGCGAGGTGGATGTCCTCGTCGGCTACGTCGAAGCGAAAATGTCCGGCGGCGATCTCGCGTTCGATAGCAATCAGGCCGGCGACGATTCTGCGCGCCTCGCTGCGCGTCAGCAGGCCGACCTTCGCGAGCATCTGCGCGTGCGCGATCGAACCGCGGACGTCGTGCCGATAGAGCCGCCGATCGAACGGCAGCGAGGCGGTAAAGGCCTCGACCTCGGGCAGCCGCCCGCCGGCGAAGCGCGCCCGAAGCAGGTTGTGCGCGATGCCGCGCTTGCGCGCCGCGCGGGCCTTGCCGCCAGTCGTAGAGTTATTCACGAGCGAAGAACTCGAACTTGCCCGAAACGATTCGCGGCCACAAGAGCAGGCTCAGCGCGGCGGCGTGTAGCAGGGGCATCCGCGCGCCGCGCAGGTCATCGAGCCGTTCGGATGCGTCACGTGCACGTCCATCCGATGATGACATCGGGGACACTCCGCCGCCTTGGTGCGTGGCACCAGCTTCGGTGACGGCCGCGGCGCCTTGAACGGGATGACCTTGCCCAAGCTGCGTCAGTTCCCTTCCGCCACCGGTCGTGCAGCACCTAGTCACGCCGGCGCGCGCGCAAACGCAACGCCGCGAGCCGGATGAAGCCTTCGGCGTCGCCCTGGCGGTAACCGCCAGCCTCCTCAAAGCTCGCGATGCGCGGATCGTAGAGCGAGTTCGGCGATTTGCGCCCGGCGATCCAGACGCCGCCCTTGTAGAGCTTCAACCGCGCGGTGCCGCTGACGTTTGCCTGCGCCGCATCGATCAGCGCCTGCAGGGCCTCGCGCTCAGGCGCAAACCAGTAGCCGTAGTAGACCATCTCGGCGTAGCGCGTCACGAGCGAGTCGCGCAAATGCATGGTTTCGCGATCGAGCGTGAGCTGCTCGACGGCGCGATGAGCGTGCATTAGCAGCGTGGCGCCGGGACTCTCGTAAACGCCCCGCGACTTCATCCCGACGTAGCGGTTCTCGACCAGGTCGACGCGCCCGATGCCGTGGCGGCCGCCGATCTGGTTCGTGCGCTCGATAAGCGCCGCCGGCGGCATCCGCTCACCGTTGATCGCGACCGGGTCGCCCGCTTCAACCTCGACTTCGACGTACTCGGGTTTATCGGGAGCCTCCTCGGGCGCGGCCGTCATCCGGAACATATCGTTGTAGGGCTCGCGCCACGGATCTTCGAGAATCCCGCCCTCGTAGCTGACATGCACCAGGTTGCGATCCATCGAGTAGGGCTTCTCCGCCGTGACCGGCACCGGGATGCGCTGCTCGGCGGCGTAAGCGATCATGTCGGCGCGCCCCTTAAACGGCCATTCCGGATGACGCCAGGGCGCAACCACTTTCAGCTCGGGCCCGAGACGCGCGTACGCGAGCTCGAGCCGCACCTGATCATTGCCCTTGCCGGTGGCGCCATGCGCCACCGCGTCGGCGCCCTCCGCGTGAGCGGCTGCGACCTGGCCCTTCGCGATTACCGGGCGGGCGATCGAGGTGCCGAGCAGGTAGTAGCCTTCGTAGATCGCATTGGCGCGCATCATCGGAAAGACGAAGTCGCGCGCGAATTCTTCGCGCAGATCCGACAGCACCAGCTTGCTCGCGCCGGTCGCGAGCGCTTTGGCTTCGAGCCCTGCGGTCTCCTCGGCCTGCCCGACGTCGGCGCAAAACGCGACCACTTCGCATTGGTAGTAATCGCGCAGCCACCGGAGGATTACCGAGGTATCGAGCCCGCCCGAGTAGGCGAGCACCAGTTTCCTGATTTTTTCGTCAGCCACGTCAGCGATTCGCCGATTTTATCGAATTTGCCGGCCTCGCGGCCTGCCCGAGAATCTCCGGGCGCAACAGCCATACCATCACGGCCTTCTGCGCGTGGAGCCGATTCTCGGCCTGTTCGAGCACCACCGATTGCGGGCCGTCGAGCACCTCATCGGTGATCTCTTCGCCGCGATGCGCCGGCAGGCAATGCATCACGATCGCGTCGCGCGCCGCGTAACGCAACAGCGCGCGGTTCACCTGGAAGCCCCGGAAGTCGCGCCGGCGGCGCTCGGCCTCGGCCTCCTGGCCCATCGAGGTCCAGGTGTCGGTATAGATCACCTCGGCGCCGCGCACCGCCTCGATCGGATCGTCGGTCAGCACGCCCAGCTTTTCGCGCTTAAGCCGCGCCACGAAGCTCTTCTCCGGCTGATAGCCGGCCGGGCACGCCACCCGCAGGTCGAGGCCGGTCAGGGCCGCGGCCTCAATCCAGCTATTCGCCAGATTAAAGCCGTCGCCGACGAAGGCGAGCTTGAGCTTGTGCAGATCGCCGAAGCGCTCGATAAGGGTCATCAGGTCGGCGGCGAGCTGGCACGGATGAAGCGCGTCGGTGAGCCCGTTGATCACCGGAACGGACGCTTCGCGCGCAAGCTCAACGCAGGTCGCGTGGGCGAAGGTGCGCACCATGATCAGGTCGACCCAGCGCGACAGGTTGCGCGCGACATCCTTGACCGACTCGCGTTCGCCGATCCCGATATCGCCCGGCGCCAGGTAGATCGCGTGCCCGCCGAGCTGGGCCATCCCGGTCTCGAACGTGATGCGCGTGCGCAACGAAGGCTTCTGGAAGATCATCGCGAGCGTGCGGCCGCGCAGGTATGGATGCTCCAGGCCGTTCTTGAGCTCGGACTTGAGGCGGAGCGCAAGCGCGAGCAGGCCTTGCAGCTCGGCCGCGCTGAGCGAGCTGAGCTCGAGGAAGTCGCGCTTCCCGGAGCCGCGCGGCGCGCCGTTATGCGAGTTTGATCGCATCGCTCCCGATTGGCTCAGGCAGCTTTCCCGCGGCGATTGGCGGCGGCAGCTTCCAGAGCGCGTGCGATGATCTTGAGCCCGTCGTCGGCCTCGGCGCGGGTCAGCGTGAGCGGCGGCAGCAGCCGCAGCACGTTGCCGGCGGCCGCATTCACCAGCAACCCCTCCTTTACGCAGGCATCGACCACCGGCTGAGCCTCGTGCTTCAGCACCACGCCGATGATCATGCCCTGGCCGCGCACCTCGGCGACGTTGTCGAGCCGCGAGGCGATTTCGCGCAGCTGCTCGATCAGGTAAGCGCCGACCGCGCCGGCGTTTTCGGTTACGCCGTCGCGTTCGAGCGCATCGATCACGCCGAGCGCCGCCGCGCAGGCCACCGGATTGCCGCCGAACGTGGAGCCATGGCTGCCGGGCGTCAGGCTGGCCGCGATTTCAGGCCGCGCCACCATCGCGCCGATCGGCAGTCCGCCGCCCAGCGCCTTGGCGAGCGTCATGATATGCGGGCGCACGTTGCCATGCTGCCACGCGAACATCCGGCCCGTGCGGCCCATCCCGACCTGGACTTCATCGAGGATCAGCAAGAGCTTCGCGCGATCGCAAAGCTCGCGGGCGCGCGCGAGATAGTCGGGCTTCGGCACTACCACTCCGCCCTCGCCCTGGATCGGCTCGAGCATGATCGCGACCGTGTTCTTTCCGATCGCGCCTTCGAGCGCCGCGATGTCATCGTAAGGCACCAGCCGGAAGCCGGGGACCATCGGCTGAAATCCCTGCTGATACTTTTCCTGGCCGGTCGCGCTGAGCGTGCCGAGCGTGCGGCCATGAAAAGAATTGATGGTCGAGAGGATCTCGAAGCGCCCGCCGCCTTCGCCCGAGCCCCATCGCCGCGCGAGCTTGATCGCCGCCTCGTTGGCCTCGGCGCCCGAGTTGCAGAAGAAGACCCGGCCGCCGCCGAAGGCGGAGGTCAGACGCGCCGCCAGGCGCGCCATCGGCTCGGTATGGAACACGTTCGAGACATGCGTCAGCAGGCCCGCCTGCTCGCGAATCGCGGCCACGACGCGCGGATGGGCATGACCGAGGCTGGTGACGGCGAGGCCGCAGAAGAAATCGAGATAGCGATTACCCTCCGCGTCGTAGAGATAGGCGCCTTCGCCGCGCACGAACGCGAGCGGCATGCAGCCGTAGGTATTGGCGAGGTTCTGATGGGCGAGTTCGACGATTTCGGCGCTCTTCATCTGTGTCTGCTACCGCCTGCTGGTTGCGTTTCAGCCCGTCTGGCGGCGGGCCGGCCGATGGATCTCGGTCACCCGCGGCGCGCTCTGCACGACCTCGGTGCCGACGCCGGAGCGCGTGAAAATCTCCAGCAGGACCACGTGGCGCACGCGCCCGTCGATCACGTGGGTCTTGGCGACCCCGGCGCGCAGCGCATCGATGCAACACTCGACCTTGGGAATCATCCCCTCGTTGATCTGGCCGCGGCCGATCATGCGGCGGGCTTGCGCGGCCTCGAGCGTCGAGATAAGCCGTCCGTCCTTGTCTTTGACGCCCTCGACGTCGGTCATCAGGATGAGCTTCTGCGCGCCGAGCGCGGCCGCGATCTTGCCCGCGGCGATATCGGCGTTGATGTTGTAGGTATGGCCGTCGCGTCCGTAGCCGGTCGGCGCGACCACCGGAATGAATCCCGCTTCCTCGAGCGTGCGAATCACCTTCGGGTTGACCTCGACGATGTCGCCGACCAGACCGATATCGAGCGTCTTGCGCCGCCCATTCTCGTCCTTCACGAGCATCCGCATCTTGCGCGACATGATCAGGTTGCCGTCTTTGCCGGAGAGCCCCACCGCCACGCCGCCCTGACGCGAGATGAGCGCGACGATATCCTTGTTGAGCCGCTGCAACACCATCTCGGCCGCTTCCATCGTGTCCGGGTCGGTCACCCGCATCCCGCGCACGAAGCGCGACTTGAGTCCCAGCCGGCCGATAAGCTCGGTGATCTGCGGGCCGCCGCCATGCACCACCACCGGATTGATGCCGACCAGCTTGAGCAGCACGATGTCGCGGGCGAAGCTTTCGCGCAGCTCCGGCGCTTGCATCGCGTGCCCGCCGTACTTGATGACGATGGTCTGGCCGCGGAAGCGCTGGATAAACGGCAGCGCCTCGATCAGCACCTCGGCCCGTTGCATCGGCTCACTCATTTCGACTCCGGCCCCGAAATCGCGACTCCGGCTCCTGAACCGAAGAAGAGTAGCACAAAATTGTTACGCGGTTGCTAACTTTCTGAAATAGGGGCGGGGTAGCCGCCCCGGTTGCCAGACGCGGCCCGGGGCTAAAGGATGTAGCGTGAGAGGTCCTCGTCCTTGAGGATCGCGTCGAGCCGCCGATGCACGTAGGCGGCGTCGATCCGGAGCGCCTGGTTGGACATCTCGGGCGCGTTGAACGAGAGCTCCTCGAGCAGCCGCTCCATCACGGTATGGAGCCGGCGGGCGCCGATATTCTCGGAGCGCGAGTTGATCTGTGCGGCCATCTCGGCCAGCGCCGCCACCGCGTCGTCGGTGAATGCGAGCTGCACCCCCTCGGTCGCAAGCAGCGCGCTGTACTGGCGCGTCAGCGCGTTCTCGGGCTCGGTCAGAATCCGCACGAAGTCATCGCCCGTCAGGGCCTTGAGCTCGACGCGAATCGGGAAGCGTCCCTGGAACTCCGGGATCAGGTCCGAAGGCTTGGTGGTATGAAACGCGCCCGAGGCGACGAACAGGATATGGTCGGTGCGGACCGCGCCGTACTTGGTGTTGACGCTGGACCCCTCGACGATCGGCAGCAGGTCGCGCTGCACGCCCTGGCGCGAAACGTCGGGACCGTGGGCCGCGTCGTGGCCCGCGATCTTGTCGATCTCGTCGATAAAGACGATTCCGGACTGTTCCGCGCGATGGATCGCTTCGTGGGTGACGGCCTCCATATCGACCAGCCGCGCGGCCTCTTCCTGGGTGAGCAGCTCGAGCGCCTCGGGAATCTTGACTCGCCGCGTGCGGGTCTTCTTCGGCATGATCTGGCTGAACAGGTCCTTCATGTTTAGCCCCATCTCCTCCATCCCCTGCGGCGTAAAGACCTCGACCATCGGCATCGCATTCGCGCTGACCTCGATTTCGACTTCGCGATCGTCGAGATGGCCGTCGCGCAGCAGCCGGCGCAATTTTTCGCGGGTCTCGCGATGGGAGTTATCTTCCTCGTCGGATTGGAGCTGGCCCTCGGGCGTCACCACCGCGCGGCGCCGCTCCTTGGCCTGGCGCGGAAACAGGATATCGAGCAGGCGCTCCTCGGCGCCTTCGCGGGCGCGCACGGCGACCCGCTCGCGCTCCTCCTCGCGCACCATCTTGATCGCGATTTCAGCCAGGTCGCGGATGATCGATTCGACGTCGCGTCCGACGTAACCGACCTCGGTGTAGCGCGAGGCTTCGACCTTGACGAACGGCGCCTGGGCGAGCTTAGCGAGGCGGCGCGCGATCTCGGTCTTGCCGACGCCGGTCGGCCCGATCATCAGGATGTTCTTGGGCGCGATCTCGTCGCGCAGCTCCGGTGCGACATTCTGCCGGCGCCAGCGGTTGCGCAGCGCGATCGCGACCGCGCGCTTGGCCTCGTGCTGGCCGACGATATAGCGGTCGAGCTCGGAGACGATCTCGCGCGGCGTCATCACGTGCGGTACGGGCATTGCGTAATCCTGGCCTCGATGGCGCTCGCCGCGAAAGGCGGAATCATCTAGGCGAGCTCCTCGATTATAAGCTGATCGTTGGTATAAACGCAGATCTCGGCAGCGATCTTCATCGCGCCCTCGGCGACCTCGCGGGCCTTCATACCCGGGTTATGCCGCACCATCGCGCGCGCGGCGGCCAGCGCGAAATTGCCGCCCGAGCCGATCGCGATCAGGCCGTCGTCGGGCTCGATCACGTCGCCGGCGCCCGACAACAGCAGCGAATCCGAACGGTCGGCGACCACCAGCATCGCCTCGAGCCGCCGCAGCATCCGATCGGTGCGCCAGTCCTTGGCGAGCTCGACCGCGGCGCGCCGCAGGTTGCCGCCAAACTCCTGCAGCTTCGCTTCGAACTTGTCGAACAGCGTCATCGCATCGGCGGTCGATCCCGCGAATCCCGCCAGCACGCGATCCTCGTAGAGCCGGCGCACCTTGCGGGCGCTGCGCTTCATAATCGTCGCGCCGATGCTGACCTGGCCGTCCCCCGCCATCACCACCTGCCCGCCGTGACGCACGCACAAGATCGTGGTGCCGTGCATTTGCAGGCCGGAGTCAGGCGCGGGGATGGGCACGTCGATAAACCTCTTTCAGATGCTTGACGCTGACATGAGTGTAGCGCTGCGTGGTGGCAAGACTCGAATGGCCGAGCATCTCCTGGATCGAGCGCAGATCGGCGCCGTGATTGAGCAGATGAGTCGCGAAGCAATGGCGCAGGCCGTGCGGGCTGACCGCGGTCGCGATGCCGGCATCGACGAGCCGCTGTTCGACGATCTTCTGGACCGCCCGGACCGAGAGCCGCGTGCCGCGCAGGTTGGTAATCGCCGGGCCCTCGGGCGACCACGCGATCGGCATCGCGCGCCGCCAATCGAGGAGCGCGGCGAGCGCGGGCTCGCCGATCGGCACCATCCGATCTTTCCCGCCTTTTCCAGCTTGCACCGTTATCATTCCGAGCTCTTCATCGACGTTTCGCCAATTGATCGCCACCAGCTCGCTGACCCGGATGCCGGTGGAATAGAGCACCTCGACGATCGCGCGATTCCGCAGCGCCGCCGGACCGCGTTCCTCGCCCGGCCGCGCCTCGACCTCGATCAGCCGTTCGACGTCCTCTTCGCCCAGGACCACCGGCAGGCGTCGCTCGGTGCGCGGCGATCGGAGCGATTGAGCCGGGCTCGCAACGCCGGTCGTCGCCTCGCGATAGCGAAAGAACGCCTTGATCGCGAACAGCCGGCGCTGCACGGTGGCGCGCGTCGCCCGTTTCAGCATCTCGGCCAGGTAGCCTCGCACATGATCGTCGGTAACCGCATCGGGGTCGACTCTTTCGGCGCCCGCCAGCGCCCATCCGCGTTCGAGCAGGAAGCGGCGAAAATCCATCAGATCGCGCCGGTAGCCCGCCACCGTATTGCGCGACGCGCGCGCCGCCCGTCCGAGCGCAGACGCAAACGCCTCCACCTCCGCAATCATCTCGCTCCCCGCATGCCCGACCGCTATGCTACCAAGTGGTTTTTGAGCGCAAAAGGTCGGCCCTAACGTGAATTGCTGGAAGTGCGGCAAGGTGGTCGATACGCGGGAGCGGGTCGGCTTTCGCGACCATTGTGCACGATGCGACCGGGCGCTGCACGTCTGCCTCAATTGCGAGTTTTACGATCCCACCTACAACAACCAATGCCGCGAGACGATGGCTGAGCGAGTGGTTGACAAGGATCGCGCCAATTTCTGCGATTTCTTCGCCCCCTCGGGCAAAGCGCGGACGGCCGGGGCATCGGCGTCGCCCAAAGATCGCCTTGATGCGCTGTTCAAGAAGAAATCCTGATGTCTGCGGGGCAAAAAGTGACGAGGGATAAAACGCCGATCGCTGCCATTGTGATGGCTGCCGGATTCGGCACGCGGATGCGCTCGGCGCGTCCCAAGATGCTGCATCGGGTCGGCGGCCGTCCGATGGTCGTGCGGGTGCTCGAAGCGCTTTCGACGCTCGCGCCCGAACCGACGATCGTGGTGCTTGGCCATGGCGCGGCGGACGTCGAAGCCGAGATTGCCGCGCGGTTTGGCCCCGAGGTCGTCCGCCTGGCGGTCCAGGGCGTGCCGCAAGGGACCGGCGATTCAGCGCGCGTCGGGATGCGGATGCTCCCCGACAGCTTCGAGGGCAACGTGATGCTGGTGTACGGCGACATGCCGCGGATTTCGCCGGCGACGCTCGCGCGTTTCATCGCGAGCCATCGCGAGGGCGGCACGCCGCTCTCGCTTATCAGCGCGCGGGTCGAGTCGCCGGCGAGTTACGGCCGCATCGTGCGCGATTCGTCGGGCGCCGTCAGCGCGATCGTCGAGGCCGCCGACGCCACCCCCGTCGAGCTCGCGATCGATGAGATCAACACCGGCGTCTACCTCGTCGACGCCGCCGTGCTGCGCCATGCACTCGGCGAGCTTCGCCCGGCCAACGCGCAGGGCGAGTATTATCTGACCGATATTGTCGCCGCCGCGCGCCGGCGGGGTCTCAAGGTTCACGCCTGGATCGCGGAGCGTCCGGCGGAGTTCGCCGGCGTGAATTCGCGCGAGGAGCTGGCAGAGATGGAAGCTGACATTCGCCGCGAGACAAATCGCCGCCTGATGGCTTCGGGAGTCACGATCGTCGACCCCGCAAGCACTTACATCAGCGAGGAAGCCGAGATCGGCGCCGACGCCGTGATCGGACCCAACGTGCAGATTCTCGGCCGCTCGCGAATCGGCCCGGGCGTGATCATCGAGGGCACCGCCTGGCTGCGCGAGGTTTCGATCGGCGCGCGCAGCCATTTGAAGCTCGGCGTGCGCGCCGAGGATTGCCGCATCGGCGAGGATTGCGAGATCGGGCCGTTCGCCAACCTGCGCGCCGGCACCGAGCTCGAAGGCCATAACCGCATCGGCAACTTCGTCGAGACCAAGCAGGCGCGCATCGGGCGCGGCACCAAGGCGAGCCATCTGAGCTACCTCGGCGATACCACCATCGGCCGCGACACCAACGTCGGATGCGGCGTGATTACGGTCAACTACGACGGCTACGACAAGCATCCGACGGAGATCGGCGATCGCTGCATGATCGGATGCGACACGCAGCTCGTCGCGCCGGTCAAGGTTGGCAGCGACGTCTATGTCGCCTCGGGCACCACCATCCTGCGCGACGTGCCCGACGGCGCGCTCTGCGTCTCGCGTCATCCGCAGGCCGTCAAGCCCGGATGGACCGAAGGCTGGCGCAAACGCCATCGCAAAGGCGCGAGCGACGGCAAAGCCGGCCACGCGCGCGGCGACGGGGAATAAGCGATGTGCGGCATCGTCGGTTACGTGGGACCGCGCGAGGCCTACCCGCTGCTGCTGGGCGGGCTCGAGCGGCTCGAATATCGCGGCTACGATTCGGCAGGAATCGCGACGCTCGCCGCCAACGGCCGGATGGAGATTCGCCGCGCGGTCGGCAAGCTCGAAAATCTGCGCCGCGCCGCCGAAAAAAATCCGCTCCACGGCCATATCGGGATCGGGCATACGCGATGGGCAACGCATGGGCGGCCTTCGGAAACCAACGCCCATCCCCATCAGGCCGGCCCGGTCGCGGTGATTCACAACGGGATTATCGAAAATTATGTCGAACTGCGCGCAGCGCTGGTCGCGCGCGGCCATAAGCTCGCCTCCGAGACCGACACGGAACTGGTCTCGCATCTGATCGAGGAGCGTCTCAAGGCGGGCGGCGGACTCGCGGCGGCGGTGCGCGCCGCGATCGCGGAGCTGCGCGGCTCGTTCTCGCTGGTGGTGCTCTCCGAGACCGAGCCGGGCACGCTGGTGGCGGCCAAGACGGCGACGCCGCTGGTGCTGGGACTCGGCGAGGGCGAGAACTTCGTCGCCTCCGACATTCCCGCCCTGCTCGAACATACGCGGCGCGTGATCGTGCTCGAGGACGGCGAGATGGCCGAGGTGCGGAGCGACGGCGTCAAGTTGTCGAATTTCGCCGGCGTGCCGATCGCGCGTCCGCCGCGGCAGATCGAATGGGACGCGGTGGCGGCGACCAAGGCCGGCTTCCAGCATTACCTGCGCAAGGAGATCGCCGAGCAGCCGCAGGCCTGGATCAACACGCTCGCCGGACGCGCCAACGCCGGCGCCGGAATCGTGCGGCTCGACGAAGATCCGTTCGGCCCCGAAGGGCCCGAATCGATCGCGCGGATCGTGATGGTCTCGGCGGGCGCCTCGTGGATCTCGTCGCTGGTCGGCAAGTTCATGATCGAGGAGCTCTGCGGCATCCCGGTGGAGGTCGACTACTCGGCCGAGTTCCGCTATCGCAATCCCGCCATCGACGCGCGCACGCTGCTGGTCGCCGTCTCGCAGTCGGGCGAGACCGCTGACACGCTGGCCGCGATGGAGGAGGGGCGGCGGCGCGGCGCGCGGATGCTCGCGCTGACCAACACCGTCGATTCCTCGATCGCGCGCAAGGCCGACGCCCGGCTCTACACGCGTTGCGGCCCCGAGATCAGCGTGACCACCACCAAGTGCTTCATCACGCAGCTCCAGGCCTACTACCTGTTCGCGATGCATACCGCGGCTCGGCTGGGACGGCTCAGCGAGGCCGAGGTCGAGGCGCGGCTGCAACCGATGTTCGCGATGCCGGCGCAGATCGAAAAGATTCTCGCCGGCGAAAAGCAGATCCAGAAGATCGCGCGCAAGTACGCCCGCGCCCGCGACTTCCTCTATTTGGGGCGCGGCATCAACTACCCGGTCGCGCTCGAAGGCGCGCTCAAGCTCAAGGAGATTTCTTACATCCACGCCGAGGGCTACCCGGCGGGCGAGATGAAGCACGGGCCGATCGCGCTTATCGACGAGGAGATGCCGGTGGTCGTGATCATCCCGAACGACAGCGTGTTCGAGAAGACTATGTCGAATCTCAAGGAGGTCGAGTCGCGCAACGGGCGGATCATCGCGCTCACGGACCATCGCACGCCCGAGCTCGAAGAGGTCGCGATGGAGATCATCGACGTGCCGACCAGCGATCGGATGCTGATGCCGGTGCTGAACACGATTCCGCTGCAACTGCTCGCGTATCACATTGCGGTCTATCGCGGCACCGACGTCGATCAGCCGCGGAACCTCGCGAAGTCCGTCACGGTGGAATGAGCCGCCTCCTAATCGCCTCTCCTTGTCCAAGTCCAAGGAGAGGCCGCCGCGATGCATCGCTCGCGGCGGGCGAGGTCGCAACCTCTCCCTGACCCTCTTCTTTGACAAGAGACCCTTTCAAGACTAAGAGGCGCTTCGCCAACAAAGAACCGATACCGGCTTCGCTTGCGCGAAGCTGTCCGAGATCCTTCGACTTCGTTCGCGTTGCTCACTTCGCTCAGGATGACGCCAACGGTGCGTTACTAACTTCGCGCAGGATGACATGAAGGGGCGTCGCCGTTCTGCAGTTGCGCAAGGGTCTCCTGGACAAGGGCAGAGTCGATAGCCGATGGAATCCGCGAAGATTCCTCAGCGCGCTGTCGATGGGTGCAGGGCTTAGCCCTGCCTACTCGTAGCGCAGTGCGTCGATCGGATCGAGCAGCGAGGCCTTGCGCGCCGGGTAGTAGCCGAAGAACACCCCGACGGCGGCCGCGAACAAAAATCCGCCGATAATCGAGAGCGGCGAAATCAGCGTCGGCCAATGCGCCAGCGCCGAGATCGCTTTCGACGCGGCGACGCCGAGCACGACGCCCGCCAGTCCGCCTACGACGCTCAGCAGGATCGCCTCGACCAGGAACTGCATCATGATGTGAAAGCGGCGCGCGCCGATCGCCATCCGGATGCCGATTTCGTGCGTCCGCTCGGTGACCGAAACCAGCATGATGTTCATGATCCCGATGCCGCCGACCAGCAGCGAAATCGAAGCCACCGCCGCGAGCAGCAGGGTCATCACGCGGCTCGCGCTCTCGGAGGCCTCGGCGATCTCGTTAAGGCTGCGCACGGTGAAGTCGTCGTCTTGGCCGGGATGCGTATGATGGCGGCGATGGAGCGTGCGCTGCACCTGGTCCTGGGCCGCGTCGACCATCGCGGCGTTCTTCGCCTTGGCGTAGATCATGTTGACCACGCCCGAAATCTTGAGCGGATTGCCGAACGGGCTCACGACCGAATTGTTGTTGGTGTAGAGCGAGTTGGTGGTCGGCACGTTAGCGTACGGATGCAGCACCGGGTTGTCGCCGGGGCCGGGCGTCGGCGCGGGCGAGGCGGCGGGCGCTTCGGAAGCCTGCGCGGTGCCGAGGACTTTTCGTTCCGCGGTGAGGAACGGCATCACGACCACGTCGTCCTGATCGGTGCCGAAGGCCGACTGGCCCTTGATGCCGAGCACGCCGATCACCCGCAGCGGCGCGCCCTTGACGCGGATGATCGCGCCGATCGGATTCTGGTCTGCGCCGAACAGATTGAGCGCCACGGTCTGGCCGAGCATGCAGACGGCGGCGGCGCTGCGCTCCTCGGCCTGGTTGAAGGCGCGGCCGCTAACCACCGGCCAATCGCGCACCGTGAAGTAGCTGGCCGTGGTACCGTTGATGCTGGTGCTCCAGTTGCGATTGCCGTTGACCACCTGCGCGACCTGGCGATCGAAGTAGGAGGTCGCGGCAACGGCGGAATCCTCTTTCCGGATCGCGTCGGCGTCGCCGACCGTAAGCGTCGAGACGCTGCCGAAGCCGGCGTGGACGCCGTTGGAGGTGGTGGCGCCGGGCAGGACCACGAGCAGGTTGGTGCCGAGGCTCGCCATCTGCTGCTGCACAGCGGTGCGCGCGCCGTCGCCCACCGCGATCATCGCGATTACCGCGGCGACGCCGATGAAGATTCCGAGCGTGGTCAGCGAGGCGCGGAGCTTGTTGCGTCTTAGCGCCCGCGCGGCCGCCACCAGAGCCATCGCGCCGAATCCGCGGCGCTGCGCGCCGTCCGCCGCGGGCGGCGTTACGGGCAGCGCCGCAGGGGGCGCGCTGGCCGCCGCGGGAGCGGCGGCGCGGCGCTCGTCGCTGACGATGCGCCCGTCACGGAAGGTGACCACCCGATCCGCCCAAGCGGCAACTTCGGCGTCGTGCGTGACGACGATCACCGTCAATCCGTGCTCGCGGTTGAGCCGCCGAATCAGCTCCATGAGCTCGGCCGAGTTGCGCGAATCGAGATTGCCGGTCGGCTCGTCAGCGAGCAGAATCTTCGGCTCGTTGACGAGCGCCCGCGCGATCGCGACGCGCTGCTGCTGGCCGCCGGAGAGCTGGTTGGGCAGGCTCGCCTCGCGTCCGCCGAGCCCGACCATCCGCAGCAATTCGGCCGCGCGATGGACGCCGTCGCTCGGGGCGTGCGCGTAGAACAGCGGCATCTCGACGTTCTCGCGCGCGCTGGTGCGGGCCAGCAGGTTGAAGCTCTGAAAGACGAAGCCGATGCGCGAGCTGCGGATTTCGGCCAGCGCCGGTTCCTCCAATGTTGCAACCTCGACGCCGTCGAGCACGTAGTGCCCGGCGGTCGGCCGATCGAGGCATCCGAGCAGATTCATCAGCGTCGATTTGCCGGAGCCCGACGCGCCCATCACGGCGACGAACTCGCCGGCGGCGACGCGCAAGTTGACGCCGGAGAGCGCGTTGACCTCGACGTCGCCGGCCCGGTAGACCTTCGACAGCTCGACGGTTTCGATCACCGCCTTCATCGTAATTTCGCTAACGCGGGAATCGTAATCTCGCTGCCGCGGGAATGGTCATCGCGCTAACGCGGGAAGCGGGGTGGCGTGAGCTGCGCGGCATCCTCGCGGACCTCGTCGGTCACGACCTTCTGGCCGGCCGCGAGATTGCCCTCCAGGAGCTGCACCCAGGTCCCATCGCTGAGCCCGGTCTTGAGCGGAACCGCTTCCAGAGCGCCCGCGCGTAGGACGTAGACGCGCGCATTGCCGGCGTCGGCGGTCGGCGGCGCGCCCGCCGGGGGCGTTCCCGGGGCGTGCGTTTCGCCCGCGCCGTCGAGTTTCGGCGCGAAGCGCAGGGCCTCGATCGGGACGCGCACCACGTCGTCGCGCCGCGCCGTGATAATCGTGACGTCGGCGGTCATCCCGGGCTTCAGCAGCAACTCGGGATTGGCTACATCGATGACGACGTCGTAAGTCACGACGTTCTGGACGGTGATCGGCGCCTGGCGCACCTGGCCGACCGTGCCGGTGAAGGGGCGCTCGGGGAACGCGTCGACGTGGAACTGCGCGCGCTCGCCGTTGCGCACGTTGCCGATGTCGGACTCGCTGACGTTGGTATCGACCTCCATCTGCGTGAGATCGCGCGCGATCAGGAACAGGGTCGGCGTCTGGAAGCTCGCCGCGACGGTCTGGCCGACGTCGACGTTGCGCGACACCACCGTGCCGTCGACCGGCGAGACGATATCGGTATAGGCGAGGTTGACCTGCGCCTCGTGCAGCGTGGCCTGCTGCTGCTGGATGTTGGCGCGATCGAGATCGACCTGCGCCCTGGCCTGCAAAAAGGCGCTGCGCGCGCTATCGACGGTATCCTGCGAGACAACGTTGCTGGCGCGGAGCTTACGATCGCGCTCGGCGGTGACCTGCTTGTACGCCATGTCGGCCTGGTCCTTGGCCAGTTGCGCCCTGGAATTGGCGAGCGAGGCCGAGGCTTCGGCGACCTTCACGTCGAACGGGCGCGGATCGATCTTCGCGATCAACTGGCCCGCCTTCACGGTGGAATTGAAGTCGGCGTAGATCGCCTGGATCGGCCCCGAGACGTAGCTGCCGACCTGGACGGTCGTGACCGGATTGACGGTGCCGGTCGCGACCACCGAGCGCACGATCGAACCGCGGGTCACAGGCGCCGTTACATAGCGGGCGGCCGGCGTGCCGGCGCGGAAATAGAAGAGGTAGATGATTGCGGCCGCGGCCACGATGAGCGCCGTCAACGCGCGGCGCGATGTCATCACGGACCGCATATCAGTTGAAATAGCAGAGCAAAGGCCATGCCCCTGACATCCACTCCGTTAGCCTAGCTTAATGGTATGGACGAGCGCACGTGGGCGAAGTTTCAAACGCGGAGCGGGTGCGGGATCGACGTTCTGGGGCGGCCGCAAGGATCCCCATAAATGCGAACGGCCGCTCGGTCCCGCGAGGACCGGGGCGGCCGTCGCGACCGAACCGGACGGGCCGCGATCCGAAGATCGCACCGCCGCCGGTTAATCCTGTTCCATAAAGCCCTCGAGGTTGCGCGAGCGGCCGGTCTGGCGCAGCTTGCGCAGCGCCTTGGCCTCGATCTGCCGGATGCGCTCGCGTGTGACGGCGAACTGCTTGCCGACCTCTTCGAGCGTGTAATCGGTCTTCTGCCCGATGCCGAACCGCATCCGAAGGATCTGCTCCTCGCGCGGCGTGAGCGTCGCCAGCACCTTGCGGGTCTGCTCGCCGAGATTGCCCTGGATCGCCGCCTCGACCGGCGAGGGCGCGAGCTCGTCCTCGACGAAATCGCCGAGCGAGCTTTCCTCTTCGTCGCCGATCGGGGTTTCCAGCGAAATCGGCTCCTTGACGATCTTGAGCACGCGCTGGACCTTGTCGAGCGGCATCTCCATCTGCTCCGCGATCTCCTCGGGCGTGGG
>Ga0209415_10005546_pt1 | contig 22638 bp, 20 predicted proteins | sample PeaSoiSIISIP2007_FD_187696 | JGI IMG/M metagenome (GOLD analysis project Ga0209415, IMG submission 187696) | Peat soil microbial communities from Weissenstadt, Germany - SII-SIP-2007 (SPAdes) (version 2) | ecosystem: Environmental > Terrestrial > Soil > Wetlands > Peat | place: Germany... | reverse complement strand
CGGGATCATCCCCGTGAAGAGCTGCTTCACGTGATCCATCGTGAGGTCGTACGTCACGAGCGAGTTGCGCGACTCGATGAACGCATCCATGTCGGGGATGTCGACGGTGCCGTCGAGATAGGCCTCGAACAGGGTGCTCATCGGAATCTTTCCGGCGGCGTGTCGCGTGGCGAGCTTTCGGTCGTTGATGACGACGAGATCAGTCAGTTTTGTCACGGTATTCCCCTTCGGTTCGCCGCGTGGCGCGTACAAAATGCAGCCAGAAGGGACCACAGGGACGCGCCCGGTTCAACAGCCATGCGCGCGGCCAGCCTAAATAGGCCGCCGTATGCTAGGAAAGTGCGCGAAACAATACGCAATGAGGGTCGCCCGGTTCGCAGCCGTCGTGTGCGTCGTGCTTGCAGCTCTTGCAGCGCCGCAGCCTGCGGGCGCCCAAGAGTCGCAGCTCGACGCGCGCCGCGCGGCAACGAAGGTGGCGCCCACGGATGCGGTCGCCGCGCTGGCGCTCGGGACGGCGCTCCGGCGCGCGGACCATCTGCCTGAAGCGCTCGCGGAGCTCCGCCGCGGCGTCGCGATCGCGAGCAACCCCGAGACCGCGCGGCAGCTCTACTGGGAGCTCGTCCGCGTGGCAGCGGACCGTCGTGATTTCGTCGGCGCGATGGCCGCATGCAAGCCGTTCAGCGGGACGGACGCCCACGCGTGCGCTGCCGTCGCGCACCTCGTCCGGCAGCGCGCGACGGAGGCGCTCGCGGAGACCGGCCTGGCCCTGGCGAGAGATCCCCGCTGCTTCGAGGCGAAGGTCGCGGAGGGCCGCGCCTACGAGCTCGAGCTCGACACGAGCCATGCGGAAGCGTCGTTCCGCGAGGCCCTCGCCGGGCATGGCGATCGACCCGAGGTGCACGAGGCGCTCGGGCGAGTCCTTCTCAAGGAGGGACGGCAGGACGTCGCGGTGTCCGAGCTTCGCCAGGCGGTTGCCCTGGATCCATCGAGCCCGGACGCTCTCTACGAGCTCGCGGGTGCGATTCCTCCGGGCGACGAGAGCATACGCCTCCTCGAGCGCGCGGCGCGCGAGCGGCTTACGTTCGTGGACGCGTGGGTCGCGCTCGGTGGGCAGCAGCTGGCGGCGGGGCGCATTGCGGAGGCAAAGCGGGCCGCCGAAGCGGCGCTCCGGGTCGCCCCCCACAGCCCCCAGGCTCACGTGCTCGAGGGAAAGGTGGCGCTGGCGGAGGGCCGGCCCGACGACGCGATCAAGGCCGGCCAGGCCGCGCTTGCGAACATGGCCAACAGCGCCGCCGCCAAGCTGATAATCGCGGATGGAACGGCGCGGAAGGGCGAGATCGACGCCGCGCTCGAGGCATACCAGGCCGCCTGGGGCCTGGACCATGGCGACCCGACGCCCCTGGTGCATGCGAGCGAGGCCTGTCACGCCGCGGGGCGCGACACGAGCGCGCGGGCGTTCGGAGTGAAGGCCACTCAGGAGTTCCCGAGGTGGGCACCTGCCTGGGCTGCGCTCGGCGAATCGCTGGCCGCGCAGGGTGAGGTGGCGGCCGCACGCGACGCCTACCGGGCCGCCCTCGCCGCGGACGGGCCGATCGACCGCGACGCGGTGAAGCGCAAGCTGAGCGCTCTACATTGATCGAGGCACCGTGAGCGCAGCCCTCCAGCTCGTCGAAGGGGTCCTGGCCGGCGATCCGCGGGCCATCGCGCGGGCGTTGCGGATGGTGGACGACCGCCCTGCCGGTTACCGCAGCCTTCTCAAGGCGCTCTGGCCGCACACGGGAAAAGCCTGGGTGCTCGGCGTGACGGGGAACCCGGGATCGGGCAAATCGACTCTGTGCGATCGCCTCATCGCCGCGTATCGCGGACGAGGGCAAAAGGTCGGCGTGGTCGCCGTCGATCCGACGAGTCCCTACTCGGGCGGAGCGATCCTCGGCGACAGGATACGGATGTCGCGCCACGCGACGGACGAGGGCGTCTTCATCCGGTCGGTCGCCACACGCGGGCATCTCGGCGGGCTGTCGCGTAGCGCGCGCGACGCCGTGCGGGTCCTCGACGCGAGCGCGCACGAGGTCGTCATCGTCGAGACGGTGGGCGTGGGGCAGGACGAGCTGGAGATCGCTCGCACGGCGCACTCGACGCTCGTGGTCATGGCCCCCGGGATGGGCGACGAGGTGCAAGCCATCAAGGCCGGGATCCTCGAGTGCGCGGACGTCTTCGCGGTCAACAAGGCGGACCGCGACGGGGCGGACGCGACGGTGCGAGACCTGGAGCTGATGATCGCCCTCGGCAACGAGAGCATCCGCGCACTCTCGAAGACGCGCGGTCACCGGACCCACGGTGCGGACGAAGGTCACGTAGGGTCGGCCGACGCAAGCGGGCCGGCCCAGGAGCGCTGGACCCCTGCGATCGTCAAATGCGTGGCGACGACGGGAGATGGCGTCGATGCGCTCGTGACGGCCCTCGATCGGCACCGGGCCTGGGTCGATGAGACATCGGCGGGCAAGTCACGGCGGCGCCAGCGGCTCGCTGAGGAGGTGCGCGATGCGCTCCGGGAGGCGCTCATCGAGGCCGCGACCGACGACCTGGGCCCGAGCATCGACGAGGCTGCTCGCGCCGTCGAGGAGCGCACGATTGACCCGTACTCGGCGATCGAACGCCTCGTCGAGGCGTTCCGGAGCCGCTGAGACGAACGCGGGGCGCTCACGTGACCCGCAGCACCTCGTCCACGGTCGTCACCCCCTCCTGGATCTTCTGGATCCCCGCTCGACGCAGGCTCGGGATCTTTCGCTTCGCGTAGACCTCGCGGTACTCGCGCGCGGGGGCCTTTGCTTTGACCAGCTCGCGCACGTCGTCGTCGAGCTCGACCACCTCGAAGATCCCGGTGCGTCCCCGGTAGCCGGTTCGCATGCACTTCTCGCAGCCTTTCGGACGCACGATGTTGGCGCCGGAGGCGAGGATGAGCTCATCGCCGTCCCACAGGTCGCGCTCGAGCTTCGCGGGGCCCTTGCAATGAGGGCAGATGACGCGAACCAGGCGCTGCGCGAGGACGGCGGACAGTGCGTTTGCCACGATCCACGGCTCGACTCCGAGATCGACCAGCCGCACGATGGTCTCGACCGTGTCCGACGTGTGGAGCGTCGACAGCACGAGGTGTCCGGTGAGCGCGGCCTGCATCGCGATACCGGCGGTCTCCGAGTCGCGCATCTCGCCCACGAGGATGACGTCGGGGTCCTGTCGCAGGATGGCGCGCAGCCCGCTCGCGAACGTGAAGCCGGTGCGTACGTTGACTTGCCCCTGCGTCACGCCATAGAGCTCGACCTCGACGGGGTCCTCGAGAGTGACGACGTTGACGGCGCGCGGGTCGATGAGCTGCATGAGCGCGTAGAGCGTCGACGTCTTGCCCGCACCGGTCGGTCCGCTGGTCACGACGAAGCCCTGGGGGCGCCCGAGCACGTCGCGAAGCGTCTTCTTCGCAGCGTCCTCGAGGCCGAGCTGGTCGAAGCCGATCAGCTGCTGGCTGGAGAGGATCCGCAGGACGACCTTCTCGCCCTGGGAGGCGGGGAACGTCGAAGCGCGGAGGTGCACGCGCTTGCCCTCGAACTCGAGCGCGATCTGGCCGTCCTGCGGCATGCGCCGCTCGGCGATATCCATCTTGGCGAGGACCTTGACGCGCGAGATGACGTTCGGCGCGATGGCAAGCGCAACGGCCTGCACGTCCACGAGGGTCCCGTCGATCCGGAGCCGCACCTGGAGCTTGTCGTGCTTCGGCTCGAGGTGGATGTCGCTCGCCCGCTGCGCGACGGCCAGGCGCACCAGCTCGTTGACGAGCACGACGGCGTCGCCGGTGACCGGCTCGAGGCCAGGGGAGGGCATCGATGGAGCATTGGACCAGGAACCGTGGAGGAAGAGAAGGGCGCAGGCGCTGACGCGTTCACGTGGCCGCGGCTTTGGCGGTTCGTTTACGTCCGTTCTTGCGCCCGCTTGCGCCCGACATGCTCGGCGTCGAAGGCGGACGGGCAGACGTCCTTCACGTTGCACTCGCTGCACCGGGGCGCCCGCGCGAAGCAGCAGCGACGGCCGTGGAAGATGAGGACGTGAGCGGCATGGTCCCACTCCGCCCGTGGCAGGATGGCGCAGAGGTCGCGTTCGATTCTGTCGGGTACGTTCGCTTTCGACCAGCCGAGGCGTTGACTGAGCCGCATAACGTGAGTGTCGACGACGACGCCTTCGGGCTCGTTCCAGAGCACCCCGAGGACGACATTCGCCGTCTTGCGTCCTACGCCGGGAAGTGCGACGAGCTCCTTCATCGAGCGAGGCACCTCCCCCCCGTGCCGCTCGACGAGCGCGCGCGCGAGGCCGACGATCGATTTCGCCTTGGTACGAAAGAAGCCCAGTGTCGCGACGAATGGCTCGACGTCGGCTGGCTCGGCTGCGGCAAGCGCCCGAGCGTCGGGGAAGCGCGCAAAGAGCTTCGGCGTGGCCTTGTTGACGCCGACGTCCGTCGTCTGGGCGCTGAGAACGACGGCGACGATCAGCTGGAACGGCGACCGATGGTCGAGCTCGCAGTGAGCGGTAGGGTGCTGCTTGGCCAAGCGCTGCAGGGTGCGGGGCGCGAGGCCCGGCGCTCGCCTGGCGCGCTCGCGGCGCTCCTTTGCAGTGAGCTTCGGACCGGTTGACTTGGCGTCGCTCAAAGCTCTCTACCCTCCACGAGCACGAGGTGTGTCTTCTTCACTCCCCACGGCTGCACGATGGCATGCTCGTGCGGAAGGTCCCACACCGCCAGGTCGGCTCGCGCTCCTTCGCGCAGGACGCCTCGATCGTCGAGGCGCAGCGATGTGGCGGCATTTCGCGTCGCGCCGAGGAGGGCCTCTTCGGGCGACAGGCCATAGGTCCGTACCGCCAGCGCGAGCGCGAGCGGCAGGCTCTCGGTCGGGGCGGTGCCCGGGTTGGCGTCGCTCGCGACGACGAGCGCCACTCCTGCGGCGCGCAGCGAGGGCACCGGAGGTGGCGGCTGGCCGAGCGTGAAGCTCGAGACGGGCAAGAGCACCGCGGCAACGTGCGCCCGGGCGAGAGCGTCGATTCCCTCGCGGGAGACGTGCTCGAGGTGGTCCACCGAGGACGCGCCCAGCGTGGCCGCCAGCTCGGCCCCACCTACGTCGGCGAACTGGCCAACGTGGAGCCGGATGCCCAGGCCGGCCGACCGCGCGGCTTCGCCGACGACGAGTGCCTCGCTGGTCGAGAACGCCGACGCGTCCACGAAGGCATCGACGAAACGCGCGAGACCCGTGCGGGCGGCGTCGACCACCTCGCCAGCCATGCCCGCGACGTACGCCGCGCGATCGGAGCACGAGGGTGGAACGGCGTGCAATGCGAGAAGCGTCGGCACGACCGATGGAACGTCGGGCAAGGCTCCGACGCGCGCGATCGCGAGCAACTGGCGTCGCTCGAGCGGCCCGTCCAGGCCGTAGCCGCTCTTCACCTCGATCGTCGTGACGCCGAGAGACCCCATCCGGCGGAGTCTGTCGGCAAGTACGGTCGCGAGCTCCTCTTCCGTCGCCGCGGCGACCGCGCGACGAGTGGACAGGATCCCCCCTCCCGAGCGGGCGATGTCGCGGTAGTCATGTCCGGTCATTCGGCGCGCGTACTCGTCGTGACGGGAACCGACCCAGCAGGCGTGGGTGTGCGCGTCGATCAGGCCCGGGGTGACCAGGCGATCGCCGAGGTCGCGAACCGGCGCGACGGCGGGTGCGTCGGCCCGTGGCCCGACGAAGCGGATCCGGCCCCCGTCGATCGTGACCACCCCGTCCTCGATGATTCCCAGATCGCCTGGACGGAGGGGGTCGCACGTCACGATACGCTTCGCGGCGAGCGACCGGATGGTCACGACGCGAGCCTCCGCGCGATCTCCTCCTCGAGCGCAAGCGCGGACGGTCCGCCCAGAGCGCGCGCCAGATCGTCGCCGTCGAGGGCCTTTGCCCTCACGCGTCCTCGCGCGGCAATGGTTCGCTGGAGGGCTTGCTCGCAACGCGCCCGGAATGTCGACGACCGCTCGGCCTCGCGCGCGAGGGCGTCGACTGCGCGCTCCTGTTGCTCTTCGCTGTGGCAGACCAGCAGCGCGTCGCACCCGGCAGCCACGGCTCCCACGGCAGCCTCTTCGATCGACCAGCGCGACGCGATCGCTTTCATCTCGAGATCATCGCTGACGAGCATCCCCTCGAACGCGATCTTGGTCCGAAGCGCCGTGCACACCGACTTCGAGAGCGTCGCCGGGCGGACCGGATCCAGCGATGGGTACACGACGTGCGCCGTCATCATCGACGCGACCCCGGCGGCCGTCGCCGCCCGGAACGGTACGAGCTCGACAGCGTCGATCCTGGCCGCGGACTGATCAACAACGGGCAGGTCGACGTGGGAATCCTTGGATGTGTCCCCATGCCCCGGGAAATGCTTGGCACAGGCCAGGATGCCGGCGGACTGGAGGCCGCGGATCCACGCGACGCCGAACGTAGCGCACACGTCCGCGACGTCGCCGAAGGCGCGATCCCCGATGACAGGGTTCGCGGCGCACGTGTTGACGTCGAGCACCGGCGCAAAGTCGATGGTGAAGCCCAGCGCCCCGAGCTCGGTGGCGACCTGACGCGCGATTCGCTCGGCCAGGGCCGTGTCCCCCCACGACGCCACGGTCCGCATCGGTGGCACCCGCAGCAGCGGCGCGTCCAGCCTCGTCACACGGCCGCCTTCCTGATCGACGCCGACGACGAGGGGCGGTCCCTGGCTTGCCGCACGGATCTCGCGAGCGAGCGTAGAGACCTGGGCCGGCCCCCCTTCGACGTTTCCTCTAAAGAGGATGGCACCGCCGCGGCGGCCGCTTTGCAGGGCGCTCGCAAACGAGCTCGGCAAACTCGTGCCCGGGAAGCCGCCGATGACGAGCGGACCGCACAGGGCGACGACGTCCATCTCGACAACGCATAGCGCCGCCGGGGGGCGAGCAGGAAGGACCGGCTGCGGCCGGCTGGGTGCGCGCCATGAGGGCAGCCTCGGCAGCGTTCGGCCCCAGTGGTCGAGAACGCTTCCTCTTGCATTTCATGGCGCCATGCGTCATTGGATCAGGTGTGAGTGTATGGGAAGGTAGTGCAGTCTCAACAGGCCCACGGGTTCTCCCCATCCACTTGAGATCATAGAACATAGATCGGCAGCCAGTGTGGTGGGGCGCACAGCTTATCCACTATGTAGTACACGGTGGGTTCCGTACAGGAAGGAACTTTGCATGATGGCGGTAGGCCTTCGAAACACAGCCGAAATGAAGAACATCCTCGGAACCCGTCGGATCGAGCACGTCGTTGTCCTGGGTGCGAACGGCGCCATGGGCTACGGAAGTGGCGCGCTCTTCACCTCGGCGGTTCCCCGGGTGACGTTCCTCGCGCGCACGAAGCAAAAGGCGGAGGACGGGCTTAAGGCGGCCATCCAGGCCGTTCGGTCGAGCACGGTCGCGAATCGCGTAGACACCGGCGACTACGAGACCGCGTTCGACCGCGCCGTGTCGCAGGCCGACCTCGTCTTCGAGGCCCTCGCGGAAGACTTCGACGTGAAGAGGCGCGCGCTGGAGCGTGTCGATCGCACGAGGCAAAAAGACTCGATTGTCGCGACTGTCACCAGCGGTCTGTCGATCCAAGCGCTCGCAAAGGGCCGCAGCGAATCATTCCGGAAGCACTTCCTTGGGCTCCACTTCTTCAACCCCCCCAATGTGATCGTTGGAACCGAGCTCGTCGCGGGCAAGGATACCGATCCGGGGGTGTGCGACTTCATCGAGGCGTACGCGACCCGGTTGCTCGGACGCACGATGATCCGGACCTCGGACACGCCGGGGTTTGCCGGCAATCGCGTCGGCTTCAAGGTGCTCAACGAGGCGGCGCAGCTTGCCGCGGAGCACGGGCCTGCGCTGGTCGATCGCGTCATCGGGCCGTACACGGGTCGCGCGCTGCCCCCGCTCGCGACGATCGATCTCGTCGGCTGGGACATTCACCGAGCGATCGTCGACAACATTCACGAGAACGCGCGCGACGAGGCCGCGGCGACGCTCAAGCTGCCCGCGTACATGGCGTCTCTCATCGCCAGCGGCACGCTCGGGAACAAGAGTGGCGGGGGGTTCTTCAAGAAGGCAGGCAAGACGCAGCTCGTCCTGGATCCGAGGAGCGGCTCGTACCAACCCGTGGGCGAGCTGAAGCTTCCGGACCTCGGGTACATCGACTCCATCGCCGCCTTGCAGCGGGACGGGCGATACCGGGAGGCCATGGCGCTCTTCGTCGAGGCGCCCGGCCCCTGGGCCGCTCTCGCCCGGAAGGTGGTGGCCGGCTACGTGAGCTACGCGTTCCACCGTGCGGGCGAGGTGACGAAGGGCATCGCCGGCATAGACGACATCATGGGGTTCGGGTTCAACTGGGCGCCCCCGAGCGTCCTCATCGACACCATCGGCCTGGTGAAAGTCATCGCGATGATCGAAGAGGCGGGTCTGCCCGTGCCGCGCCTTCTGGCCGACGCTCGGTCCAAGGACGTCTCGAAACGCTTCTACATGAACCCCCACGGGAACATCGGCCGCTTCTTCGTGGCTGCCTGACCCGCACTTTCGTCGCGCCCCCCCAGCCCAGGAAAGCATCGATGTCACAGGTTCCCGAAGTCTACGTTCTCGGCGGCTATCAGACCGACTTTGCCCGCAACTGGACGAAGGAGAGGAAGCACTTCGCCGCGATGATGCGCGAGGGAGTCCTCGGAGCGCTCGAGAGCACGCAGGTCGAGCCGGCGGAGATCCAGGTTGCCCACGTGGGCAACTTCGCGGCGGAGCTCTATTGCAAGCAAGGTCATCTCGGCGCGTTCTTCGTCGAGGTCGACCCGGCGTTCAGCGGACTCCCGACGGGACGCCACGAGGCAGCGTGTGCGTCCGGGAGCATCGCGCTTCTCGCGGCGATCGCGGAGATCCAGGCGGGCTGGTACGACGTGTCCTGCGTCGTCGGCATCGAGCAGATGAAGACCGTCCCCGCGTCCGAGGGAGGCGACTATCTCGGGACCGCGGCCTGGTACGAGCAGGAGGCGAAGGGCGTGGAGTTTCCCTTCCCCAAGCTCTTCGGAAAGCTCGGTGACGAGTACGACAAGCGCTACGGCCTGAAAGACGATCATCTGGCTGCCATCGCGACGGTGAACTACGCGAACGCAAAGCTGAACCCGTCGGCCCAGACGCGGACCTGGTACATGAACCGGAGCCATGCCGGTTCGCGCGACGAGTTCAACGCCGCGGTGGGCGGGCGCATCCGGGTCATCGACTGCTCCCAGGTGACGGACGGCTCAGCGGCGGTCATCCTGGCGTCGAGCAAATTCGCGCAGGCATACGCTAGGCGTCGCGGCGTCACGCTGGAGAGCATCCCGCGCTTCAGAGGATGGGGGCACCACACGGGACGCCTCAAGTTCGCCGACAAGGTGGCCGAAAGCCAGGGCGATCGCTACGTCCTCCCCCACGTGCGGGCCACGATCACCGACGCGTGGCGACGCGCCGGGATTGCCGACGTGAACGGCGTCGACGGCATCGAGACCCACGACTGCTTCACCACGAGCGAATACATGGCGATCGACCACTTCGGGATCACCGCCCCCGGCGAGAGCTGGAAGGCCATCGAAGAAGGCTGGATCGAGCTTCGCGGCAAGCACCCGATCAATCCGAGCGGTGGGCTCATCGGCGCGGGCCATCCTGTTGGCTGCACGGGTGTGAGGCAGGTGCTCGACAGTTACAAGCAAGTCACCGGAACGGCGGGCAACTACCAGGTGGACGGCGCGCGCGTCTTCCAGACGTTGAACATTGGCGGCAGCGGAACGACGAGCGTGAGCTTCGTCATCGGCCGCGCCTGATCGGCGCCCGTCGAGGGCACCGACGCAGCGGCCCCGACGCTGTAATCTCAGGAGGTGCACGCGGGTCGTCGTGTCTCCGCCGAGCGGGCCGTAGAGCGAGCGCTCCCGTGGCTGGCCGCGCTGGTCGTCGCCGTCCCGGTCCTGGCCGGCCGCTACCCGCCGATGATCGACCTGCCTTGCCACGAGGAGATCGTGGCGGCGATGCGTCACCACGGGGACCCGGCCCGATACCCGCCTTCGCTGCTCACCTGGAACGTGGGTCACCCGAATCAGCTGTTTTATTTCATCGCGTACGCATGCTCCTTCGTCCTCCCGGTCGACGCCGCATGCAAGGTGGTCGTCGCCGCATCGGTGGCCGCGTTCCCTCTCGCGATGGGTCTTCTCGCAGACCATCTGCGCGTGTCGCGGTGGGTCGCGGTCGTCGTGGCGCCCTTTGGGCTCGGATTCTTCTTCTACTTCGGCTTCGTCGGCAATCTCTTGAGCCTCGGCCTTCTCGTCGCCTCCTTGCCCGGGCTCGATCGCTTCGCGAGCGCACCGACGGCCCGCGGCGCCTTCGCGGCGGCGCTCACGCTTCTCCTGCTCTACGCGGCCCACGACAGCGCCGTCCTCATCGGTGGCCTCGCCATCGTCGTTTTCTCGGCGGGCCGTCGGCTCGGGCGCGCCGCGAACGCGTGGCGCGCGGTCCCGCTCGTCCTCGCGGCGTGCGTCGTGATTGCGGAGCAGGCGGTTGCCATGCGGCACCTAGGATCCAACCTGCGCGCGCTGCCGCGCCTCATCGACGTGGCGACCTGGCAGAAGTTCGACCAGGTCCCGCAGGCCTTGCTGGGGCTTCACGGCGCGACGACGACCCGCCCCGCATTCCTCGTCATCGCCTGCGTGCTTGCCGTCCTCGCGGTTCGCAGGGTCGTCGGCCCCGGGGTTCCACGCCTCGCGCCCGGCGTCCGCGGCTGGGTCGAGGCTCACCGCTTCGAGCTGCTCGGGCTCCTCCTCGTGGGACTGTACTTCGAGGTCCCGTTCAGCTTTGCCGGTGCCATGTGGCTGCACGCACGCTTCCTCACGCCCGGCGTCGCCTTGCTGGCGGCAGGTCTCGCCCCGCGCCCGCCGCACACGATGCCGCTCGCGGTGCGAGTCGGATCGGTCGTCGGGGTCGTGGCAGTCCTCGGGCTCGTGAAGCCGGAGATCGCGGCCACCGGTGCTCTCTACTCGGATCTCGATCCGCTCCTGAACCTCATCGCGCCTGGAAGCGCGATCGCGGCGCTCGACATGGCCGGTGGACCTCGCCGGGGGCTCGTCTTCACGGTCGCGGGTGCCGCGGCTCGAGCCGCGTCCGAGCGCGGCGGGCGTATGGCCGTGTCCTTCACGCAGTCGTCGCCGATCCCGCCCGTGATCATCGCCCGCGAACGGCGATGGGAGGACTCTTTCCTTCGTATGGCGCTCGATTCGTCCGCGCTCGAGCCCTCGTTCGATCTGCGCCGCTTCCGCTACGTCCTCGCCTGGACGCCGCCGGAGGACGAAGACGATGTCACGCGCGCGCTCCTCCCGGAAGCGCGCCTCGTCTCGCGTTCGGGGCGGTGGCTGCTCTTCGAGTCGAACGACGCTGTCGCGTCCCTCCTGTCCCCCGAGCCGACGGCGGGCCACGGAGAGTCGGTGCGGACCCGCATGGAAGCCCTCGCGCGTGCGAAACGCGAGGCTGCCCGCAAGCCCTGAGACTCAGCGGGCCTCTTCTCCCAGCGCCGTGCTCCAGTCGCGAGCGCAAGCCTCGAGGTCGCTGGCGGCAGGTCCAGCGCAGCGCGCAGGGTCGGTCAGGGGGCCAAGCATCAGATAGAGACTGCGCGAAGCGTATGGCATCTCATGGCTCCAGCGCGCATCGACCGCTCGAGCCACGGCATCGGCCCTGTCGCGGATCGTCGTCTCCTGGAGGGAGGCGAGCTTGCGGCCGATCGCCGCATGGACCTCCATCATCGCGGGGTGCTCCGTGAACGCGTAGGCGTGCTCGAGGTAACGCACGGCCTCCTCGTTGGCGCCGGCGGTCGTCAAGAGAGAGGCGGCGGAGAGGGCACGCTCCGCGTCGGCTCCGAGCTCCACTGCGTGCCCGATTGCGTTTGCGCCGTCCCGTCGCCATGCGTCGATCTGGGAGCGGTCCCGCAGGAACGATGGCGCCACGAACGCGAGAAACTGCCCGTAGCGCATCCACACCTTGGGATCCTCGGCGCGCTCGCGCGTGCCCCGCTCCAGATAGCGCCTGGCGAGACGCACGTCCTCGTCGGTCCCCTGTAGCGGGCGATAGGCGAGAAGCGTGTCGACGAAGTTGTAAAGCGGCTCATACGTCGGCTCGAGCTCGAGGATGGCGTCGAGGTACTTCGGTATGTCATTGAAGTCTCGCTTCTCCTGCCAGTGAGTGCCGTACGTCACGAGCAGGTCGGCCCAGAGAAGATCGACGACGGCCGCGTCCCAGCCGAGCGTCGCGAGATGGAGCTGCGCCGGCGGCGGCAGAGAGTAGACGTCTTCCCGCTCGCGCACGTCGTGGGCAGTCCGCGCGAGCCGGGGCTGGGTCATCGCCACGCCCGCGGCGGCACCGGCGAGCAGCACGATCGAGCCCACGGTGGCTATCCTCACTCGACCTCCGAGTCGACGAGCATTCCAGGATCGACCACCGGGCCGCGAGGGTCTCCTTCCGTGTCCTGACCCGTGATCTGGAACGTGCTGGGGATGCCGTCGCCGTCGAGATCCCCGTGGGCGTGGGCCCTGAACGTGCTCTTGGCGGGGGCGAGCACGCTATCGAATGCGAACGCAAAGCAATGGGGCAGGCCTGCGGCCACGGGCCTGAACTCGAGGGCACGCCAGGTCGGGTTGTCCCACGCATCGGGAGGATCCGCCTGGCAGCGCCCGCGTGGGGGAATGGACGGGGTCATCGGCGCGCTCGGCGGGAAGGCATGCGCAACAGGCCTCACTCGCGCATACGCGACCGCCGACGCCCCGATGCGCTGAAGGCCGTCGATCGGCTCCACGAGCCTGGATGCGTGCACCTCGCGGACGAACGACGGGATCGCGATTGCGAGCAGCGAGCCGCCGAGGGCGAACGCAATCGCCAGCTCTACGGGGGTGAAGCGCCGCGACCTGGAGCGTGGCCGGCCGGAAAGGAGGGTCATGTTTCCCGTCGCTGCATCCTACCATCCTGCCGCCGACCGACCGGTGCGGTCTGCGCTATAAGGGCTCGCCAGATGCGGGGCCGCACCCGACGGTTTCTCTCCTGGGCTATGGCGCTTGCGGCGCTCGCCTTCATCGCGTGGGCCGTGCCTCTGCGGGACCACTGCTGGGATCCGCGCGCCCCGACGTCGACGCGTGTCACCGTCACGCGCGAGGCGTCAGGGTGCCTCCTTCACCTCGACACCGGCGACGTGCACTACGACGCCGTGCGCTGCTCGCAGCTCGAGTGCACGCCTGGCGTCGTCTCCACGATGGCGGGCGCGCGGCCGGGGGTGATCCTCGGTCTCCTGGGCGTCTATGCGTTCGGCACGCTCGTGTGGGCGGCGCGCTGGCGGGCCTTGCTTGCCTTCGCTGGCGTCGATCTCGGCCTCGTCGAGGTGTGGCGAATCTCGATCGAAGCGCAGGCCGGCGGGGTCCTCCTTCCGGGTGGCATCGGGGGCGACGCCCTGCGGATCGCGTCCGTCCTCGCCCGGCCGCTGAGCGATGGGGAGGCGCGGCATCCAGCGGGGACGGTCGTCGCGTCCGTCTTGCTCGATCGCGCCGTCGGACTCGCGCTGATCGCCGGCCTCGCTGCAGCCCTGGGGTTCGCATGGGGCGGCGCTCACGCCGGTTCGCTGGCGACCCTGCTCGCGCTCATCCCGGTCGGTTTCATGGCGGGCCTCATTTTCGTCCGGCACGTTCCGCTCGATCGCCTTCGCGGGCTGACCGAGAGCCGGATCGGCCGGCTGATGGCCCCCGTGCTCGACTACGTGCGTGACCCTCGAGCACCGCGGGCGATCGCTCGCGCCGCCATGCTGAGCGCCCTCGTCGCAGGCAGCCAGCTCATCATCATTCGGGGGCTGCTCGTCGCTCTGAGCGTCGTTCCCGCCGAGGAGAAGTGGGTATACGTGGGCACCGCGATGGCGTTCATCGTGTCGGCTCTGCCGGCTCTGCCGGGCGCCTGGGGCACCGCAGATGCGGCGTACGTCGTCTTCTTCGGTCTCGCGGGGATTTCCCCGAGCGCGGCGCTCGGAGTGTGCCTGCTATTCAGGACGTTCTGGTATATTTCAGCAGTCATCGGCGCGGTTCTCTACGCCGCGCGAGCGCGCGCGCCGGCAAGCGGCGCCGAGGCGGCATCCGCGTCCAAACCATGAACGTCTCCATCGTCGTCCCCGCCTACAACGAGGCGGCGAACATCCGCCGTCTGCTCACGTCGCTTCTGGAGCAAGAAACCAGGGTGGCGCGGATCGTCGAGATCGTGGTCGTGGCCAGCGGGTGCACGGATCAAACGGCGGAGGTCGCGCGAGAGGTAGGCCGCGGCCGGCCGGGCATGCACGTCCACGTCCAGGAGCGCCGAGCGGGCAAGGTGGCGGCGATCAATGCGTACCTGAAGATCCGCGATCCGCGCGCGGACGTGACGATCGTCTGCAGCGCGGACCTCGACATCGCACACGACGTCGTCGAGAAGCTGGTCCTCTTCCTGCGCGACCACGCCGACGTGGGAATGGTGGGCGGACGCCCCGTGCCGAACAACGACGCGTCGCGCCTCGTCGGCCGGATGGTCAAGCTTCTCTGGGAGATGCACCACCGCGTCTCTCTCGAAGTCCCGAAAATGGGCGAGATCGTCGCATTCCGCTCCCACCTCGTGGAATACGTCAGCGAGCTGTCGGTCGTCGACGAGGCTTCGATCGAGGACATCGTCCGCGCGAAGGGCTACAAGCTCGGCTACGTGCCCGACGCGCTCGTGACCAACCACGGTCCGGAGACGCTCGGCGAATACTTCGAGCAGCGCCGCCGGATTGCTCGCGGCCACTACTGGCTCGAGTTCGCGTTCGGCTACGACGTCGCCACGCTCGATCGCGGGCTGCTCGGCAGAGCGGCGCTCGACACGGCGAAGGGCGAGGATCGCTTTGGCCGTCTGGCGCTCGCCGCGGCCGTCGGCCTGGAAGTCGGCGCACGCGCGCTCGGCTTCTGGGACGCGCGTGTCGTCGGCGGGAAGCACCGCACCTGGCGCGTGCTCGAATCCACGAAGACCCTCGGCGCGCAGACGAACGGGGTCGCGCGAAAGACGCGTACGGGACGCCTGTCGGCGCGCCCCGATCCGCCGGAGAGGCAACCGTGAAGAAGGTCCCTTTGCTCGCGCGTCTGGCGGGCTACCGCGTGTCGCACGCGCTGAGGACGCCGCCGAAGCTGCCCGTCAACCTCACGGTGTCGGTGACGTACTCGTGCCCGTCGCGCTGCGCGACGTGCGACATCTGGCAAAAGAAGGTGGACGATCTGTCGGTCGACGAATACGGCCGTCTGTTCCCGACACTGCACAAGGTTCCGGTCTGGGTGACGCTCTCGGGGGGTGATCAGTTCGTCCGCGCGGATCTGGACGAGATCGTTCGTCTCGTACGGACGCAGATCGAGCCGAGCATCGTCAACATCCCGATGAACGGCGTCATCACCGAGCGCATCTTCCAGCTCCTCCCGAAGATCGCGCACCACACCGTCGGGTCCCAGCTCGTCCTCAACCTGTCAGTCGACGAGATCGGCGCGGCGCACGACGAGATCCGCGGTGCCGATCGCAATTTCGAGAAGCTGCTGCTCGTCCGCGACCTCATCCACGATCTGAAGAAGACGTATCCGCACGTCGTCCTGGGCGTTCACACCGTCATCTCCAAGCTCAACGTCGACCGTGTTCCGGAGATCGAGCGCGAGGCGCGGGCGCTCTTCAAGCCGGATTCGTACATCGCCGAGGTCGCCGAGAATCGCGTCGAGCTGAAGACGATGCACAAGGACATCACGCCCGATCCCGCCGATTTTCGCCGCGCCGTCGCGCACCTCTCCAACACCATTCGAGGCAATCGCTCGGGTCACCCGGTCGCGCGCCTCGTCGAGTCGCTCCGGATCGAATACTACGATCTCGCCGCGCGCATCCTGGAAGAGAAGCGCCAGGTCATCGACTGCTACGCCGGATGGGCGAGCGCGCACCTCGCACCGGACGGGCACGTCTGGGGTTGTTGCGTGCGCGCAGAGTCGTTGGGCAACGTCCGTGACAGCGGGTACGACTTCGGCGCGGTGTGGCTCGGGGCCCAGGCCGACGCGTTCCGCGAGAGCGTGCGCGCCCACGCGTGCGCGTGCCCCCTGGCCAACGCGAGCTACACGAACCTGCTCCTCGATCCGCGGTCTCTCGTCCGCGTGAGCGCGCACATGGCCGGCATCGGCGGGGTCTCCGGCGCAGCCACCGACGGAGCGTGAGCGTGTACGGAGACGATCGCGTGAGGGACACCGAAGCCGCGAGGCGCTACGTCGATCGTGTCGCCACGAGGTTCGGCGCAAAGACGGTGCTCGAATGCCCGCTCCCCCGGGAGGACGCAGGCAACGAGATGCCCCGCGTAGACATGGTGGTCTCGTTCGGCGCGCCTGCGAATGGCGCGGGCTGGGAGGGCACACTGCGGGCGTTCGCGCGCCAGGCGGACAAGTTGGTCGTCGTCGTCGTCGGAAACCCCGATCGAATCGGCGCCCCTCCCGGCGAGCGCGTGAACGGCGGCACGCTCTCGCTGGCTCCGCTCCTGTGGGAGGTCGGACGGGTCCGGGAGCACGAGTACCTGTGCATTCCGCGCATCGTGTCGATCCTGGGTCGCTTGCGGTCCGACTCCGTTTCGTCGGTCGCGCTTCACGGTCCGTTGGGCGCCGCGGTGCGCCGCTCCGCGAGGCTCCACGCGTTCGTCGTCGACGTCGCTCCTCGAACTCCGCAGGCTCGCCGCCGCCTGCGGACCGTGGAAGAGGCCGCTCGAAAAGAGAGCCATTGACGTATAGTCTGCCGCCCGGATGAAGAGCACGATCAAGGCCCTTTACCCGTATGCGCTCGCCGAGGGCGAGGGGGTCGGCACCGCATACGAGTACATCGCAAAGGCCGATTTCATCCACCCGATCGTGACCCGAATGGCCGACCTCTCCCGGAGCGACCCCGGGGGACCGCGCGTCCTCGTGGCCGGCTTGCCCGAGAAATACGGTACCAGCCTCGACTTCGCGATCCTCGCGCACCGGTACGGAGGAAGGCTTCGGGTCGTCGACGAACGCCAACACGCCATCGAGCGCGCAACGCGCGGGATCGAGGCCGTCCAGCGGGCAGGCTATCTGAGCGGCCTTCGCGTGGAGTTCGGGCGTCTCGAGTCTCTCGCGGACGTGGGCAAGATCGAGCCGGTGGACGTCGTGTTGTCGTGCGAGGTCCTCCAGCGCATCGCGCCGCAATCACGCGTCGAGTTCGCAAGCACCCTGCGCTCGCGCGCGCCGATGGGGGCGCTGTTCGTCCCCAACTCGGAGAACGCCTCGCATCTCGCGATCAGCGGCCTCGATGGCTTCTCGAGAGGACAGATCGAGGCCCTGTTTCCGGGCGCGCGGAGCGGGTACGTCGACATGCCGCCGTTTCCGCCGGGCATCGCGCGGAGCAGCGAACAGCGTGCTCGCGCGTCGTCGGGGCTCGCCGAGGCCATGGCCATGCGGATGCTGGACGTCTACTGCTCGGGGGAGCGTGTCGTGCCTGCCTTCGTGAAGAGGCGCTTCGCGCACATCGTCTGCGCGATGTGGGGCGCGTGAATGGACGTCGTCACGGGGGCGACCGGGTTCGTCGGGCCGCATCTGGTCGACGCTCTTCTCGCCCGCGGTCGTCGCGTGCGCTGCATCGTGCGTGACGTCGCGCGGGCATCGGCGGTCGAGAAGGCAGGCGTCGAGGTCATGCAAGGGAGCTTGCTCGACGATCGCTTCGTCGAGGGCGCGCTGCGAGGGGCCGAGCGCGTCTTCCATCTTGCGGGGGGCGGGAAGGTATCGACGGCGAGCGACGAAGGATTCCGCGTGCTTCGCGAGGCCAACGTGGCCCCGCTGGAAGGGGTCCTCCGGGGAGCGCATGCCGTCGGGGGCATCAAGCGCATCATCCATTTCTCGAGCATCTCGTCGATGGGAGTCCGCCTCGACGCGCGACTCGACGAGACATCGCCCTGCAAGCCCGATACGCCGCACGAGGTCGCGAAGTTCGAGAGCGAGCGTATCGCGATGGACGCCTTCCGGCGGGACGGCGCGCCGATCGTCGTGCTGCGTCCGTCGCAGATCTACGGACCGGGAGACGAGCGCTCGGAGATCCCGAGGCTCGTGCGCCTCGTGCGTCGCGGTCTCGTTCCGATGTTCGGCGGGGGACAGGGGCTCATGCCGTGGGTCTTCGTCTCGGACGTCGTCGACGCGGCCCTGTCGGCGGGAGATCGTCCCGAGGCGCTCGGACGGACGTACATCATCAGCGATGCCGATTCGTACCGCTTCGCGGACATCGTCGCGACGATCGCGCGCGCCCTGGGGCGCAAGAGGGGCGGAATCGTCGTCCCCATGGGCATCGCATGGCCGGCAGTCACCGCGGCCGAGATCGGGGCAGCCGTGCTCCGCCGGGAGCCGCCTTTCACTCGGCATCGGCTCGCGTCGATGTGCGGCCGCCGCCTCGTCAGCATCGACCGCGCTCGCCGCGAGCTCGGGTTCGAGCCGCGTGTGGGTCTCGAGGAGGGGATGGCTCGAACGGTCCGGTGGTGCGTCGAGCGGGGCATCGCTTGAGCGACCGCCGCACTGTCGCGTGGGTGGGCGCCGACGGCGCTCTCGGTGGCGCGCTTGCTCCGGCGCTCGAGGCCACCCCCGTCGCGCTCCGATGTCCGGACCTCTCGGACGACGGACCGATCCCGGACCTCGCTGGCTTCGACGTCGTGATCGACGGCGCAGGCCCGCGCGTCCATCCCGGGCTTGCGTGGGGAGACTACCTTCGCGAGCACGTGGGCACCGCGACGAGGGTTGCGCGATCGATGCGGCCGGGGAGCCACCTCGTGTTCATAAGCAGCGCGGCGATTTACGGCGCAGGGCGTGGCGAGGTGTCGGCGATCACGGCTCCGCGTCCGGACAGCTTCCCGGTGCCACCCTACGCCTGGGCGAAGCTCGCCGCGGAGTACGCCGTACGCGCGGTGAGCGCGGAGCGAAAGGTCGCGCTGACCGTCCTTCGTCCCTCGATCATCTACGGTCCGGGGGCCGGCGGGGTCCTCGTCTCGCTGCGCGACCTGGCTCGGCGGGGCGTGCGCACCTCGCTCCAGCCCGGAGAGACCCGCCAGCACTTCCTGCACCTGCACCTGTTCCGGCGAGTCCTCGAAGCGCTTGTCGCCGCGCCGCCGCTGGTGGGGACGAGCGTCTACGTGGTCGCCGATCCATTCATCCTGACGTCCTCGGAGATCAACGCGGCATACCTCGCGGCGGGTCCCCGGGCCGCGCCGTTGCCCGTGCCGATCGGGATCCTCGCCCGCGTGACGCGTGGCTGGCAGCGGCACTTCGACGCGGCGCTTCCGGGCCCGCTGGCGGTTGCGGCGATGCTTGGTCTCGACAACGCCTACGACTGGCGGCCGTGCCTCGATCGCCTCGGGATCCACCCTCGCGACTTCGGGCGCTCCCTCTTCGACGCGTTCATCCAGAGTTGACGCCCGGCTCGGCGCGCCGTCGATCAGCGGATGCGTCCGAGCGCTTTCCGGACGCGGCGGCGCAATACGAGGCGGTCGTAGAGCGACGGGCTCACGCGGTCGGCCAGGTCGATTGCCCTCTCGCGGGCGCCCAGCACCCGGAGCGCCGTGCGCCCGGCGAGCACGCGCAGAATGGCATCGACCACGATGGCAGGGTCGCTGCCCTCGGTGGGCGCGGGGTCGGGCGGCGCGCCGTGCCAGTCCGCCTTGCCGCGGAAAGCGGTCCTGAGGCGCCCCGGGTACACGGACGTGAAGCGAATACGCCCGTCCGGATGCTCCAGGCTCATCGTATCCAGGAAGCGCGCGCATGCCGCCTTGCTCGCGCAGTAGTGGGCCTCGAATGGAACGGCGCGGCGCGCGGAGATCGACGAGACCGATACGAAGGCCCCTTCACGCGCCTCGCCCCATAGCTGCTCGGCCGCCGTGGCGGCCCGGACCGGGCCCCAGTAGTTCGCCTCGAAGAGCTGCCTCGCGCGCGGTGTTGGGATCGCGGACGCCCTTCCGAACGCGGCGTCCCCCGCGACGTACACGACCGCGTCGATCGGCATGCCCGCGTGCCGCTCGCAGTCCGCGTATGCTTCCGTCCAGTCCAGCGACGAGAGGTCGAGGCAGCGCCGGTGCCACGCCCCGCTCTCGGGAGGCACGCTCCTCCCGACCGTCGACACGACGACGCCCTGGGCGGCCAGCGCTCCGGCCAGGAGCTTGCCGACACCCGAGGTCGCACCCACGACGACGGCGTGACGGACCTTGTTGCGAACGGAGGTCATCGCCGCTAATAGCGACCTATTGCGGCGGGGCGTCGGCCAACGCCCCGTTATTTTGGATTTGCTCGATCTCCTGAACCACGATTTCGAGCCTCTTTTTGAGGGTTGGGGGGTGGGGAGTCGGCAACGGCGCGTCGTCCGCGTCGATGGCGACGAGCGGCAGCCTGGACTCGAACAGGTACCAATCGCCCTTCGAGGCGATGAGCACGGCGTCGTCCCTCAAGGCCAGCGCGACTCCGGCCGCGAGGGTCGAAGAGGGCGTGTTCGCCAGTAGGTAGCGGAATCGGGTGAAATCCCAGCCGGGGCGCAGCGCGTACGGGTGTTTTTGCATCCGATTCAGGGGTTCCGCCCACTCCTTCTCGGGCTTCTGCGACACCGGCGATACCGGCGACTGCGAATAGTCGAAGAGGCTTCGCCCGCCCTTGGTCGCCACGACGTGGCCCGAGGCCACCATGGGGCCCCAGAGTCGATACGGAGGAGATGGCCCGAGGTCGAGGGCGATGATCGCCTGGCCGGGCCGAATGGCAGGCATGAGTACGTCGAGGTCGGAATACTCGTGATTGGAGTCCACGAACGAAGGCCAGGCGATGAGAATGGAAGCGACGGGCACGGCGGCGCAGAGGGCGCGCGCAACCGGCCTGGCGACGGCAGAGGTGCCGGCGGCGCTGCAGACGGCCAGGACGGCCCACGCAGGCGGCAAGAAGCGATGATAGACGAGGGTCGTGCTCCTGATGCTGGACGGCGCGACGAGAAAGATGCCAAAGAGCGTGAGGGCGAGCAGCTCGAATCTTAGCTCGTGGATGCGCTGCCCGAGAGTCCGTTCACTGCGATCGCGGTGGCGTACTCTGCTGATCACGAAGAGCGTGAGTGGGGTCAGCGCGAGCAGCATCACCAGGTTCCGTATGTAGGGTTCGTACCCCGCGAAAAGGATTCCTGGAATGGATCCTAGCTTGTACCAGAGCGGAGCCCATTCGAACGACACCGTGGCCCGATGCATCGGTCCCGCGAAGCGCCAAGCATAGACGCTGGCCGCATAGACCAGCAGGCCACAGAATGCGGCAGGCGCGGCACGGAGGAGCCACGGCCGGAGCCTGAGCGGCGTGCCGATGCTGCACAGGACGAGCGCCGCGCAGGCGACGATCTGCATCGCTTGGTGCGCGAAGTGCAGGAGGACCATCGCTCCGCACATCACGATGACGCCGCGCCCTGTCGGTCGACGCGCGAAGCGATCGATCGCCGGCAAGACCGCGAGCAGGGCCACCAGTCCGATGATGTTTTGGACGAGACCCCAGAAAAAAAGCCATCCGAGACCAACCGGAGCGACGAGCAGGGCAGTCCATCGCGGCGCATTCAAGTGTTGCGCGAAGTGCGCCGCGGCCACGGGCAGCGCCAAGAGCGACGACGCCACGACGATCTTGCTCGCCCACCCGATCGGCGTCACGAGCGAGACGACGAAGAGAAGGAAGGAAAAAAGCTGGTTGGAATGCCCTAGGTTGACGAAATACAAGGACGGCGGAGCGAAGATTGGGTCGCCCCAATGACGTAGGAGGCCCACGCTCGCCTCATGAAGAGGAAGGTCAGCCATGGGCGGATACCGCGCTATCAGCACGGGGAGCGCGAAGAGCGCTCCGGCGAGCCAGGGGGCGAGCGTCTCGGCGCGGCTCGGTTCCTTCGACGTCATCATGGACGGGGGCCACAAACGCGCAAAGCGGCCGGCGCTGGTGGCCGACCGCTTTGCCGCGCGCGTGACAATGTCACTCTTCCGGGTTCGTTTCCTGGATGTTCGGCGAGATCGCAATCGCGCCGCTGTAGGCAAGACCGCTGATCATGAAGTTCGAAGTGATGCCGTTCCCGTTGAGGTCACCCCACGCGTTTGCGTTGAAGCTTCCGTTGGTCGCCGACGTGTTCCCCGACGAGTAGCCGTACATGTAATACTGGGGCTCTTCCAGCGAGAACTTGAGGCACTGCCACCCAGTCGCGTTGTCGCCAGCATTCCAGTCCGAGATCTGCGACTGGTACTTCTGCGCCGTCGGGACGTACGTCGGCACGTTCGCCGCGGCCGATGCGCAGAAGGCGCGCAAGAGCGTCGACGTCGATCCCACGCCGACGATGGCCGTGTTGCCCTTTTCGCGCTCGGCAGCCGTTGCCGCGTCTTTGGCGATCTGACCAAGCGAGTTGCGCGCCTCGGCCGACTTGGCGTTCGCGATGTACTTGCGGACGCCGTAGATGGCGAGAACCGCCAGGACGCCGATGATCGCGACGACGATCATCAG
>Ga0209415_10005545_pt1 | contig 22643 bp, 25 predicted proteins | sample PeaSoiSIISIP2007_FD_187696 | JGI IMG/M metagenome (GOLD analysis project Ga0209415, IMG submission 187696) | Peat soil microbial communities from Weissenstadt, Germany - SII-SIP-2007 (SPAdes) (version 2) | ecosystem: Environmental > Terrestrial > Soil > Wetlands > Peat | place: Germany... | reverse complement strand
CGCCCTCGTCGACATCCCCCCGGAGGCGCTGATCGAACGGCTGCGCGCCGGCAAGATCTACCGGCCCGATCGCGTCGAGGCTGCGCTGAACAACTTCTTCCGGATCGAGAACCTCGCGGCGCTGCGGGAGGTTGCCCTGCGCCAGGTGGCCCAGGAGGTCGAGGCCAAGCGCCTCGTCCCAAGCGCGGGTGTGCGCGAGGACCGCCTGGCGCGCACCGCCGCGCCGCAGGCCGTCGGCGAGCGCCTGCTGGCCCTGATCACGCTCTCGCCGCAGTCACAGCGCGTCGTGCGGCGAGCCTGGCGCTCCGCACAGCGGCTCGGCGCTGAGCTGGACCTGCTCTGGATCGTCAAGCCCGGGCGCCTCATGCGTGAGGACGCGAGCGCCGAACTGGCAGCCGTGCGCCGACTTGCGTCGGTGCTCGGCGCGCACGTGCTGCTCGAGGAGGGCGACGTGATGATCGATGTGATCACGCGAGTCGTGCGCGAACGCGGGACGACCTACATCCTGATGGGTAGGCCACCCCCTCGCAGCGGCTGGCAGCGTCTCACGCGCCCCTCGCTGCTGTTCCAGATCCTGCGCGCCCTCCCCGGCATCGACCTGCGCATCGTCGCCGACCGCACGCAGCGACCGGAGGAGGACGAATGACCGTGCTCGTGGTGATCCTCGCGCTCGCCGTGGTCGCGCTGGCCGCCGTCGCGCTGCGCGAGCGAAGGCGTGGAAGCACGATCCCGCGGGCTCAGGCCGCGGGCCGCATCCTGTTCCCGTTCCTCGGGACCGAGCTGTCGCAGCGCGGCTTGGATGCGGCGCTGCGGATCGCGCAGATCGACGGCGCGACGCTCGTGCCGATCTACCTCGCGCGTGTGCCGATGCACCTGCCGCTCGACGCGGCCCTGCCGGTGCAGTGCGACAGCGCCCTACCGCTGTTGGAGGCGATCGAGCAGCGCGCCGGTCGCTCGGGCGTGCCGGTCGACTCTCGCATCGAACGCGGGCGCAGCTACCGCCACGCGATCCGCGAGATGGTCGCCAACGAGACCTTCGACACCACCGTCGTGACCGCCGCCGACAGCGGCACGACGGGCCTCTTGCCCGACGAGATCAGCTGGCTGCTGGAGAACGTGCCCGGCGAGATCATCGTGATCCGCCCGGGAATGCACGTGGATCTCGGGGCGATCCGGCCCGGCCGCCGCGGGCGTCGCCGGACCGTGAAACGCTAGCGGGGCCCGGAGGACGCGCGCAAGCGCGAGCGCGCCGCTAAGGTCGGCGATCCGCGCTGCCGATCACGGCCGTTATGCGTGACAACGCCGGGCGCCGCCGCCTCGCGCGCCATGACGGCTTCTCCCTGATCGAGGTGCTGGTCGTGATCCTGATCATCGGCATCCTCGCCGCGATCGCGATCCCGTCGTTCCTGAACCAGAAGGGCAAGGCATCCGACGCCGGGGCGAAGGAGCTCGCGCACACCGCCCAGGTCGCCGAGGAGTCCTGTGCAACCGACAACAACGGCAAGTACGCCGTCGTCTGCGTCTCCGCCGCGAACCTGACCAACTACGAGCAGACGATCCAGGTCGGCTCGGTCAACAACAACGCGTTCCTCGCCGCGTCCAACGGCGTGACGGTCCCGGGTGTGGGCCAGGCCGCCGGCAGCAACAGCTACACGGTGACGGCGACCTCGACCAACGGCGACACGTTCAGCATCACGCGTTCGGCGGGCGGCACCGTCCTGCGGACCTGCACCACCGCGGCGGGCAACGTCACGACCGGCTGCCCGGCCGGCAACAGCTGGTAGCAGCGGTCAGGCGATGAAGCGGTAGCCGACGCCCGAGTCGGTGCGGATGAATCGCGGGCGCTCCGCTGCGCCCGCCAGCTTGCGCCGCAGGTTCGCGATGTGGGTGCGAAGCAGCGGCGTCGCGTCGCCGTACTCCGGGCCCCAGACCTCGCCCAGCAGCTTGCGGTGCGTCATCAGCAGACCGCGGTTGAGGGCCAGGGCGCGGAGCAGAGCGAACTCGATCGGCGTCAGGTGCACCTCCTCGCCGTCCACGCTGACCGTCCGCGCGGCGAGGTCGATCGTCAGGCCGTCCGCTTCGATCGTCGGCTCGGTCGCGGCTCGACCGGCGCGGCGCAGAACCGCCTGCACGCGGGCAACCAGCTCTCCGGGCGCGAACGGCTTCGTCACGTAGTCGTCGGCGCCGCTCTGCAGGGCGTCGATCTTGGCCTCCTCGTCGGTGACCGCCGAGAGCACGATGATCGGCAGCTCGCTCCAGCTGCGCAGCTCGCGGCAGACCTCGATCCCCGGGCGGTCCGGCAGCATCAGGTCGACGATCGCGGCGTGCGGCCCGCCGATCGCCGCGCGGTCGAGCGCCTCCTCGGCGGTCGCACTGGTCAGCACCTCATAACCCGCGCCGCGCAGCACCAGGCGCAGGGCGCGCAGGATCTGCGGGTCGTCGTCGCAGACCAGGATCCGCTCGCCCGCCATCAGGCGGCCGCATCCTGGTGGGCGGCCGCCAGGGTGAGCGGGAACTCGATCACGAAGCTCGTGCCCTGGCCCGGCAGGGACTCGACCGAGATCCTTCCGCCGTTGACCTCGATGAAGCCCTTCGCGATCGCCAGGCCGAGACCGGCCCCCTGGTGTGAACTGGACTGGCCCGGCGAGCGGTAGAACGGCATGAAGATCCGCTCCAGTTCGCCGGGGCGGATTCCCGGACCCTGGTCGACGATTCGAATCCTCACGCGGCCGGAGAGCGCACGCGCGCGGATCGAGACGGGCTTGCCGCCCGAGTAGCGCACGGCGTTCTCGATCAGGTTGGCAAAGGCGCGCTCGAGCTGGCTCGAATCGCCCTCCAGCAGCGGCAGGTCGTCATCGAGCGACATGCGCACGAGCGTCGGGTCGGCGCCGACGTGTTCGACCGCCTCGCCGATCACCTCATCCAGGGAGTACGCCCCCACGCGCTGCTCGGCGGCACCGGACTGCAGCCGCGAGAGGTCGAGCAGCTTCTCCACCAGCCCGGCCAGCCGCGTCGCCGCGTCCAGCACCACCTCGCGCACCTCCCCCACCTGCTCGCCGTCGAGCTGGTGCGGGTCGAGCGCCGCAGCCGCAGTCAGGATCGCCGTCAGCGGCGTGCGCAGGTCGTGGGACACCGACCGAAGCAGCGCGGTCTTCATCTCGTCGTTGCGCCGCAGTGACGCCGTCTCGATCACCTCCGCCTGCAGTTCGGCGCGATGCAGCGAGGCCGCCAGGACGGACTGGAGCGCCGGGACGATCCGCTCGACGATTCGCTGGCGCTCGGAGGCGGCGATCCCCGCCGGTAGCACGAGCGTGCCGATCACCTCCGACCCCTCGCGCAGGGCGAAGGTGCTGCGCCGCTCGTCGCCCTCGACGACGCCGAGCTCGATCGCCGCAGAGGAGGCGCCGATCGCCGCTGCCAGTCGCTTTGCTGTGAGCGCCAGCGCGCCGTCCAGATCCGTGTCGGCGAGCAGCGTGTGCGCGATCTCGGTCGCGAGGTCCGCTTCGCGGCGGCGTCGATCGGCATCGGCCGCACGCGTGCGGGCGAGATCGGCGACGAGGCCGACCGCGGCCGCGACGACCAGGAACGATGCGAGTGCAACCCAGTTGCGGTCGTCGGCGAGCGTCAGGCGCCCGACGGGCGGCAGGTGGAAGTAGTTATAGGCCAGCGCGCTCAGCAGCGCGGTTGCAAAGCCGAGCCGGATTCCCCAGTAGGTCGCGATGACCACGACGCCGACCAGGTAGACGACACCGAGCGAGACGACCGGCGCCACGTGCGCGAGCGGGTAGATCGCGAGCGTCTCGACGCCGACAGCCAGCACCGCCGCCGCAGCGCCGAGCGCGAGCGAGGGCCGCGGGCTGCGCAGCACGAGTGGCGAGAGCGAACTGCTGGACCTCACACCCCAATCTTCCTCCATGCACAGGCCGTTCAGCTTCGGAGTCCGGCGCCACCCCAGATCGGTTGGGTGCATGCACCCAACCGGCGGGCGGCGCATGCGCCGCCCGCGGAGTCGGCGCATGCGCCGACTCCCCCTCCAACGCGCTCGCCTGCCTCGGCTAGCTCAGCACGCGCCTGCGGAAGTTGCGCAGCCCCAGCGTCAGGAACAGGGCGCAGAAGCCCAGCAGCGCCGGGTAGACGATGTAGAGGTGCATGTTGTTCGCGGTCGACGTGAGCCCGGCGCGGAGCCCCTCGTTGACGTAGATCAGCGGGTTCGCGAGCACGACGACCTGAAGCCAGTGGATCCCGCCGGCGCTGATCGGCGCCAGCCGGTTCCACTGGTAGTAGGTCCCGCCGAGGAACGTGATCGGCAGCACGACGAAGCCGAACATCAGGCCGATGTTGCGGGGCTCGAACGCGGTTCCCAGCAGCAGGCCGAGTGAGGTCATCATCACGCACGCGAGCGGGATCACGGTGACGACGATCGCCCAGTGCGCCGAAAGGTGCGCGTGCACTCCCGGCGCGTGCACGACAGCCGCGATCGGGAAGACGATCAGCGCCGCGAGCAGCCCCTGCGCCGCGCCGGAGAGCACCTTCGAGAGCGCCACCAGCCAGATCGGGCACGGGGCCTGCACACGATCCTCGATCTCGCGGGTGTAGCCGAACTCCGTGGCGAGCGCGAGCGCCACGGCCTGGATGCCCTGGAACATGATCGAGATGCCGACCACGCCGGGCACGAGCACGGTGGCGAAGCCGGACTCGGCGGCCGCTCCGTGTCCCGCCCCCACACCCTGCCCGATCCGGGGGAAGACGTAGAGGAAGACGAACACCAGCAGGAACGGCTGGATGACGGTGCGGATCACGAATTCGACGAAGTGCTTGCGCAGCACGACGAGATCGCGCACGATCAGCGCCCGCAGCGCGACGCGGCTCGCCGCGCCGGCGCTGCGCGCCGGTATCGCGACGATCCGGTGGGCGCCGGGCGGACCGCCGGCGGGCAGCTGCGCGGCGCTCACTCGCGCAACTCCTTGCCGGTCAGGTTGATGAACACGGTCTCGAGGCTTGGCTCGGCGACCGAGAGGTCGATGATCTCGAAGCCAGCGGCCTCGGCCGCGTTGACCACGCTCGGCACGAGCCGGTCGGCCTCGCGAAGCTGGAGCTCGACGCCGCCGGCGGTCTCGCGCGTGCGCGTCACGAAGGGCAGGCTCGCCGACAGCGCCGCGGCCAGCGCCGCGCCGTCTCCGCGGGACTTCACGGTGACGATCGTGTCGACCCCCACCGACTGCTTCAGCGTCTGGGGGGTGTCCAGCGCGAGGATCCGGCCGTGGTCCATGATCGCCACGCGGCCGCACAGCTGGTCCGCCTCCTCCATGTGGTGCGTCGTGAGCATGATCGTCTGGCCGTCGCGGTTCAGCTCGCCGAGGATCTCCCACAGGGCCAGGCGACTCTGGGGGTCGAGACCCGCCGTCGGCTCGTCCAGGAACAGGACCGCCGGGCGGTGGAAGATCGCGCGCGCCACCATCAGCCGCTGCGCCATGCCCCCGGAGAGCGCGTAGACCGACGCCTTGGCCCAGCGCGAGAGCTGGAACTGCTCGAGCAGCGCATCCGCCACGGCTCCGGATTCGTGGGCCGGCATGCCGAACAGGCGGCCGTGGAAGTAGAGGTTCTCGCGCACCGTCAGCTGGCGATCGAGTGTGTTCTGCTGCGAGACGGTGCCGATCAGCTGCTTGGCGAGCGTCGGGTGTGCGACGACGTCGATCGCTCCCACGTAGGCCGAGCCGGAGGTTGGGATCACGCGGGTCGTGAGCATCCCGGCGGTGGTCGTCTTGCCGGCCCCGTTGGGGCCGAGCAGGCCGAAGATCTCGCCGGCCCGGATGCTCAGGTTGAGGTGGTCCACGGCGGCGAAATCGGTCCCGGCGTAGACCTTGGTCAGCTCGACGGTGCGAATGATCTCGGCGCCGCCGCCGGTGGGCGCCCCGTCCGCTGCGGTGCTGATCTCGGCTGCGTGCGGCGTCGTCGCCATGGCCTGCTCGGTGCTCGTCGTGGATCGGCGGAGCGGCAAGGATAGCGAGCGCTCCGTGGTCCTCTTTCGATCCGGCGGCGGCCGCCGCGCCGCCGGCGCAGGCGATCACCTAGGCTCGTCGGTGGTGTTGATTCCCCGCACGGACATCCGCAACGTCGCGATCGTGGCTCACGTCGACCACGGCAAGACGACGCTGGTGGACGCGATGCTCTGGCAGTCCGGAGCGTTTCGGGCCAACCAGGACGTGGCATCGCGCGTCATGGACTCGATGGATCTCGAGCGCGAGAAGGGCATCACGATCCTCGCCAAGAACACCTCGGTGCGCTATCGCGGGGTCAAGCTGAACATCATCGACACACCCGGGCACTCCGACTTCGGCGGCGAGGTCGAGCGCGGTCTGACGATGGTGGACGGGGTGCTGCTGCTGGTGGACGCGAGCGAGGGGCCGCTGCCGCAGACGCGCTTCGTCCTGCGCAAGGCGCTCGACGCCCAGCTGCCGGTGATCCTCGTGATCAACAAGGTCGACCGCCCCGATGCGCGGATCGGGCAGGTGGTCAACGAGGTCTACGAGCTGTTCCTGGACCTCGACGCGCGCGAGCACCAGATCGAGTTTCCGATCGTCTACACCAACGCCAGAGCCGGCTGGGCGGCGCTCCAGGAGGGCGCGGTGGGCAGCGACCTCGGCCCGCTGATGGACCTGCTGCTCGAGCACATCCCGGCGCCGCTCCACGACCCCGAGCACCCCTTCCAGGCCCTCGTCACCAACCTTGACGCCTCCCCCTACGTCGGACGCCTCGCGCTCTGCCGCGTGCGCCACGGGATCGTGCGGCGTGGCCAGCAGGTGGCCTGGTGCCGCTCGAATGGCGAGATCACCCGCGCGACGGTCGGCGAGCTGTACGTCACCGACGCGCTCGACCGCGTGCCCGCCGAGGAGGCCGGCCCCGGCGAGATCATCGCCGTCGCCGGAATCGCCGAGGTGACGATCGGCGAGACGCTCGCCGACCCCGACGATCCGCGCCCACTGCCGGTGATCACCGTCGATGAGCCATCGCTCTCGGTCACGATCGGCATCAACACCTCGCCGCTGGCGGGCCGCAGCGGGACCAAGCTCACCGCGCGCCAGATCAAGAATCGCCTCGACCAGGAGCTTGTCGGCAACGTCGCACTGAGGGTCCGCGACACCGAGCGCCCAGATGCCTGGGAGGTGCAGGGGCGCGGCGAGCTGCAGCTGGCGGTGCTCGTCGAGATCATGCGCCGAGAGGGGTTCGAGCTGACCGTCGGCCAGCCTCAGGTGCTGACGCGCGAGATCGATGGTCGCGTGAACGAGCCCGTCGAGCGCCTCGCGATCGACGTTCCCGAGGACTACGTCGGCGTGGTGACCCAGCTGGTGGCGCTGCGCAAGGGCCGCCTGGAGCAGATGGTCAACCACGGCACCGGGTGGGTGCGGATGGAGTACCTCGTGCCGGCCCGCGGGCTGATCGGCTTTCGCACCGAGTTCCTCACCGAGACTCGCGGCACGGGCCTGCTGCACCACGTCTTCGATCGCTGGGAGCCCTGGGCCGGGGAGCTGCGGATGCGCCCGACCGGCGCACTGGTCGCCGATCGCGAAGGCGTCGCGGCGCAGTTCGCGCTGATGAACCTGCAGGAGCGAGGGACGCTGTTCGTCGGGCCCGGCGATCCCCTCTACGAGGGCATGATCGTCGGCGAGAACGCGCGCGCGGACGATCTCGACGTCAACGCCTCCAGGGAAAAGCACCTCACCAACATCCGCTCCTCGACCGCCGAGGTGCTGGTGCGCCTGGTCCCCCATCGCCGGCTGTCGCTCGACCAGGCGCTCGAGCTGCTGCGCAGCGACGAGTGCGCGGAGGTCACCCCGGAGGCCGTGCGCCTGCGCAAGGTCGTGCTCGGCAAGGTCGACCGCGTGAAGGTCGCGCGGCGCGCACGCTCGTAGCGGTCGCGCAGCGCCGTCAGCGGCCCGAGCGCCGGCGCGCCCGGCGCGCGGCCTTGGCCTTCGCGCGCGAGCGCTTCACCCGCTCGGCGCGCGGCGCCACGGTCCCACGCTGCGTGTCGATCTCGCGCGTGGCGTGGCGCGGGGCGTGCACGTGGGCGTCCCTGCGGATCACATAGATGATCGTCGCGAAGACGGCGATCGCGACGACGCCGATTCCCACGTACTGGAGTGTCGAGAGGCCGCTGCTCGCGCCCGTCGGGATCGTGATCGGCGCAGCCGTCGAGGCGGTGGAGGTCGTCGTCGTGGCCGGTGTCACCGTGGCGGTCGTGGAGGTCGTTGTGGTCACACTCAGCGGTGTGGCGGCGAGGACGCCGGCGGGAAGGGCCAGTGCGGCGAACGCCGCGAGCAGCGCCGCCAGCGCGCGGACCGGCTTCGAATGGGCGTGCATCGCGCCCAATATATCCGGCGGCGGTCCGTAGACTACGAAGCGGTGCCACCCAAGCAGCGACAGATTCGCATCGAGCAGCGCATCGGCCCCGACGTGATGGAGGAGATGCAGACGCGCAGCAACGAGCAGCTCGAGGCCGAGCGCAAGCACCGCTCGGTCGCCTTTGCGATCCTCGGCGCCCGCGCCGCCGAGCGCTACGACGCGGACGCCGCGCGAAACTGGTTTCAAAAGGCGATGGTCGCATCGACCCACCCGCAGGAGCGGATGCAGATCCGCCGGATGGCCGACGCCTCGCTGGCGCTGGCCGAACGCCGCGCCGGCGACCTCAAGACGGCCGTCGAAAAGCTCGGCCAGGAGGCTCCCTCCGCGCGCGCGCTGTTCGGGCTGCGCATGATGGGCCTGATCGCTCCGACCAGGAGCATGGGGATCGTGGCTCGCCTGCGCGGCGTGTTCGTCGCGATCGTCATCGTCATCGCGCTGCTCGCTCTCGGGACCGGGATCGTCGAGCTGATATCGCTTCCGTCCGGTCGCCTCAGCCTTCCGCCCGCCATCCTGCTCGGGGTGATCCTCGACGTCGTCGTGCTCGCGATCCTCGCCGCCTACGGCCGCCGACGCCAGAAGGCCGCGCGGGCCAAGGCGACCGGCGGCTCCTGAGTCTGCACCTGCGCAGGCCGACGCGGCGTCCGCGAGAGCCGTCGCCGGCGTCGGGGTAACGAAATCGCTCCCAAGCGAACCCACCACAAGCATTCATCCACGAAGGGCTACCGCCGGGTGCTCGACCGCCTCGCCGACCACCCGTCCGTGCATCGCGTGGCGACCGGTCGTGTCACGCCGCGGATGGGCGCGGGACGGCCCGTCGCCCTGATCTCCAAGGTGCGCCCCGTCGCCTCCGGTCTCTCGATCACGATCAACGTCGACGGCGCGATCATCGACGCCTACGTGATCACCGACCAACCCGCCGAGGTCGTGGCCTTCATGGACGAGCAGGGCTGGACCCGGTGAGCGCCGACCTGCGCCCGCGTCTGGCTCGCGCCGCGGCGCGGATCCTGCGCGCCGGCGGACGCGGCGGCACGAGCCTGCCGGGAAAGCTGATGCTGAGGATGGACCCCGCGGCGATCGGGCGCCTCGCCGCTCCGCTCGCCCGCGGCAGCGTGGTCGTCTCAGCGACCAACGGCAAGACCACCACCTGCGCCCTCGCGGCGTCGATCCTCGATGCGGCGGCCATACCCACCGTCCACAACATGGCCGGGGCGAACATGGCGGGCGGGGTCGCCTCGGCGCTGCTGGATCGCCGCCGAGACGAGCAGCTCGGGCTGTTCGAGGTCGACGAGTTCTGGCTCGAGTCGGTCGCGCGCGAGCTCGCGCCGCGCGCACTCCTGCTCGGCAACCTGTTCCGCGACCAGCTGGACCGCTACGGCGAGCTCGAGACGATCGGCGAGCGCTGGGCGAGCCTCGTCGCGACCCTTTCTACCCAGCTCGTGCTGAACGCCGACGATCCGCTGATCGCGGACCTCGGTCGCGACCATCCGGGCGCGATCTACTTCGGCATCGAGGACCCGGCGGTGGCGAGCCCGGCGGGACTCGCGCACGCATCCGACTCGAAGCGCTGCCGCCGCTGCGGCGCCGCCTACGCCTACGCCCACGTCTACGTCGCCCACCTCGGCGACTACGCGTGCCCCGGATGCGGGGCGCGCAGGCCGCAACCGGTGGTGAGCGCGCACGCGGTTCGCCTCGACGGCCTGCGGGGAGCCTCGTTCGAGCTGCGCACCCCGCTGGGAGACGTGACTGCGCGGATCTCGCTTCCGGGCCTCTACAACGTCTACAACGCGCTCGCCGCCGCCGCGCTGGCCGTTGCGCTGGCGATCGAGCCGGTGACGATATCGGCCGGCCTCGAGGCGAGCGCTGCGGTGTTCGGCCGCGGCGAGCGCGTCAGGCTCGGCGACCGCGAGCTGGCGATCCTGCTGATCAAGAACCCGGCCGGAGCGAACGAGGTCCTCCGGCTGCTCGGCGCCCAGGACGGCATGCACGACGTGCTCGGGATCCTCAACGACCGCACGGCCGACGGCCGCGACGTCTCCTGGATCTGGGACGCCGACTTCGAGACCCTCGCGCCGCGCGTGCGCCATGCGACCTGTTCCGGGACGCGCGCCCCCGAGCTTGCACTGCGGCTGAAGTACGCCGGCGTCGCGCCGGAGCGGATCAGCGTCACGGCAGAGCTCGAGCGGGCGCTGCGAGCCGCGCTCGAGCGCTCCGAAGGAGAGCTCTACGCGCTCCCCACCTACACGGCGATGCTCTCGCTGCGCGAGCTGTTGACGCGTGCCGGCCAGACGGACAGCTCGTGGGCGCGCCGATGAGCGCCGACGCCGTGATCTGGCACGACCTCGAGTGCGGCTCCTACACGGCCGACCTCTCCCTATGGCTTGCCCTCGCGAGCGAGCATTCCGGCCCCGTGCTCGACATCGGGGCGGGCACGGGCCGCGTCGCCCTGGCGCTCGCACGCCACGGTCACAGCGTCATCGCGCTCGAACGCGAGGCGGAGCTGGCGGCGGAGCTCGAGCGCCGCGCGGCTGGGCTCGCGATCGAGGTTCGCTGCGCCGACGCGTGCGCTTTCGCGCTCCCCACCCCGGTCGCCCTCGCGCTCGTGCCGATGCAGACGATCCATCTGCTGGCCGACCGCCCGGCGTTTCTCGCCTGTGCGCGCCGGGCACTGCGACCCGGCGGCGTGCTCGCGCTCGCCCTGCTCGGAGCCGGGGTCGAGCCGTTCGAGCTCGAGCTGGAGCCCGATGCGGTGCAGCTCGGCGAGATCCGCTACGAGAGCACCCCGACGGCGCTGCGACGCGACGGCGGACAGGTGCTGCTGGAGCGGCGCCGCTCGCGGATCGCCAACGGCGTCGCGGAGTCGGCGATCGACGCGACACGCCTCGCGGAACTCGACAGCGCCACGGTCACCGCGCAGGCGCTGGCAGCAGGCTTCACCGCGCTTGCTCCGCGCGTGATCGCGCCGACCCGCGAGCACGCGGGCAGCGAGATCGTCTGCCTCGAGGCGCCGTCGTGATTCTCCGCGCCTGCGCGCTCTACCCCGACCTGATGAACATCTACGCCGACCGCGGCAATCTGCTGATGCTCGAACGTCGCTGCGCCTGGCGAGGCATCGACTGGCGCCTGCACGAAAGCGGCCTGGGCGAGCCGCTGCGCGACGAGCACGATCTCTACTACATCGGTGGCGGCCAGGACGCCGATCAGCGGCGCTGCGCGGGCGACCTGCTGGAGCACAAGGCGGACGCGCTGCACGAGGCCGGCGCGCGCGGCGCCGTCGTGCTGGCGGTCTGCGGCGGCTACCAGCTGCTCGGGCACTCATACGAGCTGGGCACGGAGACGATCCCCGGGATCGGACTGCTCGACGTCCACACCGTGCGCGCCGACGGACCGCGGCTGATCGGCAATGTCGCGCTCGAGACCGCCGACGGCGTCATTGCCGGCTTCGAGAACCACGGCGGCCGCACCCATCTGGGCGCCGGGCAGGAGCCTTTCGGCCGGGTTCTGCGCGGTCACGGCAACGACGGTCACAGCGGCTTCGAGGGTGCCCGGCTGGCGAACGTGATCGGCACCTACGTGCATGGCCCACTGCTGCCTAAGAACGTCTGGCTGTGCGACTGGCTGACGGCGCGCGCGCTGGGCGTCGAGCCGGACTCGCTCGCGCCGCTGGATGACGCGCTCGAACACGCGACGCATGCCGGCGCATTGCGCGCGGCGGGCGTGAAGCCCGCACCGCTGCGGAGCGCCAAGCGCGGTCGGTGACGGGCGGCCTTCGAGCCGCAGGCGGGGCGCGCCGGCGGCGGAGCCCGCGCGCGCGGTGACGGCGTGTCCGCGTAGAGCTAGGTGAGGATCGGGCGCCGGCGGGCCGCGCTCAGCCGCTCGAGCCGAAGCCTCGCGCGTCGCGCTCGCTCCCCTCCAGGGCGTCGACCTCGACGACGGCGACCGGCTCGAATGGCACGATGAGCAGTTGCGCGATGCGATCCCCGGCGGCGATCTCGAAGGGCGCGTCGCGGTCGGTGTTGAGCAGCAGGACCCGCAGCTCGCCGCGGTAGCCGGCATCGATCAGCCCGGGCGCGTTGACGAGCGCGATGCCGTGGCGCAGCGCGAGGCCCGAGCGGGGCAGCACCAGGCCGGCATGGCCGGGTCCAATCGCCACGGCGAGCCCCGTGCCGACGCTGGCCCGCTCGCCCGGGCCGATGCGGGCGGCATGGGCCGCGTAGAGGTCGAGTCCGGCGTCGCCCCCATAGGCGCGTGTCGGCAGCACGGCCGACGCGCTCAGGCGCGCGACCGACAGGCTCATGCGCTCTCGTGCGGCGCCGCGAAGCGCGCGAAGCGGGCGGCGCTGGCGCCCGGCAGCAGCGCCCGGACGTGCACGCCATCGGGGGTGTCCTCGCGGTCGAGCTCGCCGGCCAGCTCGTGCAGCTCCGCCAGCCGTGCTCCCTCGGCGTAGGGAAGCAGCAGGTCGACCGGCTCGAGCGAGCTCACGAAGCGCTCGTCGATCCGCTCGCACAGCGCCCCGAGACCCTCGTTGGTGGCCGCGGACACGAGCAGCGCGTCACGATGCCCGTTCACGGCACGGATGCGGCTCAGCTCGTCGAGCAGGTCGGCCTTGTTGAGCACCACCAGCCGGGGGCGCTCCCCCGCGCCGATCTCCTCGAGCACCGACTCCACCGCCGCCGTCATCGCCGCCACGTCCTCCTCGGACGCGCTCGCGTCGACCACGTGGAGGATCAGCGCCGCGCGGCTGGTCTCCTCCAGGGTCGCCGCGAAGGCGTCGACCAGCTGGTGGGGAAGCTTGCGAATGAACCCGACGGTGTCGGTGAACAGGTACGTGCGGCCGTTGATGACCAGCGAGCGGGTCGTCGGATCGAGCGTCTGGAAGAGGCGGTCGGCGACGGCGACCTCTGAGCCGGTCAGCGCGTTCAGCAGCGTCGACTTGCCCGCGTTGGTGTAGCCCGTGAGCGCGATCTGCGGCAGCGCCGAGCGCTCGCGCTCGGCGCGCATCACCTGGCGCGAGCCGTGAAGGTCGCGCAGGCGCCGGCGCAGCACGGCGATCCTGTTGCGGGCCAGCCGGCGGTCGGTCTCGATCTGGGTCTCCCCCGGTCCGCGCGTGCCGACGCCGCCGCCGAGCCGTTCGAGGTGCGACCACAGGCCGCGCATCCGCGCGAGGTTGTACTCGAGCTGGGCGAGCTCGACCTGGAGCTTGCCCTCGGCGCTGCCCGCGTGGCGGGCGAAGATGTCGAGGATGATCGCCGTGCGGTCGACCACGGCGATCCCGAGCGCCGCCTCGAGCGTTCGCTCCTGGCGGGGTGTCAGCTCGTCGTCGCAGGCGATCACGTTCGCATCCAGCGCGCCGGCAAGCGTCTTCAGCTCGTCGAGTTTGCCGGAACCGAGGTAACTGTTGGGGTGCGGGTGCTCGCGCTGCTGAACGAGCTCACCGACGACCGCGACGCCGGCGGTGCGCAGCAGTTCGCGCAGCTCGGCGAGGTCCTCGATGGCGGCTTGGGATGCGATGCACACGGCGCGCTGGCGCGCGCGGCCCTCCCGCGGGGAGTCCTGGGGCCGGCTGGTCTGGGCGCTCGAGCGCTGGGCCACTATCGATCAATCATGGCGCACCGGTGCGTCCAGCTCACCGAGGCCACCGAGTCGCTCGACGGCCTCGGTCAGCCGATCATCGGGCGTGGTGAGCGAAATGCGGAAGAAGCCTTCGCCGTTTCGCCCGTACGCGCCGCCCGGGGAGAGCACCACGGCGGCCCGCTCGAGCACGTACTCGCAGTAGGCGGCGGCGCTGCCGAAGCCGTCCGGCACGGGCGCCCAGATGTAGACCGTCCCGCGCGGCGGCGTCACCGCGACGCCGATGCGGGCGAGGGCGTCGCAGACGAGGTCACGCCTGCGCTCGTAGATCCGGTTCATCTCGTCCTTGTAGTGATCGAGCGCAGGCGAGAGCGCCGCCGCGCCGGCGAGCTGAACCGCCTCGAACAGTCCGGAGTCGACGTTCGTCTTCAGTCGCCAGTACGAGGCGATCGCCTGCGCGTTGCCGACGATCGCCGCGCAGCGCCAGCCGGTCATGTTGTAGCCCTTGGAGAGCGAGAAGACCTCGACGCCGACGTCCTTGGCGCCCGCCGTCGCCAGAAACGACGGCGCCACGTAGCCCCCGTAGGTGGTTTCCGAGTAGGCGTTGTCGTGCACGATCAGGATGTCGTTGGCGGCGCCGAACTCCACCAGCCGCTCGAAGAAGCCATCCGGAACGACGGCACCGGTCGGGTTGTTCGGGTAGTTGACGAACAGCAGGCGCGCCCGCCTGCGCGTCTCGGCGTCGATCGCGTCAAGGTCCGGGATGAAGCCGAGATCGGGGCGCAGCGGCATCAGCACGGCCTCCGCGCCGGCGAGCAGCGGCCCGCCGGTGTAGACCGGATAGCCGGGATCCGCGGCCAGCGCGACGTCGGTCGGGTCCAGGAACGCCAGGTTGAGGTTGAAGATGCACTCCTTCGCGCCGATCGCCGGCATCACCTCGCTGTCGTGGTCGAGCGTGACGCCGAAGCGACGGCCGTAGAAGCTCGCGACCGCCTCGCGGAACTCCTCGCGTCCGCGGTTGGACGGGTAGGTGTGCGTCGAGGGGTTCGCCACCGCGCGCTGCGCGGCCTCCACGATCGGCGGGAAGGTCGGCAGGTCGGGGTCACCGATGCCGAGCGTGATCACGTCGATCCCGGCCGCGCGCTTCTCGGCGATCTTGCGTTCCAGCTGGGCGAACAGGTACGGCGGGATGCGCTCGAGGCGCTCACTGTGTCTCATCGAGCTCCTTGCTGAAGTCGGCGCAGAGCGTACCGGCGAGGACCGGCAGTGCCCAGCCGGTGAGTTTGACCGCGAGATCCTCGCCGATCTCGACCTCGAGCTCGCCGCCGTCGAGCTTGACGACGACCGTGCGCGGTCCGCCCGCGAGGTGGTGCGCCACCGCCGCGCCGGCGGCCCCCGTTCCGGACGACAGCGTCTCGCCGACGCCGCGCTCGAAGATGCGGGCGCGGATCACACCCGGCTCGAGCGCGCGATACCACGAGACGTTCGTGCGGTTCGGGAACAGTGCGTGGTGCTCGATTTCTGGTCCGACGGCGGGCAGGTCGAGTTCCTCGAGCGCCTCGAAGGCGATCGCGCACTGGGGGTTGCCGATCGAGACGTGCTGGAAGCTCCAGCCGCTCCCACCAGCATCCAACCGGCCACGCCCGTCGGGGGCTCCCGAGGGGTAGTCCTTCGAACTGGTGGCCGCGTTTCCCATCGCGATCGCGGCGCTCGACGGACCGGTGATCGTCGCGCCGATCGGGCCGGCGGCTGTGAGGATCGCGAACTCGTCGTGCTCGACGCGACCCCGGCGGCGCAGGTAGATGATCGCCTGGCGCGCGCCGTTGCCGGACAGCTCGGCCTCGGAGCCGTCGGGGTTGAAGATGCGCAGAGACGCAACGTATGAGGGGTCGTCGGAGGACGAGAGCAGCAGGATCCCGTCCGCCCCGACGCCGCGGTGGGGGTCGCAGATCCGGCGGATCCGGGGGGGTGTGAGCGTCCACGGCAGCTCCGCCGATTCGACGATCAGGTAGTCGTTGCCGAGGGCCTGCCATTTCTCGAAGCGCATCGGGCGTCCGATCATCGCAGCGCGTCGGCCAGCTCGTCGGCCGAGCGGCTCGTCGCGTCGAGCAGCTCCACGCCGGCCAGCTTGCGCATCCACGTGAGCTGCCGCTTGGCGTAGTTGCGCGTGCGCCGTTTCATCGCCTCGATGTCGCCGGCCAGCAGTTCCTCGAAGCCGAGCGCGGCCCGCGCCGTCGACGACGCGCCGGCGCGGTGCGCCGCCCGCACCTCCTCGATCACGCCGGCGGCGACCATCGCATCGACGCGACGGTCGATCCGCGCGTAGAGCTGCGAGCGTTCCATCGTCAGGCCGACGAGCCTTGTCGGATGGCGGACCTCCTCGCTCCACAGCTGCGACTCGCCCTGGGGCGGCTCGAGCGCCCCGATCTCCTCGAGCTCGAGCGCCCGCACGATTCGGTGGCGGTCGGCGGGCTCGATCCGCTCGGCGGCCCACGGTGCGCGCTCCGCGAGCAGCTCGTGCAGGGCCTCGGGTCCGCGACGCTCGAGCTCGGCATTCCACCGTTCACGCACACCCGCCGGCGGCGGCGGACGCAGCGCCAGGTCGGTCAGCGCGGCTCGCAGGTAGAGGCCGGTGCCGCCGATCACGATCGCCGTCGCGCCGTCGGCCAGCAGCTCGTCGATCTGCGCGTGCGCGAGCGCGGCGTACTCGGCGACACTGAAACGCGCGTCGACCGGCAGGAACGAGACGAGTCTGTGCTCGAGCGCGTGCTGTTGCGAAGCGCTTGCGACGCCGGTGAGCAGTTCGAGCCCGGCGTAGACCTGGAGCGCGTCGGCCGAGACTGCCACCGGTCGCTCCCCGCGCTCGCGCAGGCGCTCGGCGAGCGCCAGCGCCACGTCGGTCTTGCCAACCGCGGTCGGCCCGAACAGCGCAATCAGACGCTCGGTCACCCTCTCAGTATCGTGACGCTCGTGCCACCACGGGTCGATGCACGATGACTCGCGTCGAGCTGGCGGGCGCGCGCGTCCTGCTGACCGGCGCGACCGGCGGAATCGGTCAGGCGATTGCCCGCCGGGTCGCCGGCGAGGGCGCGCAACTGGTGCTGACGGCCCGGCGTCCCGATGCGCTCCACGCGCTCGCCCGGGCCACCGGCTCCGAGGCGGTGGTCGCGGAGCTGACGCGGCGCGAGGAGGTGGAGGCGCTGCTGCGGCGCGCCGGCGAGATCGACGTGCTGATCGCGAACGCGGCGATGCCCGGATCGGGACGGCTCGGCAAGCTCGATCGCACGGCGGTCGACCGCGCGCTCGAGGTGAACCTGCGGGCGCCGATCGCGCTGGCCCACGGACTGCTGCCCGGGATGGTGGAGCGCGGCCGCGGCCAGCTCGTGTTCATCGGCTCGCTGTCGGGCAGGGCGGCGACCGCGGGATCGTCGGTCTACAACGCGACCAAGTTCGGCCTGCGCGGCTTCGCCCTGTCGCTGCGCGAGGAGGTTGCGCGCTCGGGTGTCGGCGTCTCGCTGATCGCCCCCGGTTTCGTCAGCGAGTCCGGCATGTACGCCCGCACGCAGATCAAGCTCCCGCTGGGGGTGAGCACGCGCACGCCCGAGCAGGTCGCCGACGCCGTCGTCAGGGCGATCCGCGAGGATCGCGGCGAGATCGACGTCGCCTCCGTCGCGATGCGCCTCGGCGCCGACTTCGCCGGGCTCGCTCCCGCGCTCGCCGCTCGTGCGAGCCGGGCGCTCGGCGGCGAAGCGCTCGCGCGCCAGTTCGAGCAGCGCCAGGCCGGCGAGCGCTGACTCGCGCCACAGGGCGACGACGAGACGACGCCGCCCACGCAGCCGCCTGCCCCCAAACGGGGGTTTCCGCCAGCACGCTCCGCGAGGCCCACTAGAAGAGACTGGGCTGAACATGCGCGCTCGCGACGGCGCGGTCGCGGCGCGCGTCGACCCGCGGGCGCTCGAACCGTGTCGCGCTCACGCGACCTTGGCGCTCCGGACGCACCAGCGCGTTCAGCCGCCGGCGCTCCTCGGCGGCGAGGTAGGCGCCCCGACCGTAGAGGTCGGCGTAGCGGGCGGAGAGCTCGGGGCGAGATTCTTCGAGCCAGTCCATGAACACCTCACGCACACCGGAGCGCAGGTGCAGCGCCAGCGGGGTGACGTTGCGAGCGCCGGCCGCCCGCGCCCGCTCGACGATCTCGCGCACCGAGCGCGGGTCGTCGTTGATCCCGGGCATCAGCGGCGCGATGAGCACGCTGGTCGGGATGCCGGCGGCGGTCAGCTCGCGGACCGCCTCGAGCCGCGCCGCCGGATGAGGCGTGTGCGGCTCGGTCGCGCGCCACGCACGCTCGTCGAGCGTCGGCACCGAGAGCGCGGCGCTGAACAGGCCCTCGGCAGCCAGCTCCGCCAGCAGCGGCAGGTCGCGGAGCAGGAGCGGCGACTTGGTGAGCACCGAGCAGGGGGTCCGGTGCTCGAGCAGCGCCCGCCAGATCCCGGGCATCAACCGGTAGCGCGCCTCGACCCACTGGTAGGGGTCGGTGTTCGTGCCGAGCGCGACGTGCTCGCGGCCCCAACTCGCACGCGCCAGCTCGCCGCGCAGAACCTCCGGCGCGTTGACCTTGACGACGATCTCACGCTCGAAGTCGCGGCCCGCGTCGAAGTCGAGGTAGCGGTGCGTCGGCCGGGCGAAGCAGTAGACGCACGCATGCGTGCATCCGCGGTAGGGGTTGACCGTCCAGCGGAACGGCATCGGTGAGCGGTCCGGAACGCGGTTGAGCACCGACCGCGCGCGCACCTCGTAGAAGCGGATGTCGAGCGCCTCCGGCGCGTCGAAGCGCCGCACGACGGCGTCGTCGCGATAGCCGGGCAGGCGGTGCTGCTCCTCGTCGGTGAGCGTCAGGTTCGTCCAGCGCACGAACGTATGTTCGCATGCTCGCAGGACGGCTCGCTCCCGCCCGCCTCCCGCTGCGCTCGATCTTCCGCTTCCCCTGTGGTTGATTCCGCGGCAGGTGGGCTCGGCTGGCGAGTGGCGTCGCGGCACGGGCGGTGCGGATGCACGGACGCGCGGCCGGGACGTGGCGATCGCACGCCGTGAGGCGCCGTCCGATGGCGCAGGGGTCGTGGAACCAACCATCTAACCTTTCCGCCATGGACCGCCTGACGTTCGTGCGCGAAACGTGGGACGCGCTCTCGCGTGGGGATCTGGGGCCGTTGGAGGCCGCGCTCGCGCCCGGTGCGCGCTGGCGGGCGGTCGACGACGGGCCGTGGAACTGCGAGAGTGCCGGCGAGATCGTCGAGGCGATGAGGCGCAGCCTCGAGCACGGCCTGTCGGGTCGCATCGACGACGCGTTCGTGGCCGGCGACCGCGTGGTGGTGGCGTTCCGCCCGGACGAGCACGGGCCCGACGCCTGGCCGCTGGACGACGGCATCCGCTACGTCGTGGTGAGCACCGCCGGCGACCTCGTGACGGAGATCAAGGGCTGCGCCAACCGCGAGGTCGCCCTGGCCTACGCCGAAGCCGGCTGACCGGCGCCCCGCTCAACTCCACCTGGCCCGCATGCGTCGCGTCTTGACGACGGCCGGCCGGCCGCAGCGGGCCGGCGATTCAGGCCCGCGACGCTGAGATCAGCCCTGCGAGGGGCTCGAGCGCCGCGCCGATCGCCGCGCGCTCGGCCGGGCCCAGCCGTGCGAGGCGCTCGGTCAGCCAGACCGTTCGCCGCTCGCGCACCGCGACCAGCATTCGCCCGCCGGCCGGCGTGATCGTCAGGCCGACACGCCGGCGATCGGTCTGCGAGCGCACGCGCGAGAGCAGACCGGCTCGCTGGAGACGGTCCACGAGGCCCGACACCGTGGGCGTCGCGATGCCCTCCAGCTCGGCGAGCGCGCGCAGCCCGATGCCCGGGTTCTCGGAGATCTGCCACAGCAGCGTCGCCTGACCGGCGGTGACGCCCAGCTGCGCCGTCTCCTTGCGAAGCTCGCGCGCGAGGCGAACGAGGATCGGCCGCAGCTCGTTCGCGAGTTCGGTCGTCGACCCGCGGCGCTCAGCCGGCGCGTGCAAGCAGGCGCTCCTCGCCGGCGAGTGTCTGACTCGTCGCGCTGTGCACCTCCACGAACGCCAGCTCGCCCGCGCCGGCGAGCCCGGAGAAGTTGACGACCTTGTTGTGGCGGGTTCGCCCGCGAAGGCGGTCCGGATCGGTGCGGCTCGCGCCCTCGACGAGCACCTCGACGGTGCGTCCGACGAAGCGCTGCGCCCGCTCGCGCGCACCCCGCTGAACCAGCTGGACGAGAAGCTCCATCCTCGCGACCTTCTCGGCGTGGGGCACGGCGCCGTCGAGCATGCCGGCCGCCTCGGTGCCGCGACGCGGCGAGAAGACGAAGGTGAACGCTCCGTCGTAGCCGACCTGCTCGACGAGCGAGAGGGTCTGCTCGAAGTCGGCCTCGGTCTCACCGGGGAAGCCGACGATGATGTCGGTCGTCAGCGCGACGTCCGGCACGCTCTCGCGGATCAGCGCCACGCGGTCGAGGTAGCGCTCGCGGTCGTAGGTGCGGCGCATCGCACGCAGCACGCGCGAGGAGCCCGACTGCAGCGGCAGGTGGATGTGCTCGCAAAGCGAGGCCAGCTCGGCGTGAGCGCGGATCACGTCCTCGCGCATGTCCTTGGGGTGCGGGCTGGTGTAGCGGATGCGGTCGAGCCCGTCGATCGCATCCAGCTCGCCCAGCAGCTGCGCGAAGCTCGCCCGGGCCGGGCGCAGGTCGCGGCCGTAGGAGTTGACGTTCTGGCCGAGCAGCGTGATCTCGCGCACCCCGTCGGCGACCATCCCCCGGGCGGCCTGGAGCAGGTCGGCGAGCCCTCGGCTGACCTCGCGCCCGCGGGTCGAGGGCACGATGCAGTACGAGCAGGCGCAGTTGCAACCGACGCTGATCTGCAGCCAGCCCTGAAAGGAGCGCGAGCGCTTCTCCGGCAGCTCGCCGCTGAACCCCTCGAACTCGAAATACCCCTGTGCGCTGAGCGAGTCGCTGGTCAGGAACTCGGCGAGCTTGTGCACCTGGCCGGGACCGAAGGCGACATCGACGAACGGGAAGCGGGCGAACACCTCCTCGCGCAGCGACTGAGCCCAGCAGCCGCCCACCCCTACAACGCGCGTGGGATCCTCACGCTTCAGGCGCCTGGCCTCGCCGAGGTGCGAGATCAGCCGGTTGTCGGCGCTCTCGCGGATCGAGCAGGTGTTGAACAGGATCACCTCCGCCTGCGCGCGCTCCGGCGCCTGCTCGTAGCCGAGCGACTCGAGCATCCCCCGCATGTGCTCGGAGTCGTGCTCGTTCATCTGGCAGCCGAACGTCGTCAGGTGGTACGTCTTGGCCATCGCTGCAACGGTAGCGGGTGGCGTGGCGCGTGGGCGTCGCGCTGGGGCGCGAAACGGTGGCGGGCTGGTGCTGGTTACGCGGGAGCGACGCCGAGCGCCCACGCATGGCGACAGGAGCCACACGGTGTGGTCTGCTACGGATGCGCGCCGGCCGGGCACGGTGTATAGCTCCCCGGAAAGCGTCGGCGGCCGCCAAGAGCGTGCCGACGTCAGAAGGGGGGCGAACATGCCTGCTGAGCGTCTTCACGGTCACCGTCCGCAGGGGCAGCGTGAGCCGTTGGAGATGCGCTCGATCGACTTCCACCCCTCCCCAAGACCGCCGGTTTCCGATCGCGATCTCGAGCGCTACGCGGACAAGTGGGTAGCCGTGCAAGGCGGCAAGGTGGTGCTGAGCGCGAGCAGCTACGACGCTCTCGTCGCGGAGTGCGCCTCGCGACGATCCAAGAAGCGCGACAGAATCATTCACCTGCCGCCCATAGCAGCATCCTGAGGGGGCCGTTCGCGCCGCAGACCTACCTAGAGCTCCGGGCACCGCTGTTGCTTCGCGCGATTTGCGGAAGCGGGACGGTACCCTCGGGGACGTGACCGACTGCGCCGACAAGGAAGCCTGGGCCCGGGAGAACGTCCACCTCAACAGCGCCGAGCCCAGACCAATCGCGGGGATTACATGTTCACGCGGTCCGGCTGGTGGCACGGCACCGAGATCACGGCACAGCGTCGTAAGTCCGCGCCGTGCGTAGTGCGCGCGAGAGCGTTACTTGGCGACGTCGAACTGCAGGTCGCAGTTATAGCCGTTGACGCCTTCGTTGCTGGCGACCTTGTCGTAGAAGATGTCGCCGGAGTAGCCACGTTTGACGACCAAGTCGAACAGGCCGCGGGTTCGCACGCCGTTGTGCAGCAAGGTCGCGGCGACCGGATTGATCCCGTCGCTGGTAGTGCCGACGACCCACTCCGGCGCCGTCGAGTCCAGCTGCAGTTTCGCGCTGCCGACCAGTGCGATCTTGCCGGTGCCGCAGCCGGTCTCGGCGTTGCTGATCGTGCCGCGTAGGTTCTTCACCACTCCGCCCGCGGTGACCGTAAACGTGGCTTTCAGTTCGCCGGTCGTGCGCCAGCTGCCCTTCGGGATCGCTGGCCCGCTGGCTAGCGCCGAAGCGGCGAGCGCCGCGATCAGCATTGGCGTCAGGCCCGTGACCATCAGGATCTTCCTGCCTGAGAGCTGCACTCGGTGGATTCTATCGCCGTAGGATCGGATGCGACGAGCGCGCAACGACCCTGTGACCACAGGTCCGGCGCTGTCGCTGTTGGCGCAAGCGGCACT
>Ga0209415_10005543_pt1 | contig 22645 bp, 22 predicted proteins | sample PeaSoiSIISIP2007_FD_187696 | JGI IMG/M metagenome (GOLD analysis project Ga0209415, IMG submission 187696) | Peat soil microbial communities from Weissenstadt, Germany - SII-SIP-2007 (SPAdes) (version 2) | ecosystem: Environmental > Terrestrial > Soil > Wetlands > Peat | place: Germany... | reverse complement strand
CCTGGAACTCGCTGGCGGAGCGCGAGCAGAAATGGGCCGCGTTCGGCAGCGATCCGGACTGGCTGGCGGCGCGGGCGCAGACCGAGGCGAACGGCCCGATCGTTGCCAAGGTGACGAACGAGATCCTGGCGCCGACCTCGTTCTCGTCGGTGAAATAGCGCTCGCCAACCGTGATGCCGGACAGCCGGTCTCAACGTCATGCCCGGGCGCCCACCTCGTCATGCCCGGGCTTGTCCCGGGCATCCGTAGCGGCACCCTGCCGCGATGGATGGCCGGGACAAGCCTTGCCCCCGGGCGCTTGACCGGCCATGACGGCGACTTGGGCCGCGGCGCGTTCAGACGGAAAGGTGACCATGCGCACAATCCGGATCGGCTCGGGCGCCGGCTACGCGGGGGATCGTATAGAACCGGCGCTGGAACTCGCCGAAAAAGGTGACATCCAGTATCTCGGTTTCGAGTGCCTGGCCGAGCGCACCATCGCCTTGGCGCAACAGGCGCGGCTGGCCGATCCCGATGGCGGCTACGATCCGCTGCTGACCGCGCGCATGGAGATGGTGCTGCCCACGTGCGTGCAGCGCCGCATCCGCATCATCACCAACATGGGCGCTGCCAACCCCGTGGGCGCGGCGGCAGAAGTGGCGCGTGTCGCGCGCCGACTGGGGCTGCACGGATTGAAGATCGCCGCGGTCAGCGGCGACGACGTGTTGCAGACGCTGCAAGGCGGCGACTATAGTTTGATGGAGCGGCCTGGCACGGTGGCCGGGTTAGGCGATCGGGTCGTCTCCGCGAATGCCTATCTCGGCGTGGCCCCGATCGTCGAGGCACTGCGTGGCGGCGCCGACATCGTGATCACCGGCCGCGTCGCCGATCCGGCACTGTTCCTCGCGCCACTGGTGCACGAGTTCGGCTGGGACCTGGCGGACTGGGACACACTCGGCAAGGGCACCATCGTCGGCCACCTGCTGGAATGCGCCGGGCAGATCACCGGCGGATATTTTGCCGATCCCGGCTACAAGGATGTGCGCGACCTGGCGCGGCTGGGCTTCCCGCTCGCCGAGGTGGCAGCGGACGGCAGCGCGATCATCACCAAGGTCGCCGGCTCCGGCGGGGAGGTCAGCCTGCGAAGCTGCAAGGAGCAACTGCTCTACGAACTGCACGACCCGACGAAATACCTCCAGCCCGACGTGGTCGCGGATTTCTCCAGCGTACGACTGGAACCGGACGGCGCCGACCGCGTGGCGGTGCGCGGCGGCACCGGCACCGCGCGGCCGGACACGCTAAAAGTCTCCGTCGGCTATCGCGACGGCTACATGGGCGAGGGGCAGATCTCCTACGCTGGCCCCGGTGCCCTGGCACGTGCGCGATTGGCGCTGGACATCGTGCAGGAGCGGTTGAAACTGACCGGAGTGCGCGCGGACGAACTGCGCTTCGACCTGATCGGCGTCGACGCCCTGCATCGCGGCCCGCAAGGCGACGTGCCGGAGCCGCCGGAGGTGCGCATCCGCGTCGCCGGGCGCACCGACACGCTGGCCGAAGCCGTGCGGATCGGCAACGAAGTGGAGACGCTGTACACCAATGGGCCGGCCGGCGGCGGCGCATCGAAATCGGCACGCGAGGTCGTGGCGGTGGTCTCCACGCTGATCCCCCGCACCGCGGTTACGCCGACCGTGCAGTATTCGGTGGCCTGACGATGAAGCTGCGCGAACTGGCGCATGCGCGCACCGGCGACAAGGGCGACACCTCCAACATCTCGGTGATCGCCTACGATCCGGGGGATTTCGCGTTCCTGCGTGAGCACCTCACCGCGGATCGCGTGCAGGCGCATTTCGCCGACATCGTGCGGGGCGCGGTGGACCGCTACGAGCTACCGGGCCTCGGCGCGCTGAATTTCGTCATGCACAGCGCGCTCGGCGGCGGCGTCACGCGCTCTCTGTCGCTCGACGCGCATGGCAAGAGTCTCAGCTCCTGCCTGCTAGAAATGGAGATCCCGGACGACCAGTCGGTGCGGAGCCGGGCATGAACCTGCCCCAGACGCCGTCGTTCCGGCTGGATGGACGGCGCGCCCTGGTGACCGGCGCCGGGCGCGGCATCGGCCTGGCGCTCGCCGCCGCGCTCGCGCAGGCCGGCGCGCATGTCGTGCTCGCCGCGCGCACCGCGGCGGAGATCGAGGCCGCCGGCGCCGCGATCCGCGCGGAAGGCGGCAGCGCCGACGCGGTCGTGCTGGACGTCACCGACCTGCCAGCGGTGCGCGCGGCAATCGCGGCGCAACCGCCGTTCGACATCCTGGTGAACAACGCCGGCACCAACCGTCCGCGCGATTTCCTGGAGGTGACGGAAGACGACTACGACGCCATCACCACGCTCAATCTGCGCGCCGCGTTTTTCGTTGCGCAAGCGGTGGCGCGGGGCATGGTGGACGCCGGGCGGAAAGGCTCGATCATCCACATCTCCTCGCAGATGGGCCACGTCGGCGGCGCGCGGCGCACGGTGTATTGCACCACCAAGCACGGCATCGAGGGCCTGACCAAGGCGATGGCGATCGACCTGGCGCCGCACGGCATCAGGGTGAATTCGATCTGTCCCACCTTTATCGAAACGCCGCTGAGCGCCCCGTTCTGGCGGGACAAGGCGTTCCTGGCCGACACCGTGCGGCGGATCAAGCTGGGGCGGCTCGGCCAGGTGCAAGACCTGATGGGCGCGGCGGTGTTTCTTGCTTCCGATGCCGCCGCGCTGGTCACCGGATCGGCGATTGTCGTCGATGGCGGCTGGACCGCGGAATGATGGAGATAACGCAATGATCCGCATCCTGAAGCATGGCAAGAGCGAGGCCGAAAAATTCGAGGCCGACCGCCAGGTGCGCCAGACGGTGGAGACGATCCTCGACGACATCATGACCCGCGGCGACACGGCGGTGCGCGAGCTGTCGGCGAAATTCGACAAATGGCAGCCGCAGGATTTCCGTCTGTCACGCGAGCAGATCGATTCGCTGATCGCCAGCCTGCCCGCACAGGTGATCGACGACATAAAATTCGCCCAGACGCAAATTCGCAATTTCGCCGAGGTGCAGCGCGCCGCCCTGCGCGACGTGGAGGTGGAGACGCTGCCCGGCGTGCGGCTCGGCCACAAGAACATCCCGGTCGCCAGTGTCGGCTGTTACGTCCCCGGCGGGCGCTATCCGATGGTCGCCAGCGCGCACATGAGCGTGCTGACGGCAAAAGTCGCCGGCGTGCAGCGGGTGATCGCCTGCACGCCGCCGCTGAACGGTGAGCCGCCCGCGGCCACGGTCGCCGCGATGGCGCTGGGCGGGGCGGATGAGATCTACCTGCTGGGCGGCATCCAGGCGGTGGCGGCGATGGCGCTGGGGACTGCCTCCATCGCGCCGGTCGACATGCTGGTGGGCCCGGGCAACGCCTATGTCGCGGAAGCGAAACGGCAACTGTTCGGCCGCGTCGGCATCGATCTGCTGGCCGGGCCGACCGAGACGCTGCTGATTGCCGACGACACCACCGACGTGGAGATGTGCGCGACCGACCTGCTGGGCCAGGCGGAGCACGGCCCGACCTCGCCGGCGGTGCTGATCACCACGTCGGCGCACATCGCCGAGGGGATCGAGGCGGAGATCGCCCGTCAGCTACAGACGCTGGAGACGGCCGACATTGCCGGTGTTGCCTGGCGCGATTACGGCCAGGTGATCTTGTGCGACACCGACGAGGAGATGCTGGCCGAGGCCGACCGCATCGCCTCGGAGCACGTGCAGGTACTGACGAAGGAGCCACGCTGGTTCCTGGAGCGGATGCGCAACTATGGGTCGCTGTTCCTGGGCCAGGAGACCAACGTTGCCTACGGCGACAAGGTGATCGGCACCAACCACACGCTGCCGACCAAGCGCGCCGCGCGCTACACCGGCGGGCTGTGGGTAGGAAAATTCCTCAAGACCGTCACCTACCAGGAGGTCAGCGCGGAGGCGACCGCGATGATCGGCGAATACTGTTCGCGCCTCTGCGCGATCGAGAACTTCGCCGCCCACAAGGCGCAGGCCGATCTGCGCGTGCGCCGCTACGGCGGCCGCAACGCGGCCGAGTGAGTCCGATACACGGCGGGACCCACGTACACCTCTCCCGCTCTTCGCGGGAGGTCGGAGCGCGCAGCGCTCCGGGTGAGGGTCGTGCCGCGGCACCGCCCTCACCCGCGTCGCAAGCGCTCCGCGACCTCTCCCGCGAAGAGCGGGAGAGGTGTACTTCCGACGCGACGGTGCTCGCCAGCTTAAACCCACTCTACTCAAGAAACTCCACCACCATCGCCGCGATAACCTCCGGCGCCTCCACCAGCACGCTGTGCTTCAACCCCGGTAGAATCCGCAACGCCGACCCCGGAATCTGCGCCTGCATGAACCGCGCCATGCGCGTGTTCGACCCGACATCGTGCTCCCCCGTCGCCACCAGTGTCGGCGCGCGTATGTCATGCAGCCGCGCGCCAAGATCGCTGGTGGAAAACACGGTGTATGCCGCCGCATACGACGGTGCATGGTTGCGTTGCAATTGTTCCATCCGTTGCCGCACCAAATCCGGATGGCGCTCGATGAACCCGGCGGTGAACCACCGATCCTGCGCCGCGCCGGTGATCGCGCCGATGCCCTGCGTACGCAGGATCTCCAGCCGCTCCCGCACCCGTGCGCGCTCCTGCTCGGTGCGCCCGGCCACCGCGCTCAGCAGCACCAGCCGATCCACAAGCGAAGCGTGATCCAGCGCCAACGCCTGGGCGATCATGCCGCCCAGCGAAAACCCGACCACATGCGCCCGCGCCACACCGGCCGCGTTCATCACATCCAGCACGTCGCGCGCGAAATCTTCCAGCACCAGCGCCCCATCGATGTGACCGGACCTGCCGTGCCCGCGCAGATCCAGCCGTATCACCGTGAAGCGCGAGGTCAGCGCCGGCGCAATCGCATCCCAGCTCGACCCATCAGCACCGACGCCGTGGATCAGCACCACCGGCGGCCCGCCGCCCTCGACCTGGTAGAACAGCGTCGGCGCGTCCGCCCGTTCCAGCCTGGCATCCATTCCGCTGTGCCTCCCTACCTTGCCCGCCGCGTCCGCATCGGTCTACCAAAAAGCCTCGATCGCGTCAGGAGAGCGGCGGCGGGATGAACCACAACGCCAACCGGTCGCGCCCGGTCGCCACGCCGGTGACCACCAGGGCCGTCCGCACCACGCGCGCCTTGCGCGATGCGATCCTGACGCTGCGCCTGGCACCCGGCGCGCGGCTGGTCGAGCGCGAACTGGTAGCCCAGCTCGGCGTCAGCCGCACCGGCGTGCGGGCCGCCCTGCAGTCGCTGGACTCCGAGGGCCTGGTGGTACGCGGCCGGCGCGGCGTCTTCTCGGTCGCCGCGGTGTCGGCGGAAGAGGCCCGCCAGATCTACGAAGTCCGCGCGGCACTGGAGCCGGCGATGGCGCGGCTGTTCATCGAACGCGCGACCGCCGCGCAGATCGCCGCCCTCGGCGCCGCCGTCGCGCGCGCCGAGGCGGCGGCACGTAACCTCGACGCCCCCGCCTATGTGGAAGCGTTCGGCACCTTCTACGCGGTGCTGCTGGACGGCAGCGGCAACGAGGTCGCCCACCGCATCCTGAACACGCTGAACGCGCGCATCACCTATCTGCGCCACCTGACCACGCAGCGCGCGCCGCTCGCGCGGCAATTGCGCACCGTCGCCCTGCTGCGTGGCATCTTCGCCGCGGCGCAGGCGCGCCCCCGCGCTGGCCGCGCGCCGCTGCGCCGCGTTCGTTGCGCGCTCGGCGCGCTTCGCGCTGGACGTGCTGGCAAAGACCGCCTGATCGGGCGGTCACTCCGCGGCGGCCGGCGCGGCCTCCGCCCGCAGCGCCGCGCGGACCGCCGGGATCACCTCGGTGCCGAGGCGGCGCACGCTTTCGCGCGCCGCCGCATGCGGCAGGCCGGACCACGAGGTCTTGAACACCACGCCGTCGATGCCGGTCTCGCGGTGCAGGTGCAGGATCTGCTGCACGATCTGCGCCGGCGGCCCGAAATACGTGCTGCGATCACGCACGAACTCATACGTCAGCCGCTTTTTTAGTGCCGCCTCGTCCGCGGCCGACAGCGTCTCGCCGGGATTGAGAAACACGCTCGGCCCGCGCCAGTTGGAGAAATTCAGCGAGTCCATCATCGGCCCGCCGGCAATGCGCACCGCTTCCGCCTCGGTGTCGGCGACGAACGTATCGCGCATGATCGCCGCGCGGGCACCGAGCGGCAGGTCCTTGCCGGTCGCCGCGCGCAGCGTGTCGCGATACACGCGCAGCCGTTCGCGCAGCGCCGCCACCGGCGGGCGCCACATGATGATGCCAAGGTCCTGGCGCGCCGCGTGCTGGATCGAATCGAGCGAGTTCACCACCTCCCACATCGGCAGCGGTTTCTGGCGCGCGCGCGGGTAGATCGACAGTTTTGTCAGTTCCCCGGTGTCCGGATCGACATAGGCTGGATCGTTCACCGAATGCGCACGGTCGGCGCGGAAACCTGGCGCCGGGAACTGGTAGACCTCGCCCTTGAAGGAAAATCGTTCCTGGCTCAGCGCGGCCTTGATGACCGACACCGCCTCGTCGAACACGATCTTGCTCTTCACCTGGTCGTTCGGATTCGCCTCCGGATTGAGGTTGCTCGCCTCCAGCCCGTAATTGCCCCGGCCGAATCCGACCTCGATGCGCCCGCCGGTAAGTTGGTCGAGCAGCGCGATATCTTCGGCGGCGCGCAGCGGATGCCAGAAGGTCACGATCGCCGCGGCCAAGCCGATGCGGATGCGCTTCGTGCGCGCCGCGAGATCGACCGCGGCCATCAGCGGGTTGGGCAGCAGCTCGCGGCCCCAGACGCTGAAATGGTGCTCCGGCATCCAGAGTACGTCGAAGTCGGTCTCGTCGCAGATCGTTGCCAGGTCGCGCAACTCATCCAGCAGCTCGCCGTAGTCGCGCTGTTTGGTCAGGTCGTGCAGGTTGTGGAACAGTCCGAAGCGCATGCGGGATCTCCGTTCGTGCGGCCGGGGTTTTCAGGTGGACGTGGCGTCGTTTGGTATACCATACTGCGGCCCGGGAAGACGCACCAGCCGAATATCGCGATACTGGCGGGACGCTGGAATGGGGATGGTTCAAGCCGATGCTGAGGCTGATCGCGCGCCGCGCGCTGCTGATGGTATTGACGGCGCTCACGGTCTCCGCGCTGCTGTTCTTCAGCGTGACGAAGCTGCTCGGCAGCCCGGCAGGCATGATGCTCGGCCAGGACGCCAGCCCGCAGGCGATCGCCGCGCTGAACGCGCAATACGGCTTCGACCGGCCGGCGCTGAGCCAGTATCTGCACTGGCTCGGCGCTGCGCTGATCGGCGATTTCGGCCGCTCCTACACCACCCAGCAGAGCGTCGCGCAGGCGATCGCCGCCCGCGTGCCGGTGTCGCTGGAGCTGGCTGTCTGGTCGATCGCGCTCGCCGTGGCCGCCGCGGTCTTTTTCAATACGATCCCGGTGGCGCGCGTGCCGGTGCGGCGGATCGTCACCGCGGTGAACCTGATCGGCATCACCGTGCCGAACTTCATGCTGGGCGTGTCGCTGATCTTCCTGCTGTCGGTGCAGTTCGACCTGCTGCCCTCGACCGGCTGGGTGCCGTGGTCCGATGGCGTGGGCACGCATCTGGCGCACATGGTCATGCCGGTGCTGACGCTGTCGGCGTACTATTTCGGTGCCTTCAGCATCGTCTACCGCGCCGAATACCAGAACGTCATCCAGCTTCCGTTCATCGGCGTCGCCCGCGCCAGGGGATTGAGCGAGTGGCGCGTGGCGTTCCGCCATGCTGCGCCGAACGCGATCCTGCCGGTGATCACCTTCGTCGGCATCTCCATCGGCCAGCTCACCGGCGGTGCGGTGGTGACCGAAACGATCTTCTCGATGCCCGGGACCGGCCGGCTGTTCGTCGCCTCGATCGAGGGCCGCGACTTCCCGGTGATGCTGGCGATCGGCATGCTGATCGTGGTCGGCGTGGTGCTGATGAACCTGCTGGCGGATGTCGCCTACACGATCGCCAATCCACAGATCCGGCACGAATCATGACGCAACCGGGCGTGCTGCGGCCGGGACGCTGGATCGGCGTCGCTGTCATCGCCGGTGTCGCCGCTGTCGCGCTGGCAGCTCCCGTGCTGGCGCCGCGGGACCCGTATCGATCGAGCATCGCCATGCTGGACCTGCCCTCGATGGCGCATTGGCTCGGCACCGACGATCTGGGCCGCGACGTGCTGAGCCGCGTGATCTTTGGCGCACGCGCCTCGCTGGCGATCGGCTTCGGCGCGGCGCTGGTCGCCATGCTGATCGGCGTGCCGATCGGGTTGCTGGCCGGCACGCTGCGCGGGCGGATCGACGTGGCCCTGGTGGCGCTGATCGACCTGTTCATCGCGCTGCCCGGCCTGGTGCTGGCGCTGATCATCACCGCGATGGTCGGCGCCAATCTGCGCAATCTCATCCTGGTGCTCGGCGTCGTGATGTGGCCGCCGATCGCGCGGCTGGTGCGCGGGCAGGCGCTGGCGCTGCGCGAGGCGATGTTCGTCGAGGCGGCGCGCGCGACCGGCGGCACACCGCTGTGGATCGTCCGCCACCATGTCTGGCCCGGCGTGCTGCCGGTGGTCGCGGCGCAGTTCTCGATCAGCGTATCATTCGCGATTTTTACTTCCGCCAGCCTCAGCTTTCTCGGTCTTGGCATCCCGCCGCCGGCGGCGGACTGGGGCGGCATGGTGCGCGCCGGCTACGACTACCTGGCGATCAATCCGGCGATGAGCCTAGCGCCGGGCGCAGCGGTCAGCCTGACCGTGATGGGTTTTTACGTCATCGGCACGTCGTTCAAATGAACCGAGGAGGGAACGAGATGCGATCGGTCGCAATGGGACGTCGCCAGGCGCTGGTGGGACTGACCGGTGCGCTGCTCGCCGGCGGCACGGCACAGGCGGCTGGGCCGACGCGCGGCGGCACGCTGAATGTCGGCCTGGACAACGACGCCAAGACTTATGACCCGATCTTCTCGGTGCAGTTCACCGAGCGCCACGTGCTGTATCTGGCGTTCAACACGCTGGTGAAGTACGGGCCGGACTTCTCGATCCGCCCGGAGCTGGCGACAAGCTGGGAGACCGCGCCCGACGGCAAGCGGATCGTGTTCACGCTGCAGCCGGGCGTGACGTTCCAGGACGGCACGAAGTTCGACGCCGCCGCGGTGAAATGGAACATCGACCAGCGCATGGACAAGACGGTCAACTCGCCGCAGCGCCAGTTGCTGGAGCCGATCGTCGCCTCGGTCGAGGTGATCGACCCGCTGCACGTCGCCTTCAACCTGGTCACGCCATCGCCGGTGCTGTTCAGCCTGCTGGGCGAACGCCCGGGCTTCATGGTCTCGCCGACCGCGTGGCAGCAGCGCGGCGCGGAATTCGCCAGTCAGCCGGTGGGCACCGGCGCGTTCGTGTTGAAGCAATGGACGCGCGGCAGCCAGGTCGTGCTGGAGCGCAATCCCACCTACTGGCAGGCGGGACTGCCGTATCTCGATCGCATCGTGGTGCACGACCTTGCCGGCTCGGTGATCGGCGTGCAGCGGCTGCTGACCGGCGAGGTCGATTATGTCGACCAGCTTACGCCGACCGATGTGCTGCCGATCGAGAAGCGCGCGGGCATCGTGCTGAAGCCGATCAAGGTGGGCCGCTGGTATTTCCTGCAATGGCACGTCAATGCCGCACCGTTCGACAATGCCAAGCTGCGCCAGGCGTTCGCCCATGCGATCGACCGCGAGCGGCTGAACGAGATCACCATGCGCGGCCAGGGCAGCGTGTCCGACGGACCGACGCCCGAGGGGCTGTGGTGGTACGATCCGAATCTGAAATTCTATCAGCACGATCCCGCGCGCGCCAAGGCGCTGCTGGCCGAGGCCGGCTATCCCAATGGTTTCGAGTACGAGCTGTCGACGCCGCAAGTGACGGTGTTTCAGCAGATCAACCAGTTGCTGCAGGAGCAGCTTGGCGCGGTGGGCATCAAGCTGCGGCTGCAACCGGTCGCCAGCAGCGAGTGGTATGCGCGGGTGGTCGCCGGCACCACCAACCTGACGCCGACGCGCTGGACGCAGCGCGCCGACCCCGACGGGCTGCTGTACATCCTGTTCCACAGCAAGGGTTTTGCCAATACGATGAAATACAGGAATGAGCGCGTTGACGCACTGCTCGACCAGGCGCGCACGGTCTACGACATCCCGACGCGCAAGCGGCTCTATGGCGAGGCGCAGCAGCAGATCGTTACCGACCTGCCGATGGTGCCGCTGATCTTCGGTGCCGAATATGCCGCGCTGCGCGCCAATGTCGGCGGGTTCGAGTGGATCCCAGACGAAATTCCGCGCTTTCGCGAGCTGTGGAAGACCGCCGGCTGAGGGGAGGCACCGCGATGGACTACGTCAGACTGGGCCGCTCGGGGCTGAAGGTGTCGCGGCTCGGGCTCGGTGCGATGGGCTTCGGTGATAAATCCTGGCGCTCCTGGGTGCTGGACCTCGATCAAAGCCGCACGGTGTTCCGCCGTGCCATCGAGGCCGGCATCAACTTCATCGATACCTGCGACTACTATTCCGCGGGCATGAGCGAGGAGATCGTCGGCACCCTGCTGGCCGAGCACGGCAATCGCGCCGAGCTGGTAATCGCGACCAAGGTCGGCAATCCGATGGGGCACGACGCGAACGCGCGCGGCTTCTCGCGCAAGCACATCATCGATGCGGCCGAACAGTCGCTGCGGCGGCTACGCACCGATCATATCGACATCTACCAGACCCATATCTGGGACAAGACCACGAACCTGGAGGAGATGACGGAGGCGTTCGATCACCTGGTACGGTCGGGCAAGGTGCTGTATGCCGGCATCACCGACATGCCGTTCTGGCAGTTCGCCACGGCGTATTTCCACGCCGAGCGGCATGGTCTGGCGCGCTTTGCCGCGGTGCAGAACCACTACAACCTGCTCTGGCGCGAGGACGAGCGCGAGTTGCTGCCGTTCTGCCGCGCGCAGGGCATCGGACTGATCCCGTACAGCCCGATGGCGCGGGGTTTTTTGTGCGGGCGGGCGCGGCGTCTTGATCCCACGCGCACCGAGCGGGCGAAAACCGACGATTTCACCTATAAGCTCTATGGCCGCCCGGCAGACGAGGCGGTGGTGGATCGCGTGGCGGAGTTCGCCGCCGCGCGGGGGTTAAGCCCGGCGCAGGTGGCGCTCGCCTGGGTGCTGCACCAGCCGGGGGTAACGGCACCGATCATCGGCGCGACGCAGCCGGCGCATGTCGATGCAGCGATCGATGCGCTGACGGTTCGGCTCAGCGCGGAGGAACTGCGCGCACTGGAGGAGCCCTACGTCCCGCGGCCCTAGATCGCGTTCATCGTGATCGGCATTGCCGTGCCGGAAGTCAGAAGTACACCTCTCCCGCGCTTGCGGGAGAGGTCGCGGAGCGTTTGCGACGCGGGTGAGGGTGGTGCCGCGGCACCACCCTCACCCGGCTCGCTTCGCGCGCCGACCTCCCGCAAGCGCGGGAGAGGTGTACGCAGCGCCAATCAGCCCAACATGCCCTACGCCAGCGCGAACTTCACCACCGACAGCGCGGCGATCAACCACGCCGCGCCGGGCACCTCCGCCACGCGTCCCGCCGCCAGCTTCACCACCACGTAGACAACGAACCCCAGCCCGATCCCGGCGGTGATCGAGAACGTGAACGGCATCGCCAACGCCACCACCACCGCTGGAACGTAGTCCGTCGCGTCGTCCCAGCCGATATCGGCCAGCGCCCGCATCATCAGGCACGCAACAACCACCAGCGCCGGTGCCGTCGCGAAGCCGGGGATCGCGGTCGCGATCGGTGCGAAGAACAGCGTCAGCAGGAACAGCGCCGCAACCACCAGCGCGGTCAGGCCGGTGCGTCCGCCGGCCTGGATGCCCGCCGCGCTCTCGATATAGCTGCAGGTGGTGCTGGTGCCGATCAGCGCACCAAGGATCGCCCCGCCACTATCCGCCAGCAGCGCCTCGCGCAGCCGCGGCACGGTGCCGTCCGGGCGCATCAGGCCGGCGCGTTGCGTGGTCGCGATCAGCGTGCCCGCGTTGTCCAGCACATCGACCAGGAACAGCGTCGGCACCGCGGCGATCAGGCCCTGCGACAACGCGCCGCCGATATCCAGCTTCAGGAACACCGGCGCCAACGACGGCGGCGCCGCAACGACGCCATGCAATGTGGTCAGTCCGAACGGCACGCCCAGCAGCGCCGTAACGATGATGCCGATCAGGATGGCGCCGCGCACGCCGCGTGCCGCCAGTCCCGCCATGATCAGGAACCCCAGCAGCGCCAGCAGCGTGCGCGGCTGACCCAGATGCCCGAGCGTCACCAGCGTGGCCGGGTCCGCAACGACCACGCCCGTGTCCTGCAGCCCGATCAGGCCGAGGAACAGCCCGATTCCCGCGCCGATGCCGAGTTTCAACGGCAGGGGTATCGCGATGATCAGCCACTCGCGCACCCGAAACAGGCTGACGATCAGGAACAGCACGCCGGCCAGGAACACCACGCCCAGTGCCACCTGCCACGACACGCCCATGCCCTTCACGAGGGTAAAAGTGAAGAACGCGTTCAGCCCCATGCCCGGCGCCAGGGCCAGCGGCAGGTTGGCGAACAGCCCCATCGCCGCCGATCCCGCGGCTGCGGCGATGCAGGTCGCAACAAATGCCGCACCCGGATCGATCCCCGACGGCGCCAGGATCGCCGGATTGACCACCACGATGTAGGCCATCGTCAGATAGGTGGTCAGTCCCGCCAAAACTCGGTGCGGACCGAGGTCCGGTTCGCCGCAAGCTGGAACACGCCTCAGCCGCCCGGCGCACCCTGGGTGTTCACGTACAGCGCATACAGGCTGTGGCTCGCCGCCATGAACAACCGGTTGCGGTAGCGTCCGCCGAAACACAGATTGGCGCAGCGTTCCGGCAGGCCGATATGCCCGATCGGATCGCCGCCCGGCGTGAACACGCGCACGCCGTCCAGCTCGTCGTCGCCAGTCCCCCAGCCGCACCACAGGTTGCCATCGACATCAACCCGGAAGCCGTCCGGCGATCCCGGTCCCGCATCGATCAACGTCCTGCTCTTGCCCAGCCTGGTGCCGCCGCCGGTAAGGTCGTAGCTCAGGATCAGCCGGTTCGGCGCGGCGCGCGAGGCGACGACGTAGAGCTTCGATTCATCCGGCGAGAACGCCAGCCCGTTCGGCCCCGGAATGTCATCCGCCATCATCGTCAGCTTGCCGGTCTTGCCGTCCAGCCGATACACCGCGGGCGCGGTCTCCGACTCGGCCTTGTGACCCTCGTAGTAACCCAGGATGCCGAACTGCGGATCGGTGAACCACACCGAACCGTCGGACTTCACCACCACGTCGTTCGGCGAATTGAGCAGCTTGCCGTTGTAGCTGTCGGCCAGCACGGTGATGCTGCCGTCATACTCGGTGCGGGTGACGCGCCGCGCATCGTGCTCGCAGGTCACCAGCCGCCCTTGCCTGTCGCGCGTGTTGCCGTTGGCGTTGTTCGACGGTTTCCGAAACGCGGTGACCGCGCCGGTCTCCTCGTCCCATTTCAGGATGCGGTTGTTCGGGATGTCGCTCCACAGCACGTAGCGGCCGTCGCCGAACCACACCGGGCCCTCCGACCAGCGGCAGCCGTCGGCGAGCTTGTCGATCGAGGCGAGCGGCAGCCGGTACTTGTTGAAGTCCGCATGCAGCACGCGCACGGCCGGATCGGGATAGCGCTGGCTGGGTTCCCACATGTTGGTCGTTCCCTCTTCGGTTTGCCGACCGAATGCTAGCGGCTTCGCCGGTGGCCGGCTACCGCGGCAGGCCTACCGCAGCCCGGCGCGTCGCAGATGCGGGCCGAGCCGGCCGCGCAGAAACAGCGCCAGCATGCGAAAATCGCTGAACAGCGACCACAGCGGATGACCGAACGTTTCCGGCCGATTGTGCTCCACGCCGACATGCGCGGCCCAGGCGAAGCCATAGCCGATCACCGGCGCCGCGATCAGGAATCGCCAGTCCCACACGGCCAGGATCAGCGCCGCGAGCGCCAGCAGACTGCCGAGATAGTGCAGGCCCCGCGTCAGCGGTCGGCCGTGCGCGCGCAGGTAGCGCTGCCAGAATGCAGCGTCGTCCACGCTACATCCGGCCGGCGTCCACCACCCACAACTGGCTGGTGCACATCCGGCTGTCGTCGGACGCCAGCCAAAGCACCATCCGCGTCAGGTCCGCCGGCACCAGCTTCTGCTTCAGGCATTGCACCTGCAGCAGGTTCGTCTCGGCGTCCGGCGTCAGCCACAGCTTGATCTGCCGCTCGGTCATCACCCAGCCGGGGATGACGCAGTTCACCCTGATGTTGTCGCCGCCAAGATCGCGCGCCATGCCCTTGGTCAGCCCCTCGACCCCGGCCTTCGCCGTGGTGTAGGCCGGCATGCCGCCGGTGTTGGCGTGCCAGGAGATCGAGCCGAAATTGATGATCGAACCGCCGCCCGCCGCGCGCATCATCGGCGCCACCGCCTGGATCGCAAAGAACTGATGACGCAGATTGACCGCCTGGCGCTCATCCCAATACGCCACCGTCACGTCCGCGTAGTTGTGGCGCTGGTCGTTGGCGGCGTTGTTCACCAGCACGGTGATCGGGCCCAACTTCTGCGCCACGACGGCAATCGCGCGTTGCAGTGCCGGAATGTCGGTCAGGTCGCAGCGCTGATAGAACGGCGCCGGATGGCCGGCGCGCTCGATCGTCGCCATCACCTGCGCCGCCGCATCGTCGGCGATATCGACGAACGCCACGCGCGCGCCCTGTGCGGCGAACTGGCGCACATGCTCGGCGCCGATGCCGCTGGCGCCGCCGGTGATGAACACCACGCGGTTCCGCAGGCTCGGATAGATCGCGAAGCCATCGGTCATGCAACACGCTCCCGCTGTCTCAGCTTTTCGATGATCGCGTCCACGATCGCATCCGGCGCCGGCGCGATCGACACCACGATCGGGTGTTCCGCCGCGCCTGGCTCCTGCAATGTGGCGAACTGGCTGTCGAGCAGGCCAGCCGGCATGAAATGGCCGTTCCGCGCCGCCATTCGTGCGGCGATCAGGTCGTGCGAACCCTGCAGATAGACCAGCATCACATCCGCCCGCGATCCGATCAGGATATCGCGATAGGCCCGCTTCAGCGCCGAGCACGCGACGACCCCGGACACGCCATTGGCGCGCCAGTCGTCGATCGCGCCGGCAATCGCGCGCAGCCACGGCCAGCGATCGTTGTCATCCAGCGGCTTGCCCGCCGACATGTTGGCGATATTGGCCGGTGGGTGCAGCTTGTCGCCTTCCAGCATCCGCCAGCCGAGCCGCTCCGCAAGCTGCGCCGCGATGGTGGTCTTGCCGCAGCCGGAGACCCCCATCATCACGACGATCGTCATGTCGGCTGCTTCGCGCTCGGCTCCACATGGCCGCCAAAGCCGAACCGCATCGCCGACAGCACCTTTTCCGCGAATGTATGATCCTGGCGCGAACGGAAGCGCACGAACAATGACGCCGCGAGCACGTCCGCCGGCACGGCCTCCTCGATCGCCGCCTCGACAGTCCAGCGGCCCTCGCCGGAATCCTCGACAGTGCCGGAGAAGTGCTCCAGCGCCGCATCGCGCGCCAGCGCCTCCGCCGTCAGATCGAGCAGCCAGGAGGTCACCACCGACCCGCGCCGCCAGACCTCGGCGATGTCGGGGATGTTCAGCTCGAAGCGCTCATCCGCCGGCAACTTGTCGGATGCACGGTTCCGCAGGATGTCGAACCCCTCCGCCATCGCCTGCATCATGCCGTATTCGATGCCGTTATGGATCATCTTCACGAAATGCCCGGCGCCGGTCGGCCCGGCGTGCAGATAGCCCTGCTCGACGCGCGGATCGCGGCCCTCGCGCCCGCCGGTGCGCGGGATCGTGCCGATACCGGGGGCCAGTGCGGAAAAAATCGGATCGAGATGCCGCACCGCGTCATCGTCGCCGCCGATCATCAGGCAGTAGCCGCGCTGCAGGCCCCAGACACCGCCGGACGTTCCGCAATCAAGATAGTGGATACCCTTCGCCGCCAGCGCCTTGCCGCGACGGATGTCGTCCTTGTAGTAGGCGTTGCCACCGTCGATGATGTTGTCACCCTTGGACAGCAGGCTGCCAAGTTCATTGACGGTGGCTTCGGTGATCCTGCCCGCCGGCAGCATCACCCAGACGGTGCGTGGCGTTTCGCGCAGCTTGCCGACCAGGTCCACGACGGACGCGGCCGGGATCGCGCCTTCGCCCCCCAATGCCTGCGCGGTCGCCTGGTTGGCGTCGTAGACCACGCAGGAATGTCCCGCGCGCGTCAGCCGCCGCACGATGTTGCCGCCCATCCGGCCGAGGCCGATCACGCCGATCTGCATTGCTGTTCTCCGTTGGTGCAGGCTGCTTCAATCGTCGTGACCGTGTTCAATCGTCATGGCCGGGACAAGCCCGGCCATGACGGATGGGAACGGCCAGTGTCGCCGCACCGCGTTAGTTAAGCGCCCAGACTCCAACCTCATACCCCGGCACGAAGTTCCGGTTGTTCATCTCCGGGTTCCGGTTCACGAACGCCCGGTTGAACATCGGGTGCCGCATGCTCCGCGTCTCGTGCTCGATACGGAAGATCGGCTTGTTGGTGTCGACATCGACGATGTCGAGGAAGCGGTACTGATGCTGATCGCTCTCCTCGCTGATCAGCCCGCGCTCCAGCAGCTTCTTGTGCGGGCCGGAGAAGTCGGCCAGCGTGATCTGGATATGATGCCCATCATACTCCGGCAGCTTCTTCCTGGTCGGCCGATAGGTCACCTTGCTGTCGGCCGACATGCTAGCCCAGGCATATTCGCCGCGCTCGTCACGCGCCACCCCGGCGATGCCGCCCAGGATCTCCCGATAGAACCGTGCGATCGCGGACAGATCGGACTTCGCCGGCACGTCGAACTCGACATACGGCATGCCGACCCGCAATTGGCCGAACCTCGCCGGATCCGGCCCATGCACCCGGATGCGGTTGCCCCACGGGCAGGTGGTCTCCACCACATCGCCCGCCTGACGGAAACTATACTTCGTCCCCTCGAGATACTTCTTCACATAGTGCAGCCGCTTCAGCAGCGCCTCCAGATCGGACAGCACCAGCGCGGTGGTGCCGCGCACCACCTGCGCCCCGCGCGTCGGCAGGTGGAACTGGCCGCGCCCGACATTCACCCACATGTTCTCCAGGCCTGCCATCAGATACGGATCGCGCGTCAGGCCGAGCCCCATCAGATAGAACGCCGTCGCCTTGGTCTGATCGGGCACGGTCACGTTGACGTGGCCGAGCTCGACGATGTTGCCAAGGTCCTCAGCCGTCCGGTCGAAGTGCGGCATCGTCATGGTATCGTTCATCCCTTGGTCCCCCTTTGCCGAAGCGACGATTTTCGCGGCATCATATCGGCTGACGCGGCGCCGGTCCACTTGGGCGCGTGACGACCTGTCCATCCCAACCGGGCAGGCGAGACGGAGGAGACGGCTCTGCACACGGATCGTGCGTCCCCCGGCAACGGTGTCCGGGCGCTGCTGGCTGCCCCGTCGTTCCTGCGCCTGTGGGCGATCGGCGGCTGCGTCAACGCGATGCGCTGGTTCGAGGTGCTGGCCGCGGCGCTGTTCACGCTGGACGTGACCGGATCGGGGTTCGCCGTCGCGCTGGTCACCGCCGCGCGCACCATGCCGATGTTCCTGCTGGGCGCCTTCGCCGGCGTGATGTCGGAGGCCGTGAACCGCAAGCACGTGCTGGTGATCGGCCAGCTTGTCACCGCGGCCGCCTCGGCGACGGTCGCGATCCTGGCCGGCCTCGGAATGGCGCGGCCGTTGCACGTGGCCGCCGCGGCGCTGGTCGCCGGCACGGTCTGGTCCACCGAGATGGCAACGCGCCGGCGCATGGTGGGCGAAAGCGTCGCGGGGAAGCTGGTGCCGCGCGCGCTGGCGCTCGATACGGTAACGAATTCGGTCACCCGCATGATCGGGCCGGTCACCGCCGGCGCACTCTACCAGTTCGCCGGCCTCGCCGGTGCCTTCGCCGCCTCCGCCGCGGTGTATCTGTTCGCGGCCCTGCTCGGTGCCGGCCTGCGCTACCGCCAGGCGACCCACCCGATCGTGCTGACCCAGGTGCCGCGCGACCTGGCGGAGGGACTTGCCTTCGCGCGCGGCCACGTGGTGATCGGCGGCGTGCTGCTGGTCACCATGGCAATGAATTTTTTGGGTTTTCCGTACGCCGCGCTGATCGCCCCGATCGGACGCCAGCATTTCCTGGTCTCGCCGGCCTTGGTGGGCGTGCTGGCGGCGGCCGAGGCAACCGGCGCGCTGCTCGGCGGTCTGCGCCTGGCCAGCGGCGATCCGCCGGGCAGCGGGCGGGTGCTGATGGTGGGCGGCTCGCTGCTGTTCCTGGTGTGCGTCGCGCTGATGCCGCTGTCGCCGAGCTTCCCCGTTGCCGTCGCGCTGCTGACGCTCGGCGGGATCGGTTCGGCCGCGTTCGCCAACATGCAGACCTCGCTGATCATCGTGCACGCGCCACACCACGTGCGCTCGCGCCTGATGGGCCTGCTGACGGTATGCATCGGCATGGGGCCGCTGGGCATCCTGCTGATCGGCACCATCGCCCGCCAGCTTGGCCCGCTCGTTGCCGTCGATGTGATGGCGTTGAGCGGGCTGGTCGTGGTGCTGGGAGTCGGGTCGCTGTGGCGCCGCAACGAGCGCGTCGCCGCGCTGCTGCCGCGGCTGACGCGCGTGGAGTGAAAAGCTACTCGGCCGCCACCTGCCTCAGCCGGTCCTTGAACGCCTTGCGGAATTTTACGACTTTCGGCGCGATGACCACCTGGCAATAGCCGCTCCAGGGGTTGCGCGCGAAGTAGTCGTGGTGCTCCGCCTCGGCCGGGTAGAACGCGGTCAGCTTGGCGATCTGGGTCACCAGCGGCGCCGGCCACAGCCTGGCCGCCGCGATCTCCTGCATCACCGCTTTCGCCGTGGCTTCCTGCGCGTCCGAGTGGGTCAGGATGATCGAGCGGTACTGCGGCCCGACATCGTTGCCCTGGCGGTCCTTCGTCGTCGGATCATGCGTGGTGAAGAACGCGCGCAGCAGGTCGGCATAGTCGAGCTGCGCGGGATCGAAGCGGACCTGCACCACTTCGGCGTGGCCGGTGGTGCCGCCGCACACCTGCTTGTAGCTGGGGTTGACGACGTGGCCGCCGGCGTAGCCGGACATTACGCCGGTGACGCCGCGCAGCTCCTTGAACACCGCTTCCAGGCACCAGAAGCAGCCGCCACCCAGGGTTGCGATTTCTTCGTTCATTGGTTTCCCTCCATCCGGTCCGTGCCACACTATCACCGCGGCGGGTGCCGCGCGACCGGCGCCGCCGGTGGCGACCGCGCCAGCCGAGACCGCGACAGTGTGGCGTCGGCCGTATGTCACGCCTGGGGCGCGTTCGTTACACGCCGCCAGGACGAAGTGGGGTTGCGGTGAAGGGCGGCCGGCGCGCCCGCATGCCTGCCACCGACACCAATGGCGGCCTGTCGATGCTTGCCTTCGACGGCTGAGCGACGCAGCCTGTTCGTCAGGCCTCGACGGAAAGGACGCGCATGACCAACCTGCCGCTCACGCTGACTGCCGCGGACTACGCGCGCCTGATGCCGCTGGCGACGCGCGCCGTGGTGCCGGACGGCATCGACCTGACGATGCTGCTCGGCCGGGAAGGCTCCTGGCCGGAGCGCGCGGAGATGCTGCGCCGCGCCGGGGCCGATCCGGCGGTGCATGGCGGCGAGTCCTCGATGGGCGGGCATCTGCGCCGCATCGACCAGGGCGACCGCAGCCTTGTTGCCCTGCCGGTGTTTCCGTTGCGTAACTTCACCGGCCGCGATCTCTATGTGCGCAAGGGCGGGCCGGTGAAGACCGCGGCCGACCTGCGCGGCAAGCGGGTGGGGATGTATGACTGGGTGGCCAGCGGATCGATCTGGTACCGTCACTTCCTCAACTTCATCGGCGTGCCGCCCGATCAACTTCATTGGTGGATCGGCGAGGTCGATGGCGCGCGCATTACCAACCACGCCTACACGCTGCCGGAGGGTGTGCACGCCGCGCCGGCCGGACGCTCGTTGTCCGAAATGCTGATTGACGGCGAGCTGGACGCGATCTACAGCCCGCCGCGCCCGCATCGCTATCATCCGGTCGACGGCCCGATCGTCCGCCTGTTCCCCGATATCCGCGGGATCGAGCGCGACTACTTCCACCACACCGGCATGTTCCCGCCGCAGCACCTGATCGTGCTTCGGCGCGAGGTCTGGGAAGCGCACAAATGGATCGCGCGCAGCCTGACCGATGCCTTCGTCCGCTGCACCGAGGTGTTCGGCAAGGCGCAGCGTTCGTTCCCCTATGTCTCGCCCTGGCTGGATGCCGAGCTGGAAGAAACCGAGGCCCTGATGGGTGCCGATTTCCACGCCGACGGGTTCGAGAAGAACCGCGCGACGATCGAGGTGTTCAGCGAACAGGCCCGCGCGCTGGGCATCACCAGCCGCCGTGTCACGCCGGAGGAGTATTTCGCGGAATACCTGGACTCTTTAGCGCGATAGTCGTTCGTGGCGTCGGCGATGTTGCTTATCCGTCATGGCCGGACTTGATCCGGCCATCCTCTTCGTCCGCATGGCACTGACGCATGAAACCTCGTACCGTGCGCAACGAGAGGATGGCCGGATCAAGTCCGGCCATGACGTGGAATGGGCGCAGTCGGCCAAACCGACCCACCACCTGCACGGCAATCCGTTTGACAGCCTGGCCGCAGGCCAGCGACGATGCCGCCACAGGGATGCAGCCCCGGCGGATGCCACAGGGATGCTGAAGGAGACACCATCATGGACCCGCGCGCGTTGCACGTGCCTGGCCTGCGCCGTCGTGGCCTTCTGACACTGGGTGGTGCCACCGCGCTGGCGTCGGGCTTTCCCGCCAGCACCTGGGCCGACGCCGGCAAGCGCTTCGTCACCGCCAACAACAGCCCCTATGACACGCTGGACCCGCACGTCGTGTTCGATATCGGCCGCATCGCCACGCGGCTGAACATGTATGACTGCCTGGTGCGCTGGGTGGACAACCCGCCGAAGCTCAGCCTGTGGCTGGCGGACAAGATCGCCATCGCGCCCGACGGCATCACCTACACGATCAGCATGAAGCCGGACGCCAAATTCCACGACGGCAGCACGATCACCGCCGATGATGTCGTGTTCTCCATGGAACGCATCCTAACAATGAAGCAGGGCGCCTACGGTCTGTTCAAGGGCGTGGTCGATCCGGGCAAGACCAAGGCGCTCGACGCGCACACCGTGCAGTTCACCCTGAACCACCCGTTCGCCGTGTTCACCGCCATCCTGTCGGAACTCTGGGTGGTCAACAGCAAGTTGCTGCGTGCGAACGAGAAGTCCGCCGACCTGGGCGCCGGCTGGCTGGCGCGCAACGAAGCAGGCTCCGGCGGATTCAAGCTACGCCGTTACGATCCGGCGATCGGCTTCCAGGCCGACCGCTTCGACCAGCACTTCTACGGCTTCGGCAAGTCCAACATCAACCAGACGGAATTCCGCGTGGTGCTGGAAACCGCCAGTCGCGCACTGGGCCTGGAGAAAGGCGAGTTCAACACCACCGACGGCTATCTGCCGCAGGACCAGATCAAGCGGCTGCACGGCGTCAGCAGCGTGCAGATCCTCGAAGCCGAGTCGCTGCGCACGATGTATTTCATCTTCCACAACCAGCGCCCGCCGCTGAACGACGTGAACCTGCGCAAGGCGCTGTGCTACGCCTTCGACTACGACGGGTTCATCAACAGCATCCTGGGCGGCTCGGTCGCGCGCAACGCCGGCATCATTCCCAACACGCTGTGGGGCGCGCCGAAAGACCTTGCCGGCTATACCTTCGACCTGGACAAGGCGAAGCAGCACCTGGCGATGGTGAAGGAGCCAATGCGCCCACTGGAAATCGGCGTGCTCGCCGGATTCGATCAGAGCGAGTCGGCGGCGCAATTGCTGCAGGCGGGCTGTGCCAAGATCGGCATCGAGGTCAAGCTGAACAGCGAACCCTGGCCGGTGATCTCCGGCAAGTTCGCCGACAAGGACCGCTCGCACGACATCGTGCCGCTGTGGCGCAGCGCCTATTTCGCCGATCCACACAACTGGACGGGCGCGATCTACAACAGCCGCAACATCGGCTCCGGCAACTCGAGCTTCTACAAGAACCAGAAGTTCGACGAGCTGACCGACAAGGCACTGGTCGTCACCAGCATCGACGAACGCCGCCCGCTGTACGAAGAAGCGTCCCGCATCCTGGTCGAAGATGCCGCCGGACTGTTCGTCTACAATACAAAATGGTTCGGCCCATTCACCACCAACGTGCACGACGTACGCTTCTGCCCGATCGGCGACGCCCAGGACATCCGCTGGATGAGCATGAGCTGAAGCAAGGCCAGGGGCTTTGCCCCTGGACCCCACCAAGGGGCGCTGCCCCTTGGATCCCCGCCAAGGGCGGAGCCC
>Ga0209415_10005542_pt1 | contig 22649 bp, 22 predicted proteins | sample PeaSoiSIISIP2007_FD_187696 | JGI IMG/M metagenome (GOLD analysis project Ga0209415, IMG submission 187696) | Peat soil microbial communities from Weissenstadt, Germany - SII-SIP-2007 (SPAdes) (version 2) | ecosystem: Environmental > Terrestrial > Soil > Wetlands > Peat | place: Germany... | reverse complement strand
CGAGCACCGTTGCGCGCCGTTGCGGGGCGCAGCTCACCCCAGACTGGTTACTCGCTGACCCAGTCGCCCGACGTCTCAAACCCGGGCAGGTCGCCTGACATTCGCGCGGGCGTTGGAGTGGGCGAATCGATCGGCAAGCCCAAGTGTCGCAGAATCTTCTCGATCACGCCCGGGGCATCAATGGTCGCCACCAGCCGTAACCGCCCGCGTCGTCGTCAGCAATGACACGTATGGCGTCAACCCTTGCAAGGATCTCGCAGCCTATCATGCTGTGCCCGCTCGCCGTGCGGGCCGGCCCTACAACCGATCTGCTCGGCTCAGCCCGCCGTGCCCAGCCCGGTCGAGGACATGCGCGTAGATGCGCCCGATCTGACGGTGAGCCGCTTGTACAGGTGCCGTTCCATCGCCTTCATCCGCCGCGCCTCGGCAGCTGAGCGCTCGTGGTCGTAGCCGAGGAGGTGCAACACGCCGTGGATGAGCAGCGTGCGCACCTCAGCGGCCACCGAAGCCGTGCGGCGGCGCGCCTGCCGCGCCGCGGTATCGAGCGAGATCACCACATCGCCGAGCATCGCGGCGTCGCCCGGCGCTCGCAGCCCTTCGCGCATCGCGAACGCCAGCACGTCGGTGGGCCGATCCTTGCCGCGGTAGTCGCGATTCAGCGCGTGGATCGCGGCATCGTCGACCAAGGTGATCGTGAGCTCAGCGCGTTCTTCGCCAAGCGCGTGCAGCAGACGGCGCGCCTCGGCCGCGACCTGCGCGACGGAGACGCTCGACATCTTGCAGCGACGCACGACGCTGACAGACATCACACCGGTGCGGGCGTGCCGTACTCGGCCCTCACCCCGACCCTCTCCCGGAGGGCGAGGGAGAGGAGTCGCGCCGCGTCTCGAAGCGATCGTACGCGGTAATGATGTCCTGCACGAGGCGGTGGCGCACCACGTCACGCTCGGTGAACGCGCAGAAACGAATATCCTCGATGCCGGCGAGAATGAGCTGCGCTTCCTTCAACCCCGACGGGCGGCCGGCCGGCAAGTCGATCTGTGTCACGTCGCCGGTGATCACCGCTTTCGAGCCGTAGCCGAGTCGGGTGAGGAACATCTTCATCTGTTCGGTGGTGGTGTTTTGCGCCTCGTCGAGGATGACGAACGAATCGTTCAGCGTGCGCCCGCGCATGAAGGCCAGCGGCGCCACCTCGATCACGCCGCGCTCCAGCATCTTTTGCGCACGCTCGAAGTCGACCATGTCGTGCAACGCGTCGTACAGCGGCCGCAGGTAGGGGTTGACCTTCTCGGCGAGGTCGCCGGGCAGGAAGCCGAGCTTCTCGCCCGCTTCCACCGCCGGCCGTGTCAAGATCATGCGCGCGAAGTTGTTCTTCATCAGCTCGGCGACCGCCATCGCCATCGCCAGGTAGGTCTTGCCGGTGCCCGCCGGCCCGATGCCGAAGACGATATCGTAGTTGCGAATCGCGTCGATGTACTCCTTCTGGGCGATGCTCTTCGGTGTGATGACGCGCTTGTGCGACGAGATGTAAATGGTATCGAGGAAGATCTCGCGCAGGTTGGCGGTGCGGTCGCGGCTGAGGATGCGGATCGCGTAATCGACGTCGCTGGTGTAGACGGGATAGCCCTTTTCGACGACGGCGTAGAGTTGCGTGAGGACCCGTCCGGCCAGCTCGCGATCGAGCGCATCGCCGCTGATCAGCAGTGTCGTGCCGCTGATGTTGATGCGCACGCCGAGGGTGCGCTCGAGCGCTTTGAGGTGCTCGTCGTGATGGCCGAGGAGATCCTGAAAGAGGCGGTGGTTCTCGAAGCTCAGCTCGAGCGCCTCCTCCGGCGCGGTCGCGACGGCGGGCTGTGGCTCAGGACACAAGTTGGTAAACGGCCTCCAATGCCTCGCGCAGCTTGGCGGGCTCCTTGCCGCCGGCTTGGGCCAGGTCGGGCTTGCCGCCGCCGCCGCCGCCGATCAGCGGCGCGATGCGCTTGATGATGTCGCCGGCATGATACTTTTTCGTGAGATCGCTCGTGACCGCGGCGAGCAGCAGGGCGCGCTCGCCGCGCGCCGTGCCGAGAACGACGACGCCGGAGCGGATCTGGTCGCGCAAGCGGTCGGCCAAGTCGCGCAAGCCCTTATCGTCGAGGCCTTCGACCTCCGCCGCCAGCACGGTGATGCCGTCGACGCGACGCGCCTGACTCAGCAGATCGTCGCTCTGCGAGCCCGTCAGCTTGCTCTGCAACTGCTTGAGCTGCTTCTCCAGCTCGCGCTGCTGCGCCAGCAGACGGGCGACGCGCGCGGCGACCTCCTCCTCCGAGCCGTGCAGCAGCTCGCCGATCTCGCGCAGCGTCTGCTCACGCGTGCGGATCCATTCGAGCGCGCCCTCCCCCGTCAGCGCTTCGATACGCCGCACGCCGGCGGCCACGCCGCTCTCGCCGCGCAGCTTCAGCACGCCGATGTCTCCGGCGCGGGCGACGTGCGTACCGCCGCACAGCTCGGTGGAGTAGTCGCCGATGCGCACGACACGCACACGATCGCCGTACTTGTCGCCGAAGAATGCCAATGCGCCGGCTTTGATCGCCGCGTCGTACGCCATCTCGTCGGTGCGCACCTCGGCGTTGTCGCGAATGCGCGCATTGGCGTCCTCTTCGATGCGACGCAGCACCTCCTCGGCGATCGGACCGGTATAGTTGAAGTCGAAGCGCAGGCGGTCGGGGGCGACCAGCGAGCCGGCTTGCCGGACCTGCGTGCCGAGGTGCTCGCGCAGCACGGCGTGCAGGATGTGCGTGGCCGAATGGTTCAGCCGCGCCGCCTCGCGGCGGGTGCGATCGACGCGCAGGCGCACGCGTTGGCCTTTGTGCAGCGCACCGCGCACCACGATGCCGAGATGCACCGTCAGATCGGCGCGCGCCTTCTGCGCGTCGGTGATCTCGACGAGCGAGCCGTCGTCGGTCTCGATGATGCCACGATCGCCGACCTGGCCGCCGGACTCACCGTAGAAGGGCGTCTCCGGCACGACCACCTGAACGTGGTCGCCGGCGCGCACCTCATCGCGCTCCGCACCGTCAGTGACGAGGGCCTTGACCGTCGATTCCCATTCGTACGTGCGATCGCCGACGAAACGCGAGGTGTGGGCAACATGCGTGGTCACGACTTCAGCGCTCGCCTTGCGCGCGTCGCGGCCACGCTGCCGTTGCTCGTCCATGCACGCGTCGAAGCCGGCGACGTCAACGCGCAGGCCCTGGTCGCGAAGGATGTCTTGGGTCATGTCGAGCGGGAACCCGTAAGTATCGTAAAGCTTGAAGGCCACCGCGCCGGGTAGCGCCGCGCCAACGGTCGCTTGTTCCACGAACCCTTCGAGAATCCGCTCTCCCATTACAAGGGTCGCCTCGAATTTCAACACCTCGTCCCAGACGACCTGGGTGATCGTCCCTTTCTCGCGAAGGAGTTCCTGGTATGTGGCTCCCATTACTTCAACGACACCCTCGCACGCTGACTTGAGTAGTTGGTCGATGCTTCCCGGCTCGATCCGCCGGGCATGCCGAGCCGCCCGCCGTATCAGTCGTCTCAATACGTACTCGCGGTCACCGTTCCCAGGCCGCAAGCCTTCTGCGATCAGGAAACTGATGGCCCGGGCGTGATCGGCTACGGCTCGATACGAAACGTCGACCTCCGGGGAACCACCATAATGCGGTCTGCCGACGTGAACCATGCTCTCGATTCGGTTGATGATCGTCCGAAACAAATCCGTATCGTAGTTCGAGCGCACGCTTTGCAGCACCGCGGTGATGCGCTCCAGGCCCATGCCGGTATCGACGTGCTTGGCCGACAGCTCTTCCAGCGTTCCCGGCTCGGTGCGGTTGTACTGGATGAAGACGAGGTTCCACAGCTCGATGAAGCGCGCGCAGCCGGCGTTGACCGCGCACACGTGGCCGGGAACGTGCTGGTGATCGCACACCTCTGGGCCGCGGTCGATGTGAATTTCCGAGCACGGGCCGCACGGGCCGACCTCGCCCATCTCCCAGAAGTTGTCCTTCTCATCGAAGCGCAGGATGTGATCGGGTGCGATATCCGTCTCCGATCGCCAGTACCCCGCCGCCTCATCGTCGGTGCGGTACACAGTCGCGTAGAGCTTGTCCTTCGGCAGCTTCCACTGCTTGGTGAACAGCTCCCACGCCCAGGCGATCGCCTCGCGCTTGTAGTAGTCGCCGAACGACCAGTTGCCGAGCATCTCGAAGAAGGTGTGGTGGTACGTATCGCGGCCGACCTCCTCCAAGTCGTTGTGCTTGCCGCTGAGCCGCAGACACTTCTGCGAGTTCACCACGCGCGGGCTGGCGCGTTTCTCGACGCCGAGGAAGAGGTTCTTGAACGGCACCATGCCGGCGTTGGTGAACAGCAGCGTCGGGTCCTTGTCGGGCACCAACGAGGCGCTGGGCACCACTTCGTGGCCGCGTTGGCGGAAGAACTCGATGAAGGCGGAGCGAATTTCAGCGCCGGTCATTTCAACAAACCCTTAGCAGTCTTCACCGAGAATGGCGAATACCACCGCCTCGGGAAAGCCCCGGCGCAGCAGGAAGCGCGCCGCTTTCGACCGTTCGGCCGCCGTCGCCGGTCCGTCCGGATAGCGCCGTGCCAGCGCCTGCCGCGCCAATGCGGATTCATCGTCGAAGCTCGCCGCGACCGCCGATTCGATCAGCGCTTCGGTGACCCCTTTTGCGGCGAGCGTGGCACGCACATACTCACTGCCGCGACCGCTGCGTTGTGCCTGCTCGGCGACGGCGTGGGCGAAGCGCTGATCGTCGAGATAGCGCAGCTCGCGCAGGCGCCGCACGGTCGCGTCGATGGCGCCGGACAATGCGCCACCCGCTGCCAGCCGGCTGCGGATCTCTTGCTCGCTGCGATCGTGTGCGGCGAGCAGGCGCACGGCGCGCTGCCAGGCCTGCGCCGCCGCATCGGGCGCCGCCGGCTCAGAAGCGTTCGATCTCGACTTTGGGCTTCTGGCCTTCGACGCCACCACGCGTCTCGAAATCATCCCAGCGGGTGTCGCTGGCGGAGGAGATGCCGCGCAGCTTGAGCTCGAAGTCCGCCGGATTGCTGGCGTTCGCCAAGGCTTCCTCGCGGGTGATCAGGCCGCTCTTGAACAGGGCCATGAGCGACTGATCGAACGTCTGCATGCCGTAGGTCGTGTGCCCCTGGGCGATGACCTCGCGCAGGTCGCGCGACTTCTCCTTGTCGGCGATGTACTCGCGCACGCGCGCCGTCGACACCAGCACCTCGACGGCGGGGACCATGCCCTTGCCGTTGGCGCGCGGAATGAGGCGCTGGCTGATGATACCGCGGATGACGCTGGCGAGGATCAGCCGCGCCTGATCGCGTTGATGCTCGGGGAACACGCTGATGACGCGGGTGACCGTCTCCGGCGCATCGAGGGTGTGCAGCGTGCTCATGACGAGGTGGCCGGTTTCGGCGGCCAGGATGGCGGTCTCGACGGTTTCCAGATCGCGCATCTCGCCGACCAGGATGACGTCGGGGTTCTGCCGCAGCGCCGCCTTCAGCGCCGCGGGGAAGCTGGTGGTGTCGTAACCGACCTCGCGCTGGTTGACGAAGCTCAGACGGTCGGTGTGCGTGTATTCGATGGGATCTTCGATCGTGATGATGTGGTTGCGGCGGGTCTGGTTCATGTAATCGATCATCGCCGCCAGGGTGGTGCTCTTGCCGCTGCCGGTGGTGCCGGTGACCAGGATCAGGCCGCGGCGCTCGGCGGCGATCTTCTCGACGATGTCGGGCAGGTTGAGCTCGGCGACCGAGCGAATGCGCGGCGGAATGATGCGGATCACCACGCTCGGCTGGCCGCGTTGGCGAAAGACGTTGACCCGAAAGCGGCCCAGCTCCGCGGTCTCGTAGGCCAGGTCGGCCTGCAGCTCGGTGGCGAACCGCTTACGGTGGTACTCGTCGAGCAACCCGTCGACAGCGCGCTGCATGCTGTCAAAGGTCATCGGTTCGGCGTCGGGCAGGGGCACCAGGTCGTTATGCAGCCGCAGCCCCGGCGGCACGCCGGGCTTGAGCAACACGTCGGAGGCTCCGAGCTGAATCGCCGTACGCAGAATCTCGTCGAGCTCCATGTGTGACATGTCACGACCCACCGCACGCCGGGCCGCGTCGCTGCCGACGGAACCGGGCGGGCCTCACGCCGTCTTGCCGACCTTCCGTCCGTCGCCCTTGGACGGTTCGCCCTTTGCCGCCTCCGCGGCAGGTTGGCCGGCGCCTGAAGCCGCCGGCGATGGCGTGGCCACGCCCAAGCGGGCGCGCAGCTTGCGCTCGAGCGCGTCGGCGACGTCGGCATGCTCGCGCAGGAAGTCCTTGGCGTTCTCGCGTCCCTGCCCGATGCGCTCGCCGTCGAGCGCGTACCAGGCACCGCTCTTCTCGATCGCACCGCTCTCGCTGCCCAGATCGATCAGCTCGCCTTCACGCGAAATGCCGGTGCCGTACAGGATGTCGAACTCGGTCTCCTTGAACGGCGGGGCAACCTTGTTCTTGACGACGCGCACTTTCGTGCGGCTGCCGATGACCTCGTCACCCTGCTTGATGGCGCCGATGCGACGGATGTCGAGCCGCACTGAGGAATAAAACTTCAGTGCGTTGCCGCCGCTGGTGGTCTCCGGGTTGCCGAACATCACGCCGATCTTCATGCGGATCTGGTTGATGAAGACCAAGATCGTGTTCGAGCGCGAGATCGTGGCCGTGAGCTTGCGCAACGCTTGCGACATGAGTCGGGCTTGCAACCCCATCTGCGGATCGCCCATCTCGCCTTCGAGCTCGGCGCGCGGGACGAGCGCGGCAACGGAGTCGACGACCAGGACATCGACGGCGCCGCTGCGGACCAGCGTTTCGGCGATCTCCAGTGCCTGCTCGCCGTTATCCGGCTGCGAGATGAGCAGCTCCTCGGTCTTGACCCCGAGCTTGCGGGCGTAACCGACGTCGAGGGCATGCTCGGCATCGATGAACGCGCCGATGCCGCCGGTCTTCTGCGCCTGGGCGACGATCTGCAGCGCCAGCGTCGTCTTGCCGGACGATTCCGGCCCGTAGATCTCGATCACGCGGCCGCGCGGCACGCCGCCCACGCCCAAGGCGATATCCAAGCCGAGCGAACCGGTGGAGACCACCTGGATATCGCGGATGTGCGACTGCTCGCCGAGCTTCATGATGGCGCCCTTGCCGAACTGCTTTTCGATTTGACCGACGGCGAGGTCGAGGGCGCGGGCGCGATTGGCGTCGAGTGTCATGCGATGCTCCTTTCTTTATGTCGGCCCAGTGGAATTGTCCAGAGCGGCGAATAGACCGCGCCATCGCGGCCCAAGGTGCTTTGATAGATGGTCACGGCGCTCACGTCGCTGTCGCCGAAGTCATCGGCGAGATGCGCCTTGAAGTCCTCCTCGATCCGTGGCCAGCCGCGCAGGCTGTTGACGCGGCCCAAGGTGATGTGCGGCGTGAACCCGCGCCGCTCTCTTTCGAAGCCGAGCGGCGCCAACGCCGCGTCGACGGATGCGGCCAGCTCCGCCAACCCGTCACCTTCCAAGCCTACCCACAGGACGCGCGGGCGGCGCAACGTCGGGAAAACGCCGAGACCCTGCACTCGCACCCGCAGCGCGGCATGCGTATGAACCGCCGCCTCGAGCGCCGCGTGCACCTTCTCCAAACGCGGCGCGTCGACATAGCCGAGGAATTTCAGCGTCGCGTGCAGCCCTTCCGGGCGCACCCACCGTACGTCGGCCTTGTGGCCCGCCAGCTCCGCGCGCAGCTCCTGCAACGCTTTCAGAACCGGCGGCGCCACGTCGATCGCAACGAAGCTGCGAATGCGCTCGCTCTCCGACACCGACCTTGCCCCCTGCGATAACCAGCGTAATACGTTTGGTGAGGCATGTCCACACTTATCAACGTCGCAAGATGCCCGACTCACTGGGATCGAGCCCGAGTAGGGAGCGGCGCACCCAATCGAGCGCCACTTGGGAGGACAGCAGCTTCACCCAATCGCGTGTGCCCCACAGCTGGTAGCGCCGCTTGTACACCGCGTCGGCGGCCGCCAACGCGAAGCACACCGTGCCGATCGGTTTGTCGGGTGTGCCGCCGTCGGGCCCGGCGATGCCGGTGATGGCGAGGCCAAGGTCGGTCCCCAAGACGCGCCGTGCGCCGGCCGCCATTTCCTCCGCCGTCTCTTCACTGACCGCGCCGTGCTGGCGCAACGTTTCTGCGCGCACGCCCAAGCTCTGCTGCTTGATCTCGTTCGAGTACGCGATGATCCCGCCTTTCACATAGTCCGAGCTGCCGGGAATGTTGGTCAGCCGGTGGCCGACGAGGCCGCCGGTGCACGATTCGGCGAGTCCGATCGTGAGGCCACGCTCCTTGAGCATCGCGCCGACGACTGCCTCCATGGTGGTATCGCCTTCGCCGTACGCGTAGCTGCCGATGCGCTCGCGCAGCCGCGCTGCAAGCTCGTCGAGCCGCCGCGGCGCGACTGCCGGCGGGCCGTGGACCGTGAGACGCAGGGAGATCTGCGGGAAGGCGGCGCGGAAGGCGATACGTCCTTCTTCCGGCGCGACGCAGCCGGCGACCAGCTCGTCGAGGGCCGATTCGCTGATGCCGAAGGTTTGGAAGACGTGGCTGAGATACACCTCGTTGGTGCCGCGCGCCTGCTCGAGCCACGGCAGCACGTGCTCCTCGATCATCGGCCTCATTTCGCGCGGCACGCCGGGCAGCACGATGAGGTGGCGCAGGCCGTGCTCGGTCTTTAGATCGAGGCGGAAGCCCGGGGCGGTGCCCAGCGCGTTCGCGATGATGACGGCGCCTTCGGGGAACTGCGCCTGCTTGAGGTTGTTCTCCGGCATGACGCGGCCCATGGCTTCGAACATTCTGCGGATGCGGTCGGCAACGTCCTGATCGAGGATCAGTGTGCGGCCGGCGACGTGCGCGAGCGTTTCGGTGGTGAGATCGTCCGCCGTCGGGCCGAGGCCGCCGGTGGAGATGATGACATCGGCTTGGCGAATGGCGGCGTGCCACGCCCACGTGATGCGCTCCGGGTAGTCGCCGACGACGATGATGGCGGTGACGTCGAGGCCGGCGGCGACCAGCTTGTCGGCGATGAAGTTGGCGTTGGTATCGAGCGTACGGCCGGTGGTCAGCTCGTCGCCCGTGCTGAGGATGGCGGCCTTTTCGATCATAGGGGCAAGCCTACCGCGATGAGCACCCGTAGCGCCAGGTTGCTGTAGATGCCGGAGACGACATCGTCCATGACCACGCCGGCGCCGCCTGGCACGTTTTGGTCGATGTGCCCGGCCGGGTACGGCTTGATCACGTCGAGCGCGCGGAAAATGAAGAACGCCGCCAGCGCATGCCGCCACGTCGGCGTGAAGAACAGCGTCGCCGCGAGGTAGCCGACGACTTCGTCAATGACGATCTTGTGGCTGTCGTGCTCGTGCAGATACGCGTCCGCCTGCCCGGCGATCCAACAGGCGGCGGCAACGGCGCCGACGTACGTGAGCAGATAGAGCGGTACCGATGCGTTCCGGAGGCCGTCGAATCCCCAGAACAACGGGATCGCCACCAGCGAGCCGAAGGTGCCAGAGGCGATGGGGATATAGCCGACGTATCCGGCGGAGGCGAGGAAAAGGACGAGGGCGCGCATGGCGGGCGGATGCTAGGGGGCAGCGGTGGGGTGAGTCAAGCGAGGTGCGTCGCAAGGTTCGTTGACTCGGCGGAGCATGGGCGGCTATCATCGACGTGTGCTGAGGGGTGTTGCGGAGGCTGAGGTGTATAGCGGTTCTCACCAATTCGCGCGCGGTTTCTCCCATTCGTTGATGGCCTGTCCAGGGTATCAGGATGCCCGCTGGTAACGGCAGCGGCACGCTGCGCATCGTTCCGCTCGGCGGGCTCGGCGAAATCGGCCTCAACTGCCTGGTGATCGAGTACGCCGACAGGGCGATCGCCGTCGACTGCGGGCTCATGTTCCCCGAGCTGCACATGCTCGGCATCGATCTGGTCATTCCCGATCTCGGCTATCTGCAACGCTTGGGCGAGCGTTTTCTCGGTTTTGTCATCACCCACGGCCATGAAGATCACATCGGCGCGCTGCCCTACGTGTTGCGCGATCTGCCGGCACCCGTCTACGCAACGCCGCTGGCTGCCGGCTTGATCACCGAGAAGTTGCGCGAGCACAATCTGCTGGAGAGCACTCGCCTCGAGGTCTACCGGCCGCGCCGGCCGTGGACAATGGGCCCGTTCTCGATCGAGGCCGTTCACATGACCCACTCGATCGTCGACGCCGTGGCCCTCGCCATCACCACGCCGTTGGGAACGATCATTCACAGCGGCGACTTCAAGATCGATCAGACGCCCATCGATGGCATCGCCTCCGACCTCGCCTGCCTGGCGGAATACGCGGCGCGCGGCGTCCTGCTGCTGCTGTCCGATTCGACCAACGCCGAGCGCGAGGGCTACACGCCGTCGGAGCGCTCGGTGCACGACGACCTCGACCGCATCTTCCGCGAGACATCCGGCAAGATCTTCTTCTCGACGTTCTCCTCCCACGTGCACCGGCTGGCACAGGTGATCGAGCTGTCGCAGCGACACGGCCGGCGCGTCGTCACCGTCGGCCGCAGTCTGAACAACAGCATCAAGATCGCTTCACAGCTGGGATACCTGCAGTTCCCGCCGTCCCTGTTCGCCGACGTGGGCGATCTCAAGCAGCTGGAGCCGGAGCAGGTGACGCTGCTGACCACCGGCAGCCAAGGCGAGCCGCTCTCGGCGCTGATCCGCATCGCGGTGGGCGACCACGGCCAAGTGCGGATGGAGCCCGACGATGCGGTCATTCTTTCGTCGCGCATCATCCCCGGCAACGAGAAGTCGATCAGCAACATGATCAATCACGTGTACCGGCGCGGCGCCGTCGTGCACCATTCCGGTACGGCGGCGGTCCACGTCTCCGGCCATGCCAGCCAGGAGGAGCTGAAGCTGCTCCTGCGATTGATCCGGCCGCGCTATTTCGTTCCGGTGCACGGCGAGTACCGGCATCTCGTCAGGCACCGCGGTCTGGCGCAATCGGTTGGGATCGCGCCCGAGTCGACCTTCCTGCTCGAAGACGGCCACGCGCTGACGATCGACCCGGGCGGCGCGCGCATCGACGAGCCGGTGCACGCGGGGCGTGTGTTCGTCGACGGCAAGGGCATCGGCGACGTGGAAGACGTCGTCTTGCGCGACCGGCGGCATCTGTCGTCGGACGGTTTGGTGCTGGTCATTCTCGGTATCGACCAGCAGAGCGGCGAGGTCATCGCCGGACCGGACCTGGTGTCGCGCGGATTCATCCTCGAGCAAGACGGCCAGGAATACCTGGAGCGCGCCAAGGCGGTGGTGGTCGAGACCTTGCAGCAGGTGACCTCGGAGTCGCGCGCCGATTCGATGGAGGTCAAGGAAGTGGTGCGCAAGGCGTTGAAGCGCTTCTTCACGCGCACCTTGGAACGACGGCCGGTGATCGTGCCGTTCGTGATGGAGATGTAAAGTGGGGCGGAGCCGAGCGGCAACCAAGGACGTCATCAAAGACGCCGACGATCACGAGCCGGCGCAGTTGCTCAACGAAGTGGCCGGCGTCGTGACACTGGCGGCGGCGATCTTCGCGCTGGTGAGCTTCCTGTCCTTTCAGCACGGACAGACCAAGGTGAACCTCGGCGGGCCCGTCGGGTACGGGTTGGCGAGCGCCCTCATGCAGGCCTTCGGTTTGGCGGTCTATCTGCTGCCGGTCATGCTGAGCGTGCTTGGCACGCGGCTGTTCCGCTCGCGCCTCGAGGAGGCCTCGGCGGCGCGCGCCGGAGCCGCGTTGCTGCTGTTGCTCACTGTGTCGGTCGTGCTCGGGCTCGTTTTTCCGCAAGGCGATGTCGTGCGGGCCGGCGGCTGGTTCGGCGGCTTCGTGGCCAGTGTGCTGCGCGACGCCTGCGGCCTGCTCGGTGCCTACGTGGTTGCCGCGGTGCTGTTGTTGCTCGCGTTGATGTTCTCCACCAAAACGTCCTTGCGCGGCGGTGCGGCGCTGGTGGCGGGAAGCGCACGCGATGCGGTGGGACGATGGCGCGCCCGACGGGCCGAGAAGCCGGCGCCACGGGTAGCGATCAACCGCAAGCGTGCCGCCGTCGCCGACGGACCCGGGCCGGTGATCGTGCTGGGCGAGGAGTCGGCGGTGGTCCCCGAGAAGAAGCCACGTCGGGGGCAGCAGGAGGTCCTGCCGTTCGTCACCGACAGCGGCTATCAGACACCGTCGCTGGATCTTTTGGATGTTCCCCGCCATGCCGTGGTGCGCGTCGATGAAGAGGCGTTGCGCAAGAGCTCGGAGATCCTCGAAGCCAAGCTGGCGAACTTCGGCATCGAGGGCAAAGTCGTGGCGGTGCGCCCCGGTCCGGTCATCACCACCTTCGAGATAGAGCCGGCGCCGGGCGTCAAGGTGAACCGCATCGTCACGTTACAGGACGACTTGGCCATGGCGTTGCGGGCCGTCGGCGTGCGCATCCTCGCGCCGGTGCCCGGCAAGGCCGTCGTGGGCATCGAGGTGGCGAACGCCAAACGCGAGCAGGTCTTCCTGAAGGAAATCCTCGAGAGCGAGCCGTTCGCGCAATCGCCGTCAACGCTCACGCTGGCGTTGGGCAAGGACAGCGCCGGCAACCCGACGATCGGCGACCTGGCGCGCATGCCGCACCTAATGCTCGCCGGCGCCACCGGCACCGGGAAGTCCGTGTCGCTCAACGCCATGATCATGAGCATCCTGTTCAAGTCGTCGCCGCGCGACGTGCGCTTCGTCATGATCGATCTCAAGATGCTCGAGCTGTCCTTGTACGAGGACTTGCCGCATCTGCTCGTGCCGGTGGTCACCGACCCGAAGAAAGCGGTGGTCGTCCTCAAGAACCTCGTCGAGCAGATGGACCAGCGCTATCGCCTGCTCAAGGAAAAGGGCGTACGCAACATCGACGGCTACAACCGGCTGATGGAGCGCGACGAGGACGAGCGCCGCGCCGGCGTGGTCGAGCTGACCGAGGTCGTCGACGAGGATGACGCTGAGCCGGCCGAGCCGGAGGCGTTGCATCACGAACGTCTGCCGAAGATCGTGGTCATCATCGACGAGCTGGCGGACCTGATGATGACCGTCGGGCGGCAGGTCGAGGAGCCGATCACGCGCTTGGCACAGAAGGCCCGCGCCTGCGGCATGCACCTGATTTTGGCCACCCAGCGCCCGTCGGTCGACGTCATCACCGGCCTCATCAAGGCAAACTTCCCGGCGCGCATCTCGTTCCAGGTGACCGCGCGCGTCGACTCGCGCACCATTCTCGACTGCATCGGCGCCGAGCGTCTGCTCGGCCACGGCGACATGCTCTACCTGCCGCCCGGCACGGCGCGCGTGCAACGCCTGCACGGCGCATTCGTCTCCGAGGCCGAGATCCGCAAGGTCACCGACTTCGCCAAGCAGCAGGCGCGGCCAAGCTACGCGCTCGACCTCCTCGAGGACACCTCCGAGGACGAAGACGGCGCGATGGCGGACGACGGCTACGACGACGTTATGTACGACCAGGCCGTCCGCCTGGTGACGGAGAGCCGGCAGGCGTCCATTTCGTGGGTGCAGCGCCGCTTGCGGGTCGGCTACAACCGCGCCGCGCGCATGATCGAGCGCATGGAGCGCGAGGGCGTCGTGAGCCCCAGCGACAACGGCCGGCCGCGCGAAGTGTTGGCGCAGCGCATCGAGGAGTGATGACGGCGCGATCGATGTGGATCGCTGTGCTGGCGCTCACGCTGGCGCTGGGCAGCGGCGTGTGCGGGCTCGACGTCAACGCCGTCGTGCGCAAGGTCCAAGAGCGCTACGACGTCACCCATGACTTCACCGCCGACGTCGCGCAAGAGATGACCATCGCGAGCCTCGGCAAGACGATGACCATGCACGGGACGGTGGCCTTCAAGAAGCCGGGCAAGATGCGCTGGGAGCTGAGCGACGGCGCGCCGCAGGTGATTGTGGCCGACGGCACCACGCTCTGGCTGTATCAACCGACGGAGCATCAGGTGCTCAAAGCGCCGTTTGATGCCGCGTTTCGGTCGGCGACGCCGATCTCGTTTCTGACCGGCGTCGGTCGCATCGCACAAGACTTCGAGGTGCGCCTCGACGGTGAGGATCAAGATGGGTTGTACCTGATGCTCACGCCGCGCAGCGCCAGCGCAGAGGTGGGGCGCTTGCGGTTGGCGGTGACGCGCGATACGTACGACATCCGGGGCGCCGAGGTGAACGACCCCCTGGGCAACGTCAGTCGGCTGCGCTTCGAGCATAGCCGGCGCAACGTCAACCTCACTGATGACCAGTTTGTGTTCCACGTTCCGCCCGGCGTCGATGTGATCAGCGCGCCGGTCGGGCAATGAGAGGTCGCACATGCCGTCATTCGACGTCGTCTCGCGGGTGGATCCGCAGGAAGTCGACAACGCCGTGAATCAAACCCGCAAGGAGATCGCGCAGCGATATGACTTCAAGGGCACGAAGACCGAGATCCGTCTCGAGGAGAACGCCCTGAACATCGTCTCGGACGACGACTTCAAAGTGAAAGCGGTGGTCGACGTCCTGCAGTCCAAGCTGGTGCGCCGCGGCGTCTCGCTGAAGGCGTTGGTGTACGGGAAGATCGAACCCGCGGCCGGTGGTCTAGCGAAACAGACCATCACGGTGCAACAGGGCATCGAGACCGAGAAGGCCAGGCACCTCGTCAAGCTCATCAAGGACAGCAAGCTCAAGGTGCAGTCGCAGATCCAGGGCGATGAGGTGCGCGTGTCGGGCAAGAAGCGGGACGACCTGCAGGCTGCCATCCAGCTCCTCAAGGCACAAGACCTCGACCTGCCGCTGCAGTTCACGAACTTCCGCGAATAGGGCCTGCGGCCGGCGTCCTTGCGAAGGGGCCGCTCGGCGTCGCGCGTGCCCGGCTGCAAGCCCGACAAGCTGCGAGAGAAGGGTGGATGGAGCCGCGTGCTACGCCACTTGCGATGGCGTCTCCGCCTCTGAAGGAGGACTCGTGAACACGCTCCAGCAGTTCCGATATAACTGCGGTGACACGGTATCGCAACGAAAACCTTCAGCGCGGCGGCGCAGACGGCATTCCGGGCGGTCGTGCCGCGACGAACACGGTGCCGTCGGAATCGTACGGGCCTTGCCAGCCGGCGCGATGGCAGGGGGGGACGCGTTCGTCGGTGTAGAATTGGTGATCACCGGCGGTGAGCGCGCGGTAGCGCGGCTGCGCCGGCCCGTCGATCAACTCCGTTTCGCTCCCCGCGTTGCTCACCCAATCGCCATCCACGCGCCATTGCGCGCTCGGCGCATCGAAGAGCCACGCACGGCTGTCGTAGGTCACTTGACGCTGCGGTCCGTCGGCGGTCTTGACTGTACGGCTGAGGCGCAGCCGCACCTCGCGCACCCGGTATGACCAACAGCGTGTCGGGTCATCGTCGGCGGCAGCGAACACGTCGTCCGCCGGCGCAAGCGCCGCGATGTTCCACGCAAACTCGTGCTGCAGGCGGTCGCGCTCGGCGGCGGGCAGCGGCAGGCGGTCCAGCTGCGCGCGCACTTTCGGGGCGAGATGCGGATCGATGGTGAGGGCCTCGCGTAGCGCTTCGACGGCGACCTGCGGCTTGCCGGCCTTGGCCGCCGCATCTGCCAGGCGCACGTAGCGCGCCGCCTCCGCGGCCGACGTCTGTGCTGTGGGCGGAGCTTGATCAAATGCGTTGTCGATCAGCCAGCGGACGTCGCCGACCGCCGCCGCGTAGTCGCCGCGCGACTCATGCCGGGCGAGCAGTGATTCGTGGCGCTCCCAGGCCGACGTGCACCCCGCCGCGAAGACCAGCAATACACAGCACCACCGCACGGCGGGACTATAGCGCAATCGGTGCGTGCTGTCCCCGGTTGACTTGACTGGGGCAGCCGTATACGCCACGGACCGATCAGTGAACACCAAGGAGGTGCGTGATGGCGCAGGCCAAGGGCGGTGCGGCGCAGTGGGCTTCTCGTCTGGGCATCGCGGGGGTGACAGCGTTCGTCGCCGGTCCGTTGGTGGCGCACGTCGGTGTCGCCCCGGCCCTGGCCGGCTTCGCGATTTTCGCTCTCGGCGGGCTGCTGGGATTGCTCGCCTTGGCGGTCGGCATTGTCGGGGCGTTCCGTGGTCAGGGCGCCGGAGCAGGCTTGGGGCTCAGCGTCGTGGTGGCGCTGGCCTTCATCGTGAACGCCGTCCCGGGGGGGAAGTTTCCGCGCATCAACGACATCACGACCGACACCACCAATCCGCCGCAATTCGTGACGGCCGGCTCACTTCCCGGCAACCAAGGGCGCGACATGGCGTATCCCGGCGTAACATTCGCCGAGCAGCAGCGCAGCGGCTACCCCGGGTTCGGGCCGTTGCGGCTGAACGTCGCCCCCGACGAGGCCTTCAAGCGCATCGACGCGGCCGCCAAGCAGATGCCGGATTGGGAGATCACGCGGAGTGACGCCGCCGCACATGCGCTCGAAGGAGTCGCTACGTCGCGCCTGTTCCGCTTCAAGGATGACTTCGTCATCGAGGTCCGCCCGCAGGATGGTGGGAGCGTCGTACAGATGCGCTCGAAATCGCGTGACGGCAAAGGCGACATCGGCGCCAACGCAACGCGCATCAAAGCCTTCTTCGCCACCGTGCAGTAACACTCGTCGCTGCGCGCTTCATCACGGCGAAGCCGCAGCGGCGGCGCCCGTCAGCTGTGCGCGGCTACTTGCGCAGCTCCGGCAGAACCGTTTCGGCGAACAGCCGGGCCGGCTCGCGTGTGTCGCGTCCGAAGAACTCGATGATGAACATGGTGCAACCAGCGGCGGCGTGCGTGCGGATCTGCTCGATGCATGCCTGGGGCGTGCCGGCGATACCGGCGCCGAGATGGCCGCCGTAAATGGCGCGCGCCCTTTCCACCTTGGCCGCGGCGTCGGCCTCGTCCTTGCCGATGACGACCATTGTTTGCTGTGACACTTGAATCGAGGCCGGATCGCGTCCGATCGCCGCACAGTGGCGGCGCAGCACGTCCACCTTGTGGGCGAGCTGCGATTGATGCACCGCCAGGTTGTTCCAAATGTCGGCATGACGCGCGGCGAGCCGCAACAACACGCGCTCACCGCCGCCGCCGATCAGCAGCGGCAGGTGCGGCTTGTGCTCCGGCTTGGGGAGACAATAGACGCCGTTGGTGTGGAAGTGCTTGCCCGTGAAGCTCGGTTGCTCTTCCGTCCACATCTGTTTCATCAAAATCGCCGCCTCGTCGAGCTGCTGGAGGCGGGTGGCGAGCGGCGGGAATTCGAATCCGTAGCCACTGAACTCCATCTCGTACCAGCCGCTGCCGAGGCCGACGATCAGGCGGCCGCCGGTGATGTGATCCAGCGTGGCGGCCATCTTGGCCAGCAACGCCGGGTTGCGAAAGCCGACGGGCGACACCAGCGTGCCCAGTTGGACGCGCGAGGTGATCGCGCCGACCGCGGACAGTGTGGTCCAGGCTTCGAGGATCGGGATGTGCGGGCCGGGGATGCCGTAGAGGTGGTCGTTGAGCCAGACGGAATCGTAACCCAGCGACTCGATCTCCTGGCACGTCGCGCGCGTCTCGCTCCACGTACGTTTGATCTGCGGCAAGGTGACGCCGAAATGGATGCTCATGGGCTCTCCTTCTCTTTCAGCCATGCCAACGGATTGGCGGGGCCGACACCGTGGCCGATGGCCAAGCCGTTGCGGATCGCAATGGTGATGAATCGCTTCGCACGCTCGACGGCATCGAGCAAGGGCAGGCCGCATGCCAGGCCGGCGCTGATCGCGGCCGACAGCTGGCAGCCCGTTCCATGCGTGTGTCGCGCTGCGATACGAGGGGCGGTGAGCCGATGGACGGTGGTGCCGTCATCGAACACGTCGACCGCCGCGTCGCCCTGCAGATGCCCGCCTTTCACGAGGACCGCCCGCGCGCCGCACCGGATCAGCGCCCGTGCCGCGGCACACATATCGGCGACCGATGTGATGGCGATGCCGGCGAGCAACTGCGCCTCGTAGACGTTCGGTGTCACGAGCGTGGCCAGCGGCAGCAAGTCGCGGCGCAACGCCTCATGGGCGTCCTCCGCCAAGAGCGGCGCGCCGCTCTCGGCGAGCATGACAGGATCGACAACCAACGGGGCGATGCGGTGATCGCGGACGGCGGCTGTGACCGCGGCAATTATCTCCGCATTAGCGAGCATGCCGGTCTTCGCCGCATCGACGCCGATGTCGGTGACCACCGCATCGATCTGCTGGCGAACAAAGCGCCCGGGAACCGTGTGGATAGCGGTCACGCCACGGGTGTTCTGCGCCGTCAGCGCCGTGATTGCGCTCATGCCGAAGACCCCGAAGACGGTGAACGTCTTCAAGTCGGCTTGGATGCCGGCGCCGCCCCCGGAGTCGGAGCCGGCGATGGTCAAGGCACGCGGGACCATGCGGACGGCATTGTCTGCCGGCTGCGGTGCGGCGGTCAAGCGGTGGGACGGCGTCGCCTTGCGCGGCTGCGCCAAATGTGCGAAGTCGCCGGCGGAGGGACCCATGCGCATCGGCGTCATCGGCGGCGGGAGCTGGGGCACCGCCTTGGCCAAGCTGCTCGCGGAGTTGGGCCACGACGTCGTGCTGTGGTGCCACAACTCCGAGGTGGCGCGCACCACCGCCGAACAGCGTGAAAATCGGGCGTACCTGCCGGGCTTTCCGCTCCCCGCGACGCTCGGCGTCACGAGCACGATCGCCGCGGCGGTGTCCGAGCGGGAGCTGCTGCTCGCCGTCAGCCCATCGCACGTGATGCGCGAGGTGATGAGCGCGGCGCGCGCCCACGTGACCGGCCTGCCGTACATCGTCAGCGCTTCGAAGGGCGTCGAGGAAGGAACCCTCAAACGCATGTCGGAAGTGCTGGCCGAAGTGCTGGGGCCGGAGTTCAGCGGCCGGATCGCAGCGCTGTCCGGGCCCAGTTTCGCGCGCGAAGTCGCCACCGGCATGCCGACGGCGGTCACCGCTGCGGCGCGCAACTTCCATACGGCAGAGGCGGTGCAGACGGTGTTTCAAGCGCCGACGTTTCGCGTCTACAGCAGCACTGATCTCATCGGCGTCGAACTCGGTGGGGCGGTCAAGAACGTCATTGCCATCGCCGCCGGCGTGAGCGACGGGCTCGGTTTGGGCAGCAGCAGCCGCGCCGCGCTGATCACGCGCGGGGTCGCCGAGGTCGCCCGTCTCGTGGCCAAAATGGGTGGCGATCCGCAGACGGTGTCGGGGTTGTCGGGCGTCGGCGACATGGTGTTGACCTGCACCGGCGACCTGAGCCGCAACCGCACCGTCGGTCTGCGTATCGGCCGCGGCGAGCGCCTGGCGGATATCCTGAACAGCATGACCATGGTCGCCGAAGGGGTGCGCAACAGCATCAGCGTGTGTGCGCTGGCGCGCCAGGCTGGGGTTGAAATGCCCATCGCCGAACAGATACGGTTGATGCTTCATGCTGACAAGCCTGCCGGTCAGGTCGTCGGTGATCTGATGGGCCGGCAGGCCAAACCGGAATTCTGGAGCTAGAAGGAAGGATGCGATGGCAAGCAAAGGGACGTGCAAGGCAAGCGGATGTGAGAAGGAAGTCCACGCCAAGGGCTATTGCCCGCGGCATTACAGCGCTTGGCGCAAGGGCAAGTTGCCGAAGCCGCGGTACAGGAGCTGCAATGCCGAAGGCTGCCACAAGCCGCGCGAGCGCCGCGGGCTCTGTCACGATCACTTCGCGAAGGAGTACGGCAAGTCGAAGGCGCCGGCCGGCGAAGCCGCGGCGCCGCCGGCAGCGACCGCCTGAGTCAAATTGACACGGTTGCCCGCTTGTGGTTGTAATTGGAGCTTACGCCGAGAACGACCAACTGTCGGCGGTGAGCGAGCATGAAGGGCACGGCCCCGACGGGGCATTCCCCAATCGCACCAGCCCGACCGCTAAGGGGGACCGATGAAGCGAACGTATCAACCGAGCAACCGACGCCGCAAACGCACGCACGGGTTTCGCGCCCGCATGAGCAGCGCCAGCGGTCGTCAGGTGTTGAAGCGCCGGCGCGCCAAGGGACGCAAGCGGCTCACGGTCAGCATTCCGCCGAAGCAACCCTCCTAAGGCGCCCGTCAGCGAACCAGGGGCTGCCCAAGGCCAAGCGAATCCGCCGACGGGTCGAGTTCCTCAAGCTGGAGCGTGTGGGCTGTCGTCGAGCCGGGACGTATTTTGTGGTGATCATACATCCACGGCCGAGCGGCAATTCCCGCCTCGGCATCACGGCGAGCCGGCGTGTCGGTGGGGCGGTGGCTCGGAACCGCGTCAAGCGCTTGGTGCGCGAGTTCTTCCGACGTCATGAGCAACGCATCGTCCCGGCGCAAGACGTGTTGGTGATCGCCAGGCCGCACGCCGCCGAAGCGAGCTATGCAAACGTGCAACGGGAGCTGAGCGCAGCCTTGAAGATCACCGGTGAAGCTTGAGGGTGACGTGCATACACTGAGCGATTGGGCCGGACGCCTGCTGGCCGCCAGCGTGCTCGGGGCGCTTTGGGCTTACCGTGCCACCGTGTCGCCCTTTCTTGGTCCAGGCTGCCGTTTCGCTCCGTCATGCTCCGTTTATGCGTGCGACGCGGTGCGCCGTTACGGCGTGACGCGCGGCGGCTGGCTGGCCGTGAGACGCGTCTTGCGCTGTCACCCGTTCCACTCCGGCGGCTGGGACCCCGTGGTGTGAGCCCATGGAACAACGTGCCCTGATAGCGGTGGTCATCTCGCTGCTGATCCTGGTTTTCTACCAGGAGGTCGTGCTGCGATACGTCTATCCGCCGCAGCCGCAGCAACAGGAGGAGGTCAACGAAACGCCGGAGGCCGGTGTGACACCCGCCGGAGCGCCGAAAGAGTTGCAAGCCGAGATGGCGGCGCCCGCGCCGGCAGCACCGCTTGCGGCGGCCCCTGCCACGGAGCGCCGGATTACCGTCGAGACCGAATTCTACACGGCGACCTTCACCTCCGCCGGTGCACGCCTCGCCAGCTTCCGGCTCAAGAGGTATCGCACCACGGTAGCCCCCGACAGCGCGGCGCTCGAAATGGTCATCCCCGGAAAGGGTGGCGAACTACCGTTCGGCGTCGAACTACGCAACGGCCAGGCGCTCAGCGATGCCGCCGCCTCCTACACGGTGACGGGCGACAGCCTCGATTTGAAGGATGGCGCGACCGGGAGTCTGGATTTCACCTGGCAGAGTGAGGCCGGAACGATCGAGAAACAGTTCGCCTTTCAGGGCAACCGCTACGAGTTCGAAGCCGCGGTGAGCGCCCACGATGTGCCGGCGCAGTACAAAGAAGTGGCCGTCGCGTGGGACAAGGCGGCGGACGTGGCGCCGCAACCCGGCGCCGAGGTCATCTTCGATCGCACGCTGTACCTCGACGGGCACAAGCTCAATGAAGATCTGTTTGACAAGCTTGCTGACGGCAAGATACTGCCGACGGCCGAAGCACAGGGCAACACCCTCGGGTTCGTCGGCTACGCCGGCCGCCACTTCCTCGCCGCCATGGCACCCGCCGACGGCGACGTGCACCGGCTGTGGCTCAAGCTGCGGGATCATACCGTCGAAGCGAAGCTCCTTTTTCCGCTGGCCTCCGGCAGCGGTGCGCACAAGATCGAGGTGTACGTCGGACCCAAGGACTTCGATGCGCTGGAAAACGTCGGCCATGGCTTGTCGCGTGCCGTCAACATGGGATGGGCGAGCTTCATCGCCGTCCCGCTGTTGCACGGGGTCAAGCTGGCGCACCGCTTCACCGGCAACTACGGCGTCGACATCATCCTGCTGACGGTGCTGATCAAGCTCCTCTTCGTCCCGCTCACGCAGCGCAGCTTCAAGTCGATGCGCGCCATGCAAAAGCTGCAGCCGCAGATGACCAAGATCCGCGAGCGCTTCAAGGACAATCCGGAGCAGATGAACAAGGAGATCATGGAGCTGTACCGCCGCCACAAGGTCAACCCGCTGGGCGGCTGCCTGCCGATGATCCTGCAGATCCCGGTGTTCATCGGCTTGTATCAGGCGCTGCTCAACGCCGTCGAGCTGCGGCATGCGCCGTTCATGCTGTGGATCAACGACCTGTCGGCGCCGGACCGATTGGGCGCGCTGCAGTTGCCGTTCGTGCAGCATCCGGGTATTCCTGTCCTGACCCTGCTGATGGGGGCGAGCATGTTCCTGCAGCAGTGGATGACCCCGACGGCCGGCGACCCGGCGCAGCAGCGGGTCATGATGATCATGCCATTGATGTTCACATTCATGTTCGTAAACTTCCCAGCCGGACTTGCTCTATATTGGTTCGTAAATAACATATTGACTGTTGCGCAACAGTACTACATCAATCGCACCGCAACCTGAGGGAGCGACGGATGGACTCGGTTGAAGCAGAAGGCAGCAGCATTGACGAAGCGATCGCCGGCGCGCTCAAGATGCTCGGCACCACGCGCGAGCGTGTCGAGATCGAGATCCTGTCAAATGCGGCCCGCGGCCTCTTCGGCATCGGCAGCCGCAAGGCGCGCGTGCGGGCGAGCTTGCGCACGCCCATCGACGCCGAGCCGCCGCCGCCCGC
>Ga0209415_10005541_pt1 | contig 22649 bp, 18 predicted proteins | sample PeaSoiSIISIP2007_FD_187696 | JGI IMG/M metagenome (GOLD analysis project Ga0209415, IMG submission 187696) | Peat soil microbial communities from Weissenstadt, Germany - SII-SIP-2007 (SPAdes) (version 2) | ecosystem: Environmental > Terrestrial > Soil > Wetlands > Peat | place: Germany... | reverse complement strand
TGGTGTCCGCGACCGGCAGCGGCGAGCCCACGGCGGCGTGGTCCGGGGAGGGAGTCGTGCTCGAGCCCGCGGCGTGGATCACCGGCGCAGACGTCGAGCGTATCGACCTCGTCCGCGATCCGGAGCGCCCGCAGCGTGCCCTGTCGATCCGGTTGCGCGAGGACGTGCGCGCGCGGCTCGAGCGCGTCACCGGCGACAACGTCGGACGGCGCGTCGCGATCGTCGTCGGCGGGCGGGTCGCCGCGACGCTCGCGATTCGCGACCCCGTTCGCGGCCCTTCGCTCCTCGTGACAGGAGCGTCCGACGCGGACGTCGACTCGATGACCCGCGCGGTGTGCGGGTAGACCCGTTCTAGGCCGTGTGAATCACACGGCACAGGCTCCCAGGTCGCCTAGTGGCACGCGAGCGATGCGGTTCTCGCCCGCGCGCGCTCTGCGGTGACCGAGCGCGGCTTCGCGTGACCCCATCGATCGATCACCACCCGGTATGCGTCGCACGCGCCGGCCCTGTCACCCTTGGCCTCCAGCGCGGAGCCGAGGTCGAGCCATCCCCGCGTGTTGCCGAAAGGATCGAAGAGGACCGTGCAGGTCGCCGTGCCGCGGCGCAGAGCCGCGACGGCGTCGTCGAGCCGGTCGGCGAGCAAGTAGGCGTGCCCCACCAGCGCCTGGGCGGGGATGTTCGGGACGAACGGCGGGACGCCGCCGAAGGACGCGAGCGCGCCCACGGCAGCCAGCCCTTGCTCCCGTGAGCTCGCGGGGGCCGCCCAGGCGGCGATCCACAGATCGCCGAGGTAGGCCGCGCTGGTCTTCGTGCGCCACGCCCCCAGCCACGAGCTGCGCTGCTCCTCGAGCTGCGCCGGCGAGACGCCGCCCGTCCGGGCCAGGATGCCGAGCATCTCCGGTATCGGATCGAGGAAGATGGAGACGTTGTCCACGCGGTGGCTCGGTGCCCACGCGTCCTTTCGCGCGAGGTACGCCTCGGCGACCGCCCTGGCGCGCTCGGGCCTCCCTGTCTCCTCGGCGATGCGCGCGAGCAGCGCGTGCCCCTCGGCGTGCGCCTGCGCTCCGGGCTCCCCGGCGAGGGCCTGCTCGCCGTCCTTCAGTCGCTGCTCGGCCTCGGCGAAGTCGCCGGTGGTCAGCGCGAGCAGCGCGCGATCGACGGGCTCGAGCTTGGCGCGGTGGCTCTGGCCGAGGCGCGCCCACTTCTGCTCGAGCGCCGCGCGGACCGTCTCCGCCGACCTGCGCTCCCCGGCCAAGGCGCGCGCGAGGTAGTCGTAGGCATACCAGTCGTCCGGGTCGCGGCTCAGCCACGTTCGCACGCGCGCCTCTTCGGCGTCGCACTGGCCCTGCTGCTCGTGGAGCTCCGAGAGGTACCAGAGCGGCTCGGTCGCCGTGCGCGAGCGATCGAGCGCCTGCTCGAGGCTCGCGCGCGCGTCGTCGAAGCGCCCCATGTACGACAGGCAGCCGCCCTTGCTCGACCAGGCGAGCGCGAACTCCGGGTCGATGGCGATCGCCGCGTCGAACGCCTCCACCGCGAGGGCGAGGTCGCCCCGGTCGTAGCGCACGCTGCCGAGAACGTACGCGATCTCCGCGTCGAGCGGACGGCGCGAGTGCAGGTCTTCGAGCCGGCGGATCGACTCCAGCGGGTCGCTCGGATCGCTCTGGAGATACGGGGCGAGGGCCTCGAGCAGAGCCTCGTCCCGCTCGTCGAGGGTCGAGCGGTTTCGCACCGCCTGCATGAAGGTCGTTCGAACCAGCCCTTCGTCGATGCTCTCGAGCGAGCGCATGAACGCGAGGCGCAGGTGCCCGGCCGCGAGCGCCGGATCGCGCTCTGTGGCCGTGGTGAGCGCGGTCATCGCGGCGTTCCAGTCGGCGTCGCGGAAGCTCCGCTGGAAGGACCGGTAGGCGACGAGCGCCTCCGGGACGCTGGAATGCGGCGCGGGCAGATCGGTGATCGCCGTCGCGCTCGAACCCGGCGCGGCCGAGCCCGAGGGCGCCAGCGCCACGGCAGGCACCGGTCGCACCCCCCGGGCAGCGACGATCGCCACGGCCGCGGCCGCCGCGACACCCACGATCGCGATCGTCAGCGGTCCGCGGCGCGTCGCCCGCGGCGGCCTGGTGCTCGGGAGCGTCGTCGGCTCGTCGGTGACCGGGACGATGGGCAGAGGGAGCCCCAGGGGAGCCGGCGGCGTGTCCATCGGCGGCGCCGGATCCGTCTTCGTCGTGGCCGCGATCTGCACTTCGGCCCAGCTGCGGCGCGAGCTGACGGCGATACCCTCGAGGGCGACCGCGACCGACTCCATCGCGTCGAAGCGCTGCGAGGGCACCTTCGCGAGCGCCTTCATGATCGCCGCGTCCACGATGGACGGCAGCGCCGGGAGCAGCTTGGACGGGGGCTCGGGGGCCTTGTTCAGGATGGCGAGGACGAGCTGGAACCCGTCGACGCCCTTCGGCCAGGGCAACCGGCCCGTGAGCAGCTCGTAGGTCGTCACGGCCCACGCGAACTGGTCTGTCCTCCCGTCGACCGGCTCGCCGCGGAGCTGCTCGGGCGACAGGTACCAGGGAGTGCCCATGATGGTGCCCTGGATCGACTGCGTGATCGACTGCGTCCGCTGGTCCTCGAACGTCGCCGACGGGTGCAAGTCGACGCGGAGACGCTTGGCGATGCCGAAGTCGAGCACCTTGACCACGCCGTCGGCGCGCACCATCACGTTCTCCGGCTTCACGTCGCGGTGCACGAGTCCTCGGTCGTGCGCCGCCCCGAGGGCGCGCGCGGCGTCCACCATCCACCGCAGCTTGGTCTCCCAGCGCACGGTCACGTCGTTCACGTAGGCCCGCAAGCTCTTGCCGACGACCAGCTCCATCGAGATGAAGAGCTGCCCGTCTGCCTCGCCGACGTCGAAGACCGAGACGGCGTTGGGGTGATCGAGCGCCGCCGCCGCGCGCGCCTCCCGGAGGACCCGGCTCGACGCGTCGACGGTGGAGTCGGGCTCGCGACTCGAATCCAGACGGAGCACCTTGAGCGCGACTCGCCGGTTGAGCCGCGGATCGTGCGCGCGATAGACCCGCGCCATGCCGCCCTCTCCGAGGAGCTCCTCGATGAGGTAACGATCGAAGCGGTCCCCGGGCGACAGACTCATGGACCTTGGAGTCGAGGCTATCGTGCTCGGAGGCGCGCCGCGACCTCGGGCCTCCGCCGCGCCTGCAGGGCGTCGATGACGGCCGCGGCGGAGGGGACGTTGTTCCGCGGGGTCGCGTACTCGAGGCGCAGGTTGTCGTCGGTGGAGATGAGCGATTCGCGAGTGAACCCGCCCCTCTCGCACACGTCCTCGATGAAGGAGTCCATCGTCTCGTCGGCGAGCACGAGGTCACCCAGATCGGCGTCGGGGCGCGCGCTCAGGGGTTCGGCGCCGAGCACCATGACGCCCTGACCGCGGATGAAGAACGCGGCGTGCGGGAAGACCGCGCGAGCCGTGGCCATCTGGCTCGCCAGCTCGCGCAGCGTCGTGTGATGGAGCTGGATCCACTGCGAGAGGACGCCTCCTTCGGTGAGCTTGGTGGCGGCGACCTCGTAGAACTCCTTGTTGTAGAGGTTGGCGGCGCCGGAGAACCAGATGCTCGTCAGCTCGACGGTCACCAGATCGTAGCGGTCCTTCTCGACGACGAGCAGGTTCCTGCCGTCCTCGAGGCGGACGTGCACGCGCGGATCGTCGAGGACGCGGCCGTTGACGCCGCCGAAGAAGTCACGCGCTGCCCTCACGATGCCCGGCGAGAGCTCGGCGACGTCGATACGCTCGAAGGGAAAGCGCGCGGTCTCCTGCAGGGTGACGCCGGTCCCGAGGCCGACGACGAGGGCGCGTCCGAAGCGCGGCACGAACATGGCCGGGAAGTCCGCGAAGCCGCGCTGAGGCCCCATCTGCCAGCCCGTGTCGCCCTGGTACTTCCCGTTGGTCCAAAGCGTGGTGATGTCCCCGGCGCGCGTCACGGTGACCACGCCCCCGTGGAGATCTTCGTCGATCCAGATGACCTTCCCCTGCTCCGGCTGTCGCTCGAAGTACACGTTCGCCCCGCTCGACAGGCGGGCGAGGTCCCAGCGAGGGACCGCGACGACGAGGAGACCCGCCGCCAGCGCGAGGCCGCCGACCCATCGCTTTCCGGGGGCGTGCACGAGGAGCGCCGTCGCGGCGTACCCGAGGGCGATGACGCCGCACGCGCGCTGCGAGCCGAGTGCCGGCAAGAGGACGAACCCCGCCAGCAGGGACCCGGCCATCGACGCCAGCGTGTTGACGGCGGTGGCCACTCCGATGCGCGCTCCCCGGTCGGCGCGAGGAGACAGGGCCGCGAGGACCAGCGGGAACGTCATCCCCATGCACACCGCGGGAAGGCCCACGGCGAGCGCGGCCACGAGGCCTCGCACGACCTCGCGCTCCCACCACGCGGGCACCACCGGACCCGCCGCCACGAACAGGTCCGGAAGGCGATCCCACACGGGCAGGGTGGCCGCGAGCACCAGAGCCGAGAGCGCCAGGCTCGCCGCGAGCGCGCTCTCGCCCGCCCTCCGCGCGAGGACGCGCGACGCCCCCGCTCCGGCGGCGAGCGCCACGAGGAACACCGCCAGGACGAGCCCGAAGACGTAGACGCTGGTGCCGTCCACCAGCGCGAGCAGGTGGATGAACACGACCTCGCCGGCGAAGACCAGGAGCCCGGAGGCTGCGGCCGCCAGGATCACGCCACGCGGAGCGGCGCCCGGCGAGGGGACGGGAAGCGCGGGCCGCGCGGCGGGGGCGGGCGAAGTCGCGGCGCTCGCCGGCGCGCGACGCGACAGCAGCATCGCCGTCACGCCGATGGCCACGCTGACCGCGGCCCCCACGCGCAGGCTGGTGGACAGGCCGAGCGCAGGGATGACGGCGTACGCCCCGAGCAGCGCGCCGACCGCTCCGCCGGCCGTGTTCGCCGCGTAGAGAGTGGCCACCCGGCGTGCCCCGCCGTCGGCCGCGCCCGCGACGCGCGCCACCAGCGGCAGCGTCGCCCCCATCGCGACCGTGGGCAGGAGCACCACGGCGGCCGCCAGCCCCGTGCGCACGAGCTCCAGCGTCGCGAGGGACGTCGTCCCCGCCGCCATCGAGGCGTAGAGGTGAGCGACTCCCCCGAAGAGCCAGGGCGACACGGCGCAGAGCGCGCCGACGGCGATCTCCAGCGCGCCGTAGACGAGGAGCGGTCGCGACACGCGCGCGTCGAAGCGCGCCGCCGCCATGGCTCCCAGAGCCAGCCCCCCCATGAACGCGACCAGCACCGCGCTCGAAGCGTGCGCCGTCGCCCCGAAGGCGAGCGACAGGTACTTGAAGAAGATCACCTCGTCGACGAGCGCCACCGCGCCCGACGCGAAGTAGAGCAGGCAGAGGGCGGTGAACGTCGTGAAGGGGTTGCGTGCGATCCGTCCCACGGTACCTCGGGGCGGTGCATCGTATGATACGGTTGCCGGAGTGAGCGAGCCGCTCGTCGGCGATATCGTCGACACCCGCTACGAGCTCCGGCGGCTCATCGCGCGCGGTGGCATGAGCCTCGTCTTCGAGGCGCACCACAAGTTCACGCGCCGGGCCGTTGCGCTGAAGCTACTGCCGGCCGAGCTGCGGGGAAAGCGGGAGATCCGCGGTCGCCTCCTGCGCGAGGCGTACGCGCTGGCGGCCGTGCGCCACCCCGGGTTCGTCGAGGTGCTCGACGCCGGCGTATGCGGCGAGCACGGACCCTACGTGGTGCTCGAGATGCTCGAAGGGCGCACGCTCGACGGCATCCTCGCGGCGCGGCGGCGCCTGTCGATCGCCGACACCGTGCAGGTGGCCCGACAGGTGTGCGACGCCGTCGCCCACGCCAACGCCCGCGGCGTCGTCCATCGCGACGTCAAGCCGAGCAACGTGTTCGTGGCGCGCAACGAGATCGGCGAGGAGACCGTGAAGCTCATCGACCTCGGGGTCGCGGCGGTCCCCGACGAGCAGCTCGAGGAGCGCGAGCGCAAGATCACCCAGGCTCACGAGGTGGTGGGCACGCCCGAGTACATGGCGCCCGAGCAGCTCTGGGGACGCGCGGTCGACGCGCGCACCGACGTGTACGCCATCGGCATGTCGGTCTTCGAGTGCCTGACCGGCGAGGTCCCCTACGTGGGCTCGTACCCCGACGTCCTCGTGCAGGTGTCGAACGCGACCGAGCCCCCCCGCGTGCGTGACGGCCGGGCGGACGTTCCGCCGGCGCTGGCCTTCGTCATCGAGACCGCCCTGGAGAAGGAGCCGTCGTCACGCTTCCAGAACGCAGCCGAGCTGGGGCGCGCGCTCCTCGCCGCGAGCGGGCTCGAGGCGGCGCGTTCGTCGCTCCTCTCCGCATCCGCCGAGGGCGCGCCCGACAGCACGGAGGACGATGAGCCGGAGCCCGCGATCAGGCTCGTGCGGAGGAAAGCGCCGCGCACGGACGAGGATCGACCGAGCACTCCTGAGCCGCCCCCTTCGCACCGGCGCCAGTTCGTCCGCGCGCCGTACGTCACGCCCGTGGTCCTCATCTCGGAGACGGGCAGCGAGACCGAGGCGCGCAGCGAGGAGATCAGCGAGGAGGGCATGCTGGTGATCACGCCGCTCTCGTTCCCGCTCGGATCCCCCGTGCAGATGCGCTTCGCCAGCCCGATGACGGGCGAGATGATCGTGCTGGACGGCAGCGTGCGCTGGACGCGCGAGGGACGCGGACGGAGCGCCATCGGGCTGGAGTTCGCGTACGTGCCGCCGGTCCTCCGCGGGGTCGTCGCGCAGTACATCGCGATGGTACCGGCCGCCCAGGAGTGATTTAGGCGACCAGCGCGACGGCTCGCTCTGGCGCATCGCGCCGCCGCCGTGAGATCCTCGACATATGCCGGCCGCGAAACGCGCCAGCAAGGTCACCCTCCGCCTCCTCGCGGCGCACGGGCTTGCCTATCCCATCGCGACGGCCTGGGCCTTCGCGTCGGTGCCCGTGTTCGTCCTGAACGTCGCCTCCGAGGTCGGCACCACCCTCGACGACGAGGTCGTCGCCCACCGCGTGCTCCTCCGCGTCGTGTGGCCGACCATCGCCGCGTTCGTCCTCGTGCACCTGGCCGGGGTCGTCTGGGCGTTCGACCGCAACGAAGCCCGTGGACGCCGCGTCTTCGTCGTGGCTCTCCTGGCGCTCAGCGCCGTCGCCTTCGTCCTCGGCGGGGTCTCGTGGGTGTGGCTGATGACGCGCTGAGAGTCACATCGCGTCGGAGCAGCAGCGGACGCCCGTCTGCAGCTCGTGGAAGTGCTCGTCGTGCGCCGTCGTCGCCGGCCGGCAGCGGTCGCGCGCCGCCATCCACCAGCCGCCCTTGAGCGCCGAGCGCCACTCGCCCCAGGTCCGGTCGCGGTACACCCACTCGTCGACGTTGCCGCTCATGTTGCGGACGCCGAACGGGCTCACGCACCGGTCGAGCTTGTCGGCCGGCTCACGCTGGTCGCGGAGCTTGCCCGTGATCGGATCGGTGAGGTCCCCCTTGTCGAAGTTGCAGAGGCTGGGATCGCGATCGTAGCCCGTGGGGTACGGCACCATCTTCTCGCCCTCGCAGGCGAACTCCCACTCGGTCTCCATGCACAGGCGCTTGCTCTGGTGTTCGCAGAGATCCTTGGCCTGGGTCCACGAGACGTCGCTGGTGGGCAGCGCGTCGTCGGAGGTCGCCATCTCGTCGCGGTCGACGCAGAAGCGCTTGTGCACCCGCTCGCCGACGCACTGGGTCGGCGCGAACTTGGCGCATCGCGCCAGCTTGTTCGACGGGGGGTCCTCCCACTCGACGCAGTCCTCCTTGACCTCCGTGCAGTACTCGCCCTCGATGAGCACCATCTTGTCGGGGCACGACGGGTGCGCCGAGGCGAGCGGATCGGACGGGGACGCCGGGTCCTTCGCCAGGCTGGCGAGGCCGAGGTGGGGAGGGGGCTGCGGCTCGGCTTCCGCGGAGGACGCCGCTTCTGCGGGGCCCGCCGACGGGAGGGGCGCGGCCGCCAGCCGCGGAAGAGGTGGGCCCTCGGGCCCCGGGCCCGTCTCGGAGCGCGTGGCGCAGGCCGCCAGCGAGGCAGCCACGGCGACCACGGAGAGGGCAATGGAGACGACGCGATTCATGAGACTTCGACTGTAAGTTAATGCTCGTTCCATGCCCAAGTAAGGAGCCGCGATCCCGCAGGGGATCGTCCATGCGGCGTGGCAAAAACCCCGCGACAGCGTAGTCATGGGCCCGCGAAGCCTGCGCGATGCGCGTAGCCGTCTTCGCGTAGACTCGTCCCCCTTCATGCGCGCCGCCGCCCCCGAGACCCTCCTCGCCGCCCTGGCGCTGCTCGCCTGCGGCTGCGAGACCAGCGGCCAGGCGTCGACCGGCCCCGTGGATCGGCCGCCCCCCGCGGCACGCGACTGGACCGGATCGCACGAGACCCCGGCCCCCCGGCTCGTGACCGAGGCCCCCGCCGTGCCCAGGGGGACGTGGGTGCTCCACGTCGGCGACTCGTTCGTGCATGCGTCTCTGCAGCAGAACTTGCGTCCCCGGTTCGACGCGACGGGCACCGGATACGTCGTGGACGCGACGACCGCGACCTACACGACGACCTGGGTCAGCGATCCCGACCTGGAAAAGTGGCTCGCCCGACGCCCGTCGCTCGTGCTCGTGACGCTCGGGGCGAACGAGGTGGACATGCCGGCCCCCGCAGAGCATGCGCGCGCCGTGGAGCAGCTCGTCCGCAAGATCGCCGAGGCCTCGACCTCGTGCGTCTGGATCACCCCGCCCATGTGGAAGCGCGACAGCGGCATCCTGCAAGTCATCCACGACCACAGCGCGCCGTGCCTCTTCTTCGACAGCGACGCCGTGATGGGCGGCCTCCGGGACGACGAGCGGCAGCGCGACCGCATTCACCCGAACGAGCGCGGCGGAGCCCGCTGGGCGGAGTCGTTCTGGGGGTGGCTGGAGGATCACCGCGATCCGGCGCGTCCCGGCTGGGCCCTCGTGCCGTTCGAGCTGCGGGGGTCGTAGGGGGTGACCGGGGTTGCGGCGGCGATGTTTCGCACGCTAAATGTCTGTCCCGGAGCTTTGCATGATCTCCTTCGAGCCCACCGACGACCAGAAGATGGTGCGCGATTCCGTCGCGCAGTTCGCCGAGCGGACCCTGCGCCCGCGCATCCGCGAGTTCGAGCGCGAGCGCTGCCTGCCGGACGACGTGCTTCAGGCCGCGCACGCGATGGGTCTGCCGCTGGCCGCGTTCCCCGAGGCCGTCGGCGGGTCGGGTCTCGGCGTCGTGACGCAGGTGCTCATCGAGGAGGAGCTGGCGTACGGGGACCCAGCGGCGGCGTTCGCCCTCTCCGGTCCCGGCGCCTACGGCTGGGCCGCGCTGCTGCTGGGTGGGCCCGAGCTCGGCAAGCGGCTCATCGCGCCGTTCGTCGGGGACGGCGGGCACACGCGCTTCGGGGCCGTCGCGTGGGGGGAGCGCCAGGTGTCGCGCGATCGCCCGGGCATGGTGACGACGGCGGAGCGCGCGGGCGCGGGCTGGAAGCTCCGCGGCGAGAAGTCGTACGTCCTCCACGCCGACCGGGCCGCGAGCTTCATCGTGTTCGCCCAGGTCGACGCCGCGAAGGGCTGGGAGGGGATCGGCGCCTTCGTCGTCCCCCGCGACGCGAAGGGGCTACGCGTCCTGCCCCGCCTCGACACGCTGGGCCTCGACGCGGCGAGCTTCGGCGGGATCGCGCTCGACGATGTCGAGGTGGCGGACGACGCGCGCCTGCTTCACGGCGGTGACGCGCAGCGCCTCGTTTCGTTCTTCGCCACGCAGGCCCTGCTCGTCTCGGCCCGCGCCGTCGGTCTCGCGCGCGCCGCCTTCGAGACGACGCGCGACTACTGCGAGCAGCGCAAGGCCTTCGGGAAGCCCATCGGCCACTTCCAGGCGATCGCCTTCACGCTCGCCGATCGCAGTATGGACGTCGAGGCCGCGCGCGCGATGGTCTGGCGGGCGGCGTTCCACTGGGACGCCGTCGGCCACGGCGCCGGCACGCCGGCGTCGAGCGAGTCCAATGCGGAGGTGCGCGCGGCGCTGCAGCGTATCGCCTGGGCCGTCTCCTTCACCCTGGAGGCGGCGATGCGCGCCGGGGACGACGCGGTGCAGCTGCACGGCGGCTCCGGCTTCATGCGTGACTACCCCGTCGAGAAGTGGATGCGCGACGCGAAGCAGCTCCAGCTCTGCGCGATGACCGCCGAGCACGCCGACCAGCTCGCCGCGCTCATCGCGCTCGACCGCCCCATCGATGCCGCGCTCGTGCTGCCCAGCGCCGAGTCGCAGAACGTCTTTCTCTGAGAAGAGGCGCAGAATCCCATGACCATCGAGTTCTCCCTCAGCACGCGCCAGCGCGAGATGCAGGCGATGATCCACCAGTTTGCGGAGGCGATCATCCGGCCCGAGGCCCTCAAGTGGGACCGCGCGCACGAGGTGCCCCACGAGTTCCTGCGCCGCATCGTCATGATGTCGCAGACGATGGGCACCTCGGTCGCGATGGGCCCCGGCGCGGGGGACCCGAAGGTCACCGAGATGGACGCCGAGACGCGCAAGAAGCGGCAGGTCGCGCTCACCACGATCATCAGCGCCGAGGAGCTCTCGTGGGGCGACGCGGGTCTCCTCCTCTGCGTGCCCGGCCCGGGCCTCGGCGGACCGCCGGTGCGCGCGAGCGGGACGCCGGAGCAGAAAAAGCGCTTCTTCTCGATCTTCGACGATATGTCGACCGAGCTTCGCTGGGGGGCGTACGCGCTCACCGAGCCGGGCGCCGGCAGCGACGTGGCCGGGATCCGCACGAGCTGCCGCAAGGACGGCAAGGACTGGGTCATCAACGGACGGAAATGCTTCATCACCAACGGGGCGCGCGCGTCGTGGAACGTGGTCTTCGCCACCATCGATCCCGCGCTCGGCCGCGGCGGGCACCGCGCGTTCGTGGTCGAGAAGGGGACGCCGGGGTTCAGCGTCGGCAAGATCGAGGACAAGATGGGACTCCGCGCGAGCGAGACGGCGGAGCTCGTTTTCGAGGACTGCCGCGTGCCGGAAGAGAACCTCCTCGGCGGCGAGGCGAGCTACACGACGAAACAGGGCTTCATGACGGCGATGAAGACCTTCGACAACACGCGCCCCCTCGTGGCGGCGATGGCCATCGGCATCGGCCGCGCGGCGTACGACTACGCCGTCGACTTCGTGAAGAAGCACTACGTGCTCTCGCGTCCCATCCCGCGCTACGCCGCCCTCGCCGAGCGCCTCGCGCGCGTGGGACGCGGGCTGGCGGCGGCGCGCATGGCCACGTGGCACGCGGCCTGGCTGGCCGACCAGGGCGAGCCGAACGCGAAGGAGGCGAGCAGCTGCAAGGCGATGGCGGGCCTCGCGTCGATCCGGGCGTGCATCGACGCCATCGAGATCTGCGGCGCGGAGGGCTCCATCGCGGCGGAGCACCAGCTCCTCGAGAAGTGGTTCCGCGACATCAAGGTCTACGACATCTTCGAGGGGACGGGTCAGATCCAGCGCATCGTCGTGTCCAAGCGGCTGATGCCGGACCTGAAGTCCTTCTGAGGCGGTTGGGCAGGAAGGTCGTCGCCGCGGCGTAGGATCGACTGCATGGCTGCTGCGCGCGCGCCCCGGGTCGGCCTCTTCGCCTACGCGGCGTGCCTCGTCGTCGAGCTCCTGCTCGCGCTCTGGAGCCGTCAGATCATGGCGGCGGTGCGCGCCGGCGAGACGTTCTCCCACGTCGAGAAGCAGCTCGATCTCATCGGCTACGGCTACACGGCGCTCGGCGTCGGCGCGGTGGTCGCGCTGCTCGCGGTCGCGCGCGCGCCGGAAGCGAGGCTCGTGTCGCGCGTGGCGACAGGAGCGGCGGTCGCCGCGGGTCTCGGCGTCGCGCTCGAGGTCGGGCAGCGGGCGCTCATCGCGGTGCTCTCGTCCGGGAGCGGGGGCTTCGAGCGGATGGATCGCTTCCTGCTGATCTTCGGCACGGGCATGGTGCTCGCGGACACGGTGGCGAGGGCCCTCGGCGTCGTCATCGCCGTTCGCGCGGGCCGTGCGGTCGCGTCACGGGCGACGGTCGGTGTGGGGGTCGCGGCGTTCGTCGTGCTGGGCCTCGACGTGGCGATGTACGTCGCGGAGCGGTCTCTCGGCGAAGGCGGACACGGGAGCCGAGCGCCCGCCTCCGAGACGCTCGCCACGGCGCAGACCGTCGCCTACTACGTGGCCACGCTCCTCGTCGCGGGCACGGCGGTCCTCGCCGGGCGGAGCCTGTCGCGTCTGCCGCAGCCCGACGTGGCCGTGTCCGGGGAAGCTCCCGGGCAGGAGGCGCTCTCGCCGCGATGGCGCGCGGCGGCGGACGGCATCGGGCTCTACCTCGGCGGGGCCGCGGCGCGTGTCGTCTGTGCGTTGCTCGGGTACGCCGTGATGGCGGGAGGGAGCAGCGGCACGGGCACCCCCGATCTGCGCACGATGCACGACTCGTTCTTCGTGATCGCCGTGCTCTCGGGGGCAGCGAGCCTGACCATGCTCGCGGGGGTGTGGCGCATCACGCGCGCGCCGCCGGACTCGGGAGGGACGGGGCCGGCGATGGTGACCCTGTGCTTGATGATCTTCGGGCTCACGCTGGATCTCGTGACCACGTCCATCACGCTGGACGCGCTCGGCGGGAGCCTCTCGGCGGCGTTCTTCGCGATGGACGCCATGCCGCTGCTCGCCTCCGCTGCGGCGCTGTTCGGTGTGGGGGCGGGCGTCGCGCTTCTCCGGTCCTTCGCGAACATGGCGCACACGCTGGGCGTCGAGGAGCTCAGCGACCGCGCGAAGACCGCGACGGCGTTGCTGGTGATCGCGGGAGGGGTCGCCGGGCTGACGATGCTCGGGTTGAAGCACATGCCGGTGGAGCTGCTGGGGCTCATCGCGGTCGTCGTGCTGCCGCTGGCGATCGCGGCGCTCGTGCAGTTCCTCCGCGTCGCGGTGCCGCTGGGGCGGGTGATCCGGTCGAGAACAGGCTACTCCGAGCGATCCGCGTGAGCTCGCGCGCGTACCGAGCGGCGGCGTCGCTCTCGATGAGCGCCGACGTGACCGACCCGCACGCGGTCGCCGCGACGACGAGCTGCATCACGTGCAGCACGTACGCTTCGTCGTCGACCTCCGTGTAGTGTCGCCCCGCCTCTCTCCCGGCGCGCACGTATCCGGCGACCGCAGAGAGCCACGGGTGCACCACGCGCTTCAGCATCCTGCGCATCTCCACGGGTCGATCGAGCACCTCCCGCAGCAGGATGCGCGCGCGATCGGGGTCCGCCGCGAAGAACCGGACGAGCTCTCCGACGACCGCGTCGAAGCGGTCCTCGCTGGCGGTCGCGGCGACGAGCAGGCGAGGCAGGGTGCGGTTCCAGTGCTCGAGGATGCTGTCGAGCACCGCCCGCCGGATGTGCTCCTTGGACGGATAGTGGTGCAGCACCGCCTGCTTGCTCACGCCCACAGCGTCGGCGATGTCCTGCAGCGCCGTGCCCTCGAAGCCGTGCGAGGCGAAGAGGCGCATCGCCGCGGCCAGGGTCGCGGACCGGACCTCGTTGTCGGGCGAGCGCATCGCAGGCATCGGGTTCGCCTTTCTTACCAGCCGGTAACACGGTGCGGCACCCGGCTCGTGTGGGTCCGGTACCCATGCACCATGCGAGAGCGTCTCTTTCAAGGCCCCATTGCGAGCTTCCTCCCGGGCGACCTTGAGCGCGTTCCTTACCGGGTGGTAAGTAATCGCTGCTCGCGGCGGACCGCCGCGACGAACCGGAGACAGGAACCATGAACCCTCGTCGGTTACCCCGTTTCGGCGTGCTCTCCGTCCTCTCCCGATGCCCCGCGCTCGCGCTCGCCGGCGCGCTCGCGGCCGCCTGCGGGACGGCCGACTCGCAGGTCTCCGGCGACGGCGGAGCCAGCAGCGGAAGTGGCTCCGGGGGCTCGACCAGCTCGGGCGGGTCGGGTGGCTCGAGCTCCGGGGGATCCGGAAGCTCCGGCGGCTCCAGCTCCGGCGGATCGAGCGGAGGCTCGGGGTCGTCGAGCGGCTCGGGATCCGGCAGCAGCAGCGGAAGCTCCAGCGGCTCGAACTACGACGGGGGTGCCTGCCAGACCGCGACCAGCCTCACGGTCGCGGCGAACATCAGCATCGCGGTCACCTGGCCCGCGACCACCGCCGGCAACGGCGGCTCGGGCACCGTCCACGTCTGGCTGCTCTCGAAGTTCACGGCGAACGGCAACCAGCTGTCCGGGACGAGCCAGACCTGCGGGCTCTCGCTGCCGGACCTCCAGCTCAACGCCCTCGGGTCGATCGCCGCCGGCGGGAGCAAGGTGCAGATCCAGATCCCCGCGACCGTGTGGTCGGCGCCGTCGATGCCCACGTACACGTCCACCGGATCGCAGACGGGCTGGGGACCGCCGAGCACCGTCAGCATCAGCCCCACGCTCGCCCTCATCGGGCTGGCCTTGCCGTCGGGGACCGACCCGGCGACCTACGCGTGGCCGAGCTCCTCGTGGAGCTTCCCGTCGGGCACGACCTTCCCCGACGGCGACGGCGACGGCAATCCCGGGATCACGGCGTCGCCGCTCAGCGGCAGCGGCTACGTCTATCCCCCCACCGCCATCGGCCTCGGCGGCTCGGCCCCCGGCGCGGACAAGGCGTACATCGCGACGCGCACGCAGGTCTCGCTCAGCGGGAGCTGGACCTCGTGCTCGGCGTTCTCGGGCACCGCCGACGTGACTCACTTCGACAACCACGTGGTGGGATGCCACATCCACAACGGCTCGACGTGCACGACGGGCTCCGCGAACACGCAGGCGGACTTCCTCGATCAGAACCGCACGGTCTACGCGCCCGGCAGCGCCACGTTCGTCGCCGCGACGCTCCCGAGCACAGGGACGTGCGCGGACGCGCTGACGGCGCTGCCGTGATCCAAGCGCGAAGGGCCCTCGCCCTCGCCGGGCTCGCCGCCGTCGCGGGCTGGTCCCGCGATGCCGTCGCCTCCGGCTTCGCGTCGGCGTACTTCGGAGGGGAGCAGGGGACGGTGGTCACTACGAATCCCACCGCCCTCTACTACAACCCCGCGGGGATCGGCTTCAGCGAGGGGACGCACGTCTTCCTCGACGGCACCCTGGCGCTGCGCGGCGGGAGCTGGGAGCACGCGCTCTCTCCGACCGACCCTCCCGATCCTCCCGGTGGCGCGGGCGCGAACGCGGGGACGGCGCACTTCTTCAACGTGTTCGGCGGACCGGCGCTCGGCGCTACCACCCGGCTCGGCTCTCTCGCGCTCGGGGCGGGCCTCTTCGTTCCGTTCGGCGGACGCGAGAGCTGGAACCAGAATCCGCAGTTCGTCAATTCGCAGTATCCCCTCGCGGCCGACGGAGTGCAGCGGTGGCACGTCATCGACGGCGCGCTGACGTTCATCTACGGGACGGTGGGCGCAGCGTACCGGCTCGGGCCGCTGAGCATCGGCGTCGCGGGCAACGTGATCCTGTCGTCGGTCTCGTTCTCCCAGGCCAAGAACACGAACGGTCTCGGCGTGCCGGACACGCAGCGCGAGGGCCGGGCAACCCTCGACGTGAGCGGCGTCACGGGGAGCTTCGGGGCGGGCGTGATGCTCGAAGCGATCCCGGAGCGCCTGTGGCTCGCCGCATCGTACCAGTCGCAGCCGAACCTGGGGCCCCAGACGATGAACGGCACCCTCGACATCGCGACGCCTTACGCGCAGCCGCCGGGCAACCTCAGCACCGCCGTCACGTTCACCCAGGCCCTGCCGGACATCGTGCGCGCGGGCGCGCGGCTCCGCGTCGCACAGAACGTGGAGCTTCGCCTCACCGGGAGCTACACGCGCTGGAGCGTCAACAAGACCCAGTGCGCCGCGATCAAGGGCTACACCTGCGCCGTCTACCCCGACGGCTCCGACGCGAGCGGCGGCGGCACCATCGCCAACTACCGGCGCGACTGGAACGACACGGTCGGCGTCCGCGTGGGCGCCAGCTACTGGGTAAGGCCGGGGATCGAGGTGTTCTGGGGGACCGGCTACGAGACGGCGGCGGTGCCCGACGCGACGCTCGAGCCCGGCCTCGCGGACGCCGACAACGTCCAGCTCTCCGCGGGGGCGCGCGTGCTCGTCGCGAACTGGTTCTACCTCGCCGCCTCGTACACGCAGCTCATCTTCGAGGACCGCGACAACACGGGGAAGAGTACCCTCGCCGCCGCCTCCGTTCCGACGCAGCAGCAGGACGGCGGCGGCACGTACAAGGAGTGGATCGGGTTCTTCGACGTGAACGTCGAGAAGAGGTTCTGAGGGCGCCCGCTGCGCGTGCGCCCTCGAGTCTTCAGCGCCGCTTGCGCGTCGCTTCGGAGCTGAGTGGTTGCCGTGGAATCGGGCCTCTTTGTCGAGTGACTGTGTTGCCGAGACGAGATCGCGTGTGGGTTGGTTCACTTCCTTCGACGGAATGTCGTCGTTGCTCGACGCGATCATCGGATCGCGTGTGGCGACGTTTCGATCGCGACGCGCGTCCATCACGGACTTCGACGCATCCGTCTCATTTCTCGTTGCTCCGTGGACATCGCGAGACGGTGTCTCTTGTTTGCGTGCGGGTGGGTCGAGTCACCGTCGCGGTCATTCGAGATCGCGAATCGGTCGGTCGACTCCGCGGGCGAGTCGCTCGACTCCGCGGACGAGTCACTCGACTCCGCGGACGGGTCACTCGACTCGATGGCCGGGTGACTCGACTCAGCGACCGGGTCACTCGATTCAGCGTCGAAGTCACTCCTTTCCGTGACGGCACATGTCACCCCAATGGCGCTCTTGGCGTGGCCCCGACGAGGGACGATGATGTCCACCGATGGGGGCCGCGCCGTGATGCAGGTTCGACGCAGCGTGGGAAAGCTCGCGGAGGTCCTCTTCCGCCGGCCGATGAGCGTCGAGGAGCTCTCCTCCTTCGTCTCCCAGGTGCGCGGCATGGTGCAGGCCGCGGAGGAACCGCTCGCGTTCGTGTGCGACTGGCGCGACGTCGATCGCTTCGATCCCACCTTCGCGGACACCATCGTGTGGACGATGCGCCGCGACAACCCGCGCATCCTCGCCAACGGCGTCCTCGTCGCGACCCGCAACGTGGCCCTGTACGAGCAGGTCGAGCAGGTGCTGCGCGAGGCGAAGAAACCCGAGCGCCGGGTCTTCCGCCACCGGGCCGACCTCGCGGCGTTCCTCGACCTCAGCCTCACCCGCGAAGAGCGCGGCCGGCGCGACCAGTTCCTCGACGACAACGACCGGGCGAACGCATCACCAGTCGTCGGTCGCGTGTAGTTGTTGCACGGGAGACCCCTCATGCTCCGTTCCTCGTGGCGTGCTCTGCTCTGGTCGCTCACCGTGTGCGCCGCCTTCGTCGGAGGGGTCGCCTACGAGCACTTCGGGCGCGAGGCCAACGCACAATCGGCAGGGATCTCGACACTTTACGTACCTCCTGGAGGGCTCGTGTTCCGGGCGATGGACGGCAAGCCGCTGGCCCGCATCTCCCAGGACGCCCACGGCGGTGCGCTCGAGCTGTACGACGACCGGCGGGAGGTCGCGGCGAGGTTCCAGGGCTCCCGGACGCCCGTCCTGGCTCAGCAAAACCCCTACACCGTTGACGATCGCGACCCCTGGACCGTGGCGGCCCCGGCCGAGCAACCGGGTTACTGACCCGGCCCGACTGTCGCTGCGGCCCGGGACGCGCTAGCATCTCTCCAGAGCGAGAGAGTTCCTGGCTCGCGCTCCCCCTTACGCCCCCACGGCCTCCCGCCGGCGGGGGCGTTTCCTCATGGACACGCGAACGTCACGCTATTCGACGGTCCTCACCACGGTACTGGTCTCGCTCGCCCCGCCGGCCTGCTCGTTCGTATCGCTCGAAGGTTTGTCGGGCGGGCTCGGGCCGCAGGACGCATCGACCGCTGGTGCGGACTCGGAGGCGGCTGCGGCCGGGGGGTATCCAGGGCAGGTGCTCGCCGATGCTCCGCTCGCGTACTGGCGCTTCGACGAGGCCACGGGGACGACGGCGGCGGATTCGAGCGGGCACGGAAACGACGCCACCTACGAGGGCGGGATCACGCTCGGGGCCCCCGGCGCGATCGCGGGCGACAGCGACACTGCCGCCACGTTCGACGGAATGACCGGCTTCGTCACCGCCGGGGATCGCTTCGCGTTCGCGGGTCAGACGCCGTTTTCCCTCGAGGCGTGGGTGAGCGCGCAGCCGCAGTCGACCTATGCGGGCGTCGTCTCGCGCAACGACGCCGTCGGCGGACCGCCGAGCGAGGGGTTCCTGCTGTTCGTCTCGCCCACGGACGGACCCTTCGGCTTCCAGCGGCTCGACGGCGCCAGCGTGTCGACGGCGGTGAGCGTCGCGGGCCCGAGCGCCCCGGGCTTCACGCACGTGGTGGCGACGTTCGACGGCCTGGAGCTGGTGGTCTACGCGAACGGCGAGTCCCAGGGCTCGCAGACCGCCGCGTTCACCGTCGCCGGCGCCGTCGCCGACTTCGTCGTGGGCGCGGAGGCGGGGGGCGGCGGCAACTACTTCGCGGGGACGCTCGACGAGGTGGCCGTCTACGACCACGCGCTCGCAGCCGACCGGGTGCGCGCGCACTACCTCGCCGGTCTCGGCTCGCCGTGAGCTACGCTGCCGCCTCGATGGCACTCCACGTCGAGAACGTCACCTACGGAGACGGGCAGTACACCGGCTACTTCGTCGTGCTCGAGCGCGCGGAGAAGCCTCTCCCCGCGGTCGTGGTCCTCCAGGAAGCGTGGGGGGTCGACGATCACATCGAGGACGTCGCGCGGCGCTTCGCGTACGCGGGCTACGCCGTCCTCGCACCGGACGCCTACGCGAAGAACGGCGTGCGCCCGGCGCCGCTCGCCCGAGAGCGCCTCGCCGAGCTGCTGGCCTTCGTCAACACGGCGGGGGCGGCCGTCTTCATGGACGAGAAGGCGCGCGCCGAGGCGCTGTCGAAGCTGCCGGCGGACAAGGCGGGGCGCATCGGGGAGTCGATGGGGACGCTGTTCGGCGGGCTCCGGGATCTCGGCCTCTGCGTGCCGGGGCTGGTGGCGACGACGAAGTACCTGCGCGAGGAGCGCGCCGAGACGCGGGGGCAGAAGATCGGCTCGGTGGGTTACTGCATGGGGGGCGGCCTCTCGGCGCTCCTCGCGTGCCACGACCCGCAGCTCGCGGTGGCGTCCATCTACTACGGCAGCGCGCCGGCCGCGGAGCTCATCCCGCGGATCGCGTGCCCGGTTTTCGGCTTCTACGGCGGCGAGGACAAGCGCATCAACGGCGGGCTCCCGGCTTTCACCGAGGCCATGAAGGCGGCCGGCAAGGTCTTCGAGAGCCACATCTACCCCGGCGCGCAGCACGCGTTCTTCAACGACGAGCGTCCCAGCTACCACGCGGGGGCCTCGCGCGACGCGTTTGCGCGGACGCTGGAGATCTACCGGACGCACCTCGTGCCAGCGCACTGACCGGCGCGGAACGGGTTGCGCTCGCGGCGGGCGCGGATAAGGCTCCGTGCCCGATGCGTCGCGCCCTTCTTCCGTCGATCCTCGTCCTGACGCTGGCGCCGTTCTTCGCGTGCTCGTCGTCCTCCTCGCCGGGTGGCACGGGGGCCAGCGACGACTGCGACATGTGCACTTCCGGCGACGACGCCGCCGTCGGGGTGGACGCCAGCACCGACGCGGCCGACGCGTCGCTCGACGACGCGCCCATCCCGGCCGCCTTCCAGGCGTTCGCCACGGCGTTCGACGCGGAGCGGAAGAAGCTCGGCGCGTCGGGCGCGGCGGTCGCCATCCTCCAGAACGGGCAGGTCACGTTTTCCCACGGGTTCGGCGTCAAGGGACCCAGCAGCACGGACCCGGTGCGTGCGCGCACGCTCTTCCGCATCGGCTCGATGACCAAGTCGCTCACGGCGACGGCGTTCATGACGCTCGTGCAGGAGGGGAAGGCCGATCCCACCGCGACGCTGAAGACCGTCGTCCCCGACGTCGCCCTCAACACGGTGACGTGCGCGACCTGCGCCTCCGTCCTGACGCTGCAGGAGCTCCTCAGCCACCAGTCGGGCCTCGACGACTACATCGTCCTCGACGAGCCGGCGACCGACTCGGAGCTCTCGACGTTCCTGACGAGCCCGGAGTTCGCGAACGCCGACTACTTCATGGACCCGTCGGGCTCGTTCTGGAACTACGCCAATCCGAACTTCTACCTCGTGGGCCTCGCGGTCGAGCGCGCTGCGGGAGTCCCCTACCGGCAGGCGGTGCAGCAGCGCGTCCTCACGCCGCTCGGGATGACGCGCACCTTCTTCCTGCCGAGCGACGTCACTGCCGACGGCGACTTCACCGACGGCAGCTCGACGGACACGAGCGGCAACCCGTGGGACGTGACGCCGTCGTCGTACGACAACGGCTGGGCGCGCCCGGCGGGGTACGCGTTCTCGAGCGTCCTCGACTACGCGCGCTTCGTGCAGTTCCTGAACGCGGGACAGCCCGCGGTGCTGGCCGACGCGCAGAGGCAGCAGATGATGACCCCCGCGGTGTCCCTGCTGGAGGTCGGCTCGTACGAGCAGTACGCGTACGGCCTCTTCGTCGACAGCGCGTTCCAGATCGAGAGCTCCTGGTACCCCATCACGCTCGTGAGCCACGGCGGGGACATCCCCGGCTTCGCGAGCGACTTCTACCTCGTGCCCTCGACGGGCTTCGGCATCGTGAGCTTCGCCAACGCGGACGACGCGCACTTCGAGACGTCCCTCGCGCTCGCGTTCCAGAGCTTCGCCAACCTCCCCGCGGCGACGACGATCCCTTCCCAGCTCGCGGTCGATCCCACCACGTTCCCCGCGCTCGCCGGCGCCTACTTCGACCCGAACAACGTGGGGCACATCGTCATCACGGTGAGCGCGGGCGTCGTCTCGATCTCCATGCCGGACCTCGACACGGCGAAGATCGCCTACAGCCCGACGCTCACGCCGGTCACGCCGGACAACTTCACGTACACCGTGCAGGGGGAGCCCACGGTGGTGACGTTCATCCCCGACGCGACCGGCGCCAACCACTGGTTCCGGACGCGGTACTTCGTCGCCGAGGCGCAGGCCCCGGGGGGCCTCCCGAGGCCCGCCGTGCGCGTCGACCCGAGGGTCCTCCGCGCGCGCCTCCGGGCCCGCCTGTGACGTAGCCGCTTTTCGTGGTATCGCGCGCGCATCATGCACGTCTTCGTCGCCGGCGGCGCCGGTTACATCGGCTCCGTGTTCGTGCCGCTGCTCCTCGAGCAGGGCCACCGCGTGACCGTCCTCGATCGCCTGTACTTCGGGAACACGCTGGGCGGGGCGGAGGCGCGCCATGGCGACAGGCTGCGCGTCGTCCGGGGCGACGTGCGGGCGTTCGACCGCGCGCTCCTCACGGGAGTCGAGGCCGTGGTCGACTTGTCGGGCATCTCGAACGATCCGTCGTGCGAGCTCGAGCCGGAGCTGACGCGAGACGTGAACGTCGACGGGGCCAAGCGGCTCGCGTCGGCGGCGCTCGAGCAGGGGGTGCGGCGCTACGTGTACTCGTCGTCCTGCTCGGTGTACGGCCACGGCGAGGGCCTCGGTCTGACGGAGACCAGCCCGCGCCATCCCGTGTCGCTCTATGCGCGCGCGAAGGCCGACGTGGAGGACTTCCTCCTCGGGTCCAAGGGAATGGAGGTGTGCGTGCTGCGCCTGGCCACGGTGTTCGGCCTCAGCCCCCGCATGCGGTTCGATCTGGCCATCAACGTGATGACGAAGAACGCGTACGTCGGGCGGCGCATCACGGTGGACGGCGGCGGGCGTCAGTGGCGGCCCTTCGTGCACGTGCGCGACGCAGCACGCGCCTTCGAGCTCGGGCTGACGAGCGACGCGAGCAAGGTGGCGGGCCAGGTGTTCAACGTCGGCTCGGACGCGAGCAACGTGCAGATCCTCAACCTGGCCTTCCGCGTGCGCGACGCCGTGCCGGGCACGGAGGTGGTGCACGCGCCGACGGATCCGGATCTGCGCGACTACAACGTGTCGTTCGAAAAGGTCCACCGGGTGCTGGCCTTCACGGCGGAGAAGGGCGTCGACGACGGGATCCGCGAGGTGCTCGGCGCGCTGCGCGAAGGGGCCGTCGATCCGGACGACCGACGCTGGTACACGCTCCGGCAGTACGTGTTCCTGCGCGAGGCCGAGCGGGCGCACCGCGAGCTGGCCATCGACGGCGCGCTCCTGACGGCGACGGCGTCGTGAGGACGGGATGAGCGGCGAGAAGGTCGAGTTCTACCGCCACCAGCTCGGCGAAGAGGAGGCCGGGTCGTGGCGGCGCGTGCTCGACACGCTGTTTCTCACGCTGGGTCCCCAGGTGGCGGCGTTCGAGGACGAGCTGGGGAAGTTTCTCGTGCGCGGGCGCGAGGACGCGACTCCCCCGCACATCGTGGGCACGAGCTCCTGCTCGATGGGCATGCTGCTCGCGCTGCGCGCGCTCGACCTCGCGCCCGGGGACGAGGTGATCACGACGCCGATGACCTTCGCCGCCACGACGAACGCCATCCTGCACCTCGGCGCGCGGCCGAAGCTCGTCGACGTGGAGCCCACGACGGG
>Ga0209415_10005540_pt1 | contig 22653 bp, 20 predicted proteins | sample PeaSoiSIISIP2007_FD_187696 | JGI IMG/M metagenome (GOLD analysis project Ga0209415, IMG submission 187696) | Peat soil microbial communities from Weissenstadt, Germany - SII-SIP-2007 (SPAdes) (version 2) | ecosystem: Environmental > Terrestrial > Soil > Wetlands > Peat | place: Germany... | reverse complement strand
GCGTGGGGATCAGGGGGGTCGTCCCACCGGACCAGCACCGCGTGGGGATCAGGTGAGTCGTCCCACCGGACCAGCACCGCGTGGGGATCAGGGGGGTCGTCCCCTCGGAGCAGCACAGCGGGGGGATCGGGGGGATCGTCCCCCCGGATCAGCACCCCGGATCTGAGGTCGACACGGGTGTGATACCGCTGGTTGACCTGGCCGCGCAGCACACGGCCGTGGCCGCCGAGGTTGAGCAGGGCTGGCGGCAGGTGCTCGCGGAGAACGCGTTCGTCGGCGGCCCGCAGGTGGCGGCGTTCGAGCGCGAGTTCGCCGCGTTCACCGGTGCCCGGCACTGCGTGGCCGTGGCGAACGGCACCGACGCGATCGAGATCGCCCTGCGGGCGCTGGGCGTCAGCACCGGTGACGAGTGCATCCTGCCGGCCAATACATTCGTCGCGACCGCAGAGGCCGTGTGCCGGGCCGGCGCCACCCCGGTGCTCGTCGACTGCGCCGACGACGACACGTACCTGATCGACCCGGCGACCGTGGAGGCGGCCGTGACGACCCGCACCAGGGCCATCATCCCCGTGCACCTGTACGGTCAGGCCGCCCCGGTCGAGCAGCTGCTGCCGCTGGCCGGCCGGATCGGCGCCTGGATCGTCGAGGACGCGGCCCAGGCGCAGGGCGCCGGGCGGAACGGGATGCGCGCGGGTTCGCTCGGGCACGCGGCGGGGACCAGTTTCTACCCGGGCAAGAACCTGGGCTCCTACGGTGACGCGGGAGCGCTGCTGACCGGCTCCGATGATGTGGCCGAGCTGGCCAGGCTGATCCGCCATCACGGCTCGCCGCGGAAATACCAGCACATCGTGCCCGGCGTGAACAGCCGGATGGACACCCTCCAGGCGGTCGTGCTCTCGGCCAAGCTGCGCAGGCTTGCCGCCTGGAACGCCGCCCGGCGCGAGGCTGCGACCAGGTACGACGCGGCGCTGGCCGGGCTGGCCGAGGTGACCCTGCCGCGAACACTGGCCGGGAACGAGCACGTCTGGCATCTGTATGTGATCCGGGTACCTGAGCGGGACCGGGTGCTGAGCGAGCTCAACGCGGCCGGAATCGGCGCCGGAGTGCACTACCCGCTGCCCATCCACCGCACCAGGGCATTCGCCGGCCTGGGCCGGGCCGGCGCCAGCCACCCAGTCGCCGAGCGGATCGCACCCGAGCTGCTCAGCCTGCCGCTGTTCGCTGAGATCACCGTGGCGCAGCAGCAGCGGGTCGTCGCGGTGCTCAGCGCGGCGCTCGGGCACGGCCGCGGCAGCGGGCTATCCACCGCAGTCACGACCGGGTACTGACCGCGGCATGTCGGCCATGCGCCGCGCCGGCCTCACCGGCGTCAGCAGCCGGGCCAGCGGGGTCTGACCCGGCGTGTTTCGGGGCGCTGGTCGGCCGGGGCCGGTCGGCCGCACCGGCGCCCGCGAGCAGTTCTGCCGCTATCCGCTTTCCGGCGCGGCCGTCCCACAGGGCCGGGCGCCTGGCCGCTGGCGGGTCGGCGAGCACCTGACGCGCTGCCGCGACTATCCGGGCCGGATCGACGCCCACCAGCTGGTTCGTTCCCTCGGTGAGCGTGATCGGGCGCTCGGTGTTGTCCCGCAGCGTCAGGCAGGGGACCCCGAGCGCCGTCGTCTCCTCCTGCACGCCGCCGGAATCGGTCAGGACCAGGCGCGCCGACGCCTCGAGCGCGATGAAGTCGAGGTAGCCGGCCGGCGGAACGATCCTGACCTGGCCGGCCAGGTCCGCGAGGCCCGTGCCGCCCAGCCGTCCGGCCACCCTGGGATGGGCCGGCCAGACGAGCGGGCACAGCCGCGCGACCCGGTCGAGCGCGCAGAGCAGCGCGGCCAGTACCGCCGGGTCGTCCACGTTGGCCGCGCGGTGCAGCGTCACCAGTCCGTACTCCCCTGGCGTGAGCCTGAGCCTGGACAGGGTGCCACCGTCGCGGGCCCGGTCCAGATTGGCGAGCAGGGTGTCCACCAGCACGTTCCCGGCCAGGTGGATCTGATCCTCGCGGTAGCCTTCGGCCCGCAGGTTCGCCACCGCGTCGTCCGACGGAGCGAACAGGTAGTCGCTGACCCGGTCGGTCACCACCCGGTTGACCTCCTCGGGCATCGACCAGTCCCGGCTCCGCAGGCCCGCCTCGACGTGCCCGAGCAGCGCCCCCGACTTGGCGGTGACCAGCGCGCAGGCCATGGTGGAGTTCACGTCGCCGACCACCACGACCACGTCCGGCCGCAGCCGCCTGACCAGCGGCTCGAAGGCGAGCATCACCCGGCTGGTCTGGGCTGCGTGGCTGCCCGAGCCCGCACCGAGGAAGTAGTCGGGCTGCCGGATCCGCAGGTCGGTGAAGAAGACGTCGCTCATCGACGGGTCGTAGTGCTGCCCGGTGTGCACCAGGATCACCTGAGCGCCGCGCTCGGCCAGCGCGTCCATCACCGGCTTGACCTTCATGAAGTTGGGCCGCGCGCCGACCACGCAGATGACGCGCGCCGACGGCGGACCGGCAGGCCGCGCGGGAACAGGAACCCGGGCGGTCACAGAGACTCGACGTTGTCGCCGGACATGACCCGGCGGCAGTCAAGGACGTAGCTCGCGTGCTGCGCGATCTCGTCGGTGTCGAAGGCGTCGTGGTCGGTCACCAGGATCACCGCGTCGGCGCGGGAGATCTCCGCCGACGTCGGCTCAACCCGAGGCACCACCGTGTCCCGCAGCCCGAACTCCGCCACGTGCGGATCGGCGCCTCGCACATCGGCCCCCATCCCGGTCAGCAGCTGCGCGATCCGCACCGCCGGCGACTCCCGCGCGTCGCCGGTGTTCTTCTTGTACGCCAGGCCGAGCAGCAGCACCCGGGATCCGCTGACCGGCCTGCCGCGCTTGTTCAGGGCCAGCATCAGGCGGCGGACGACGTAGTCGGGCATGTGATTGTTGATGTCGTTCGCCAGCTCGACGAAGCGGAAGCTCTGCCCGAGCGCCCGCTCTACCCGCCAGGACAGGTAGCACGGGTCGACCGGCAGGCAGTGGCCGCCCACGCCGGGCCCCGGCGTGAACGGCATAAACCCGAACGGCTTGGTGGAGGCGGCGTCGATCGCCTCCCAGATGTCGATCTTCAGGCCGTGGGCGAACACCGCGAACTCGTTGATCAGGGCGATGTTCACGTGCCTGAAGGTGTTCTCGATGATCTTGGCCAGCTCGGCCACGGACGGCGCGGAGACCGGCACGGTCGTCTCGACGATGCCGGCGTAGAAGTCGCCGATCGCGGCGACCGATCCCGCGTCGATCCCGGACACGATCTTCGGGGTGGACACCAGCGTCCAGGTGCTGTTTCCCGGGTCGATCCGTTCCGGGCTGTAGCCGAGATGGAAGTCGGTGCCGCCGATCAGGCCCGAGCCGTCTTCCAGCCAGGGCAGCACCTGCTCGGTGGTTGTCCCCGGATAGGAGGTCGACTCGACGATCACCGTCGCGCCCGGGCGCAGGAACCGGGCCAGCATGCGGGCCGCCGCCTCGACATAGGAGAGGTCGGGCAGCCCCTCCCGCAGCGGCGTGGGCACGGTGATCACTGCCACGTCGAAGCCGGCACAGGCCCTGGTCACCGCCGACGGCCGGAACGCGCCGCTGTCGACCACGGCGGCTAGCCGGCTGGACGGCACGTCCTCGATGTAGGACTCGCCGGCGTCGAGCGCCTTGACCCGGTCGGCGTCGGTGTCGTACCCGATCACCCGGTGACCCACCTCGGCGGCCCGGACGGCGAGCGGCAGGCCCACGTACCCGAGCCCGGCCACGACGACTCTGCTCAGCTCAGTGCTCATTCTCAATGCTCATCTCAGGCACCCCGTGCGTCTCGCCGCGCTCAGCCACCCCGCCCGCCCTCTCCGCGCTGCCCGCCCTCCCGGTCCGGCTCGCCATCCCGGGCCGGCTCGTGCTCCCGGTCCGGCTCGCCCTCTCGGTAAGACCCGCTCTCTCGGTCCGGCTCGCCATCCCGGGCCGGCTCGCCCTCCGGCAGCCACGCGTGCAGCAGCCAGCCAAGCTCGTACGGCCGGCACTCGTGGTCGACGGCACCCGGCCGGAACAGCCGGTCGATCCCGGGCAGCCGCGTTCCGCGGCGGATCCTGGTTGCCGCCGCCGAGGCACCGCGGACCGCCTTGCCCGGATCGCCGCGCGCGACCTTGCGCCAGATCACCGGCGGGTGGTCGCGGATCATGTCCTCGCCGGTCTCCGGTCGCCTCGTCAGCCAGCGCAGCCCGCGGCAGACGGCGTCGATGTGGTCCTGACCGCCCGCCTCGGCCAGGTCGAGCAGCGCCATCGGCGCCATCGCGTGCTGATGAACGCTGTAGACCGGGTAACCCTCCACCACGTCGCCGGTCCGCGCGTCGTAGTGCCACCACCACTGGCCCGCCTCGCCCTGCGCCTGGCAGATCGCCGCCGCCACCTTCTCGGCGGCCGCCAGCGCCTGCGGGTCATCCGAGCTGCGGTGCAGCCTGGCCAGCGCCTGCACCGGGTACACCTGGTCGGCGAAGCTGCCGACGTGGGACCGGTACCAGGACCGCGTCCCGCCGACCAGGTGCGGGAAGACGGCACGGCGCGCGGCAAGCAGGCGGCCCCGGCTGAGCGCCAGGTGCCGCTCGACGTCGGTCCTGGCGCGCGCGGCGACCAGGGCCGTCACCACCCAGGCCGCCGACACCATGTCCAGCGGGTCGGCCGGCCGGACGCGCTCGGCCGACCGGTCGAGCTCCCACAGCCGGTCGAGCGCATGGGGCAGGTCGCTGTGCCCGGCCTCGGCCGCCGCCCAGCAGATCAGCGCGACGTCGCCGCGGCTGGTCATGGCGTCAAGCCGCTTGGCCAGCCGCCCGATCAGGTCATTGCAGTCGTCTCCGCCGAGTACCCAGCGGCTTTCGGCGCGCGGCAGCCGCATGAGTCCGAGCGCGGCGATGATCCCGTAGCGCGTGCTCGTGCCCACCGGTCGCAGCCGCAGGCTCCCGTCAGCTCCGCGCGCCCCTGCGAGCGTGAACGCGAACTCCCCGGCCACCTGCCCCTGGGCCAGGACCCGGACCGACAGCGGCAGCAGGCGCCGCAGCAGGACGGCACTCGGCGGGTCCCGCTCGGCGACAACATCCAGCCGGGAGGCGGTCTGCGGGCGCTCGGTCACCGCGCGTTCCGCCAGGAGCGCCGCCGAGGCGCCGCGCCGCGGCGGATCCTCAGCGCACGGATGCTGGCCAGCCCGCCTGCCACCGATCACTCCTCAGATGCGGACGCCTCAGGGCCGGCGCTGGCCCAGGCCGGCCAGCGAGCGGCCCCTGCGGACGCCGCCATGTCCATTGCGTTCCGCCGAATATCCAACTGTCAGTAGTCATATAACTACCATACGTAAGGACTGTAGCGGCCCGGCCCCGTGCCGTCCTACGGTTTGGCCATGGAGCCACTCGATGTCGACGGCGCATGGGTCTTTACTCCGCGTATTCACTCAGACCGTCGCGGCAGCTTTCACGAGTGGTTCAGCGCGACCGGATTCCGCGCCGCGACCGGGCGGGACCTCGACCTGGCGCAGGCAAACTGCTCGGTCTCCGCGCGGGGCGTGATCCGCGGCATCCACTTCAGCGACGTACCGCCGGGCCAGGCAAAATACATCATCTGCGCGAGCGGGTCGATCATCGACGTGGTCATCGACCTCCGGGTGTCCTCACCCGGCTACGGTCGCTGGGCGGCCGTGCCGCTGGACGACGAGACCCGGCGCGCGGTCTTCGTCAGCGAAGGACTAGGTCACGCCTTCGTTACGCTCAGCGACCAGGCGACCGTGCTTTACCTGTGCTCGACCCCGTACGAGCCGGGCCGCGAGCACGGCGTGCACCCGCTCGATCCCGAGATCGGCATCGCATGGCCGGCCGACCTGGAGCCGATCCTCTCCGACAAGGACGCCGCGGCGCCCTCGCTCGAGCAGGCGCGCGCCGCCGGGCTGCTGCCGGACTACGCCGCCTGCCTGAGCTACACCGCCAGCCTCCGCTCCCAGCCAGCCCGGTCCCCGGTCCCCTAGCGGGCCGGCAGCGCAAGCGATGGCCTGCCGCACGCGCTGGGATGGCCGTCGCCGGAGCTGTGGCCCGGGGCGCACTCTCGCTACGTTCTGTGGCCGAAATACATCAGCCTGCTACGACCAGCGCCTTCGGGTCATACACCCGATGCGCAAGTCACCGTTAAATTGCAAATTTCATGGCGATCGCGAGCAACGTTTCCTTCCGAGGGAGCGTCATAGATGGTACCGAGCGGGCGGAGATCCGCAGATATGGCATGCCAGCCTGTTGCCTCACGACCACTGGCCGGGCTCACATGGCATGCCCGGTCGAAGTCCCGGCCGATCGGCGCAACCGGTCCATTGGCGCACGCGACGAGGAAGGCATGATGTTGAGGCGGAGAATCTGGATGGGTGCGCTGATCAGCGCGCCGTTGATCGCGCTAGGAACGGCCGTCGCTGTCCCGTCGGCTGGCGCGGCGGGCATCGCCGGCGCACCACATCACAGCGCCGTTCGGACCGGGCTGTCCGCAGGCAACCCGTTCTGCAAGCGACTGGCGCACAGGCGCGTGCTGGCGTCCGCCGCGGCGTACAGCTTCTGCTTCGGCCCGCAGATACACGTCCACGCCAGCGGCGGGACGCCCGCCGTCAAGACCAGATCCGGGCTGGCGAACAACGTCGACGCCGCGAGCCTTTCCGAGGACGTCAGCCCCGCCGGGGTCCGCGCCGACGGCCAGTCGGAGACCTCTGTGGCGGCCTCAGGTCCGTACGTGGTGGAGGCGTGGAACGACTCCACCAGCTTCCTGTCCGCGTGCCCGGCGCAGATGTCCAAGGAGGAGGGCACCGGCTTCGCCTTCTCGTCGAACGGCGGGAAGACCTTCGCCGACCTGGGCGGCCTGCCGAACTCTAACTGCAAGAACTACATCTACGAGGGCGACCCGAGCGTGTCGGCCTACGTGGCCGGCGGCAAGACGTTCTTCTACATCTCCAGCCTGTACGACTCGACGACCGGAATCGGCCGGTCGTTCATCGCCATGGACGCGTGCGAGGTGACCGGCGCTGGCGGCTCGGCAGCGCTCAGCTGCGGTCAGCCCGTCATGGTCGGAGCGAGCACGCAGTGCCAGAGGTTCAAGATCTCGAAGACGAAGTTCAGCGAGTTCTGCAGCTTCACCGACAAGGACTACATGTCCATCGACCCGGCGAACGGCAGGCTCTACGTCTCTTATAGCGACTTCCTGCTCCGCAGCACGAACGGCGGCGACGTCGAGGTTATGTCCGTGTGCGATCTTGGCACCCGGTCGGGCGGCACCGGACCCGCCGGCGGTACCCCGGCGGCGCCCGTCTGCGAGCACGGCACCAAGCTCGTTCTGATAGCCAAGAACTTCCTGCAGGCCAGTCCGTACTTCACGGTCGCCGCGCCCGACCCGAACGGCTGCGAGCTGGAGGGCAGTTACCCGGCCGCCGACATCGCGACCGGGAACGTCTACGTCGGCTACGAGTACAACTGGGGCACCAACCTCGGGTTCGCCCCGTGCGAGGGCTCCGGTACCCCGATCCAGGACGTGCTTGCGATGTCGCCGTTTACCTGCCTGCCGCTGGCGGCGGTCTCCCCGTGCGCCGGCCCGGCGGCCCGCGCCTCGGTGCCCGTGGTGTCGCTGGACGGCACGTTCGTGCCCGGCTACAACAGGTTCCCCACCAACGATTTCCCCAGGCTGGCGGTCAGCGACAAGTTCGGCACGGTGAGCATGGTCTGGAACGACACCCGCTTCCACGCTTTCGGCGACATCCTGCTGCAGAGCTTCGGCCTGAACTCGCTCCAGCCGGTTCAGTCGAAGCCGGTGCTGCTGGACCGGCCGCACAACGGCGGCCTGGACATGTTCCCGGCGGTGCGCTCGGCGAATCTTGACGGTCTGCTCGATGTGTCGTGGTACTCGCGGACGTCGGTGACGACCGCGGACACCAGCGTGCTGGCGGCGATCGGCATCAACCCGAGGAGCACGGCCACGCCAGCGAACATCCAGGTCACCAACGTGCTGTCGAACTGGGACAACGATTCGTCGCTGATCGTGCCCAACTTCGGCGACTACACCGACAACGCGGTCTCGGTGACCGGCACCTGGCCGTACGTCGGCAGCACGCTCTATGTCGCCTGGAGCGATGGCAGGCTCGGCATCCCGCAGCCCTTCGAGGCGCACCTGCCGGCCGGCTGACCCACTGCCGGCAGGCAGCCAGCGTGATCACGCGGCTCTGTCGGTCAGCTGGACCGACAGAGCCGGCTGACAGAGCCGCGTGATCGTGCACGGCGATCCCGTTCTAGCGGCCGCGCACCACCGTCACCGACACCGCGTGCGCGGCTGCCTGATCCCGGCAGAAGTCGGCGGCGGCCCACTGCCGGCCCGAGAACAACTCGGTCTGGTCGGCGAAGTGCGGCGAGGCCGGGTTGTCCGACTCGGAATAGGTGAGCAGCGTGGCCGCCTCCGGGCAGGGGTCACCGGTCTTCCAGGTCACGACCTGGATGTAGCTGGACCCGTACAGCGGGACTGATCCTGGGCCGCCGAACTGGTAGATCGCATTGAGCTCGCCGTCCGGGTCGCCGGGACCGCCGGGCAGCGGGATCTTCCGGCCGGCCAGGACGACATACTGCACGCTGCCGAGCGTGACGTCGTAGGGCAGATGCGCGGCCCGCATGGCGGCCAGGGCAGCGCCGAACGCGCGCTGGACCTGCGTGCTGGCGACGTCCAGCCCGTACGGCGTGCTGACCGGTCGGCCGGCGCTGAACGGATGCGACCACGGGCCGCGCGGCAGGCTCAGGGCATTCTCCCAGAAGACGCGGAACAGCACTGCTCCGGCCGATGCCGGGTTCTCCCTGCCGTCCCAGCGGGCAAGCACCCGGCAGGAGTCGCCGACCGCGATCGTCTGGCCAGGACCGGCGGGCGCGCGGCCATGGGGGAAGGCGCGGCACATCGCCACCAGCTGCCGCCTGACCAGCGTGGCGCCGTACTGGATGTCAGCGAGCATGAGCTTCTTCATGTCGCCAAAGGTGAATCCGGGCGCGCCGAGACCGTCGGTGCCGGCGATCCGCCTCATCACCATGACCAGCGCCCCGCGAGTGCGCAGGCCCAGATCCGCGCCGAAGGAACCGCTGATACCGGTGCCGTTGTCACCGATGATGGCGGGGAAACCGGTGAGCGGGCGCGCGGGGTTGGTCATCCAGTAGCTGTCGTTGGAGTTCTCCACGAAGTCGCGGCGCACCAGCAAGGGCTCCTCCGCCGGGCCGAAGATGCCAGGGGCCGCGGAGTCCTTGTCGGTCCCCCAGGCACAGGACGGGCGGGCGCCATCGAGCACCGGCGGTCCGCCGTGGCTGAACAGGATCATCCCGAGCTTGCTGCCGCATCTCGCCAGTTCCGCGTTGGTGACGTCCGGGATCGCCTGGATGTCGGCGTACAGCGCGTGGCCGGTCGAGTCGGCGGCGATGGTCTGGACCCAGGGCACGCCCTGATATCTCTTCAGGATCGACAATTCGGCCGCGACCGAGTGCGCCTCGTCGGTGGCCAGGAAGTGGTTGAGGAACCGGAAGTTGCCCGCGTTCGCGTCGGCCAGCGCGTAGGCGGTCGTCGTGGTCCAGGGCAGCGGCACGTGCGGGAACGCGTCGATCACCGGACCGTAGCGGCTGAACCAGAGGGTCCGGCGGAACGTCGTCGGCTTCCCGGCGGGCGTCTGCGACTCGATGGTCACTGTCTGGCTCGTCATCGGCGTCGGCCTGCCGTCGAAGATGTACTCGGTGGGGTGGCCGGGCACCAGGGTCAGCTGGTAGAGCGTGTAGGAGAACGCGGTCGGGGTGGTGAGGCTCCACGCCATCGTGGCTGTGAACCCGACAATGACCAGCGGCACGCCGTCGAACGTGGCGCCCTCGACGTTCAGCACGCCGGGGATGGTGAGCTGTACCTGGTAGAACCGCTCGGGGCCGGCCCACAGGAAGTGCGGGTTGCCGAGCAGCAGGCCGTGCCTGTGATCCCTGGTGCCCGCCGAGCCGACCGCGATCGCGTTGCTTCCGATGCCCGCGGGCACGCCGGCCGCCGGCTGCGGCCCGGCGCTCGCCGCCCCGGCGCTCGCCGCCCCGGTGAAGAGGCCGAGGTCGGTGGCCTGGCTTGCGATCTCCGGACCGCTGGCCGCCGGGCCGCTAGCCGGCCGGCCGGCTGGCGCGCCGCTGGCTGGCGGCTGGGCGCCGCTGATGCCGTCGATGTCGTTGCCCTGGCCGAACAGCTCGATCAGCTGGTAGATCCGCAGGTAGGCATCGAGAGTGGTGATCGGCTTCACCCACGCCTTGCCCCGGCAGACCGGGTCGGGCACTCCCTTGGAGCCTTTGACCGAGGCGAGATAGCCGTTGTAGCCGGCCACGTAGCCCCTGATCAGCTGGCGCAGCCGCGGTCCGATGGCACCCGGCCCGGTCCGAACCGCGAGCAGCTTGGCTATGACATTGCGGTCGATCACCGACTTCCAGAAGACGTCGCTGGCGAGGTTGCTGACCGGGGTCGTGAGCGTGGAATAGGTGCCGGCCGGCCCGAAGTAACGCGACCTTTGCGCCTCGACGGTGACATAGTCGTCGGCCATCGTGCACAGGTCATCGCTCGCGAACGCGAAGCCGTAACCGTAGCCCAGCGAGCCGAAGCCGCGTGCCGTGATGTGCGGGATGCCGTAGCTGGTCCGCACGATCGCCGCCCGATAGCCCTGGCCGCCCGCGGCCGGCCGGCCGGCCGCGTAGCCCGCGCTGGCCTGGCCGAAGGCGGTCAGGCTGGCGGCGGCTGCCACGATAGCTACCCACGGCCGCGCGGTGCGCGCGCGCCATCGCGCCGCCCTCGCACCGCCTGGCGTCTCGCCCGGCGCCGCCACGGACCGTCGCCTCGAGCCAGCGTTCATCGTGCTCTCCTTGCCTAGGACTCCAACCGGCGGACCGGATCGGAACCGACCCCGCCACCGACGCTAGAAGCCGGGCTGGAAGGGCCGCCATACGGCTGGACGGCGTCCCCGGGGTATACCTAGGTACGCCCTTGCCGGGGCTCAGGGACACCATGAGCGCGGCTCGTCACGGCTACGACAGATCCGGCGGAGAAAGGCGTGAGGCATGAGCACGTGGGGTCAGTTCGACGTTGCCCATCCGGAACTCGCTACATTCGGCGCCAGCTGCCTGTGCCGCGCTCCCGCCTACCTGGGCACCGTGCGATCGGATGGCACTCCGAGAGTCCGCCCAGTGACGCCGATCATCGGCGGCGGTCATCTCTTCCTGTTCATGGAGCCGACCTCGCCGAAGGGACGGGACCTGCGGGAGCGGGCCAGCTATTCGCTGCACAACGGGGTTCCCGACAACGCGGGCACCGGCGGCGAGTTCTTTCTCAGCGGCGCCGCTGCCCTGATCGAAGACGAGCGGATGCGCGACCTCGCGGCCAGCGCGGCGACCTACTCACCCGCCGACCGGTACATCCTGTTCGAGCTCGGCGTCACCCAGGCGGGATGCCATGGCTACGGCGACGTCGCACTGCCATCCCCGACCCGCTGGCAAGCCCCCGCGGCCTGATGGCCGGCCGCGGCCAGAGCCCGGCCGACCGCTGGCACGATGTCACGTCGCACAAAGGGCGCCGCAATCTGCGGCGTCGATGACCGCGTAGACGGTCTTGCCGCCCGGCGTGAAGAAGTAGGACCATTCCTTGCTGAGTGCCTGCACAAGCATCAGGCCACGGCCAGCCTCGGCATCATGGTCGGCCGCCGCCAGCACGGGCGGACGGCGTCGGGGTCGGATATTTCGATAACTAACCGATCGGACCGATGCCGCAGCGTCTGGACGATGGGTCCCTCGCCGGCCACGGCTGCCTCCCGCGCTTGATGTGCTCCTGACGCCACGGCTGCCACCGCGTTGGAGGCGAGCTCGGACACCAGCAAGACGGCCGTCTCGACCATCTCCGGGTCCAGCTGCCAGCCGCCCAAGCTCAGGCCCCAAGCTCAGGCAGTGTATGAGATCGTGCCACCTGACCAGCGCACGACGATGATCACTGGCCTCGCCCGGTCGATAGCGGACGCCGTTCCGCCGGAGGCCCTGAGCCGGCCCGACGTGACCGCCTACCGAGAGCTTGTCGCAGCCCGTCCCGGCCAGCAATCGAGTCATAGCGCAGATTGCTCCCCGCCGGTTCTCAGGCGAACATGACCACCTCGCAGACAGCCGACACCGGAGCGCTGACCGGACCGATTCCGCGATCCAGGCGCAGCACCGGCCAGCGGTGATGGCCCCGCGTCGAAGCCTGATCGTCGGCGCCTTTCAGCCATCCAGCGGCTGGCGCTGAGCTGGCAGCTGAGGACTGCCGCAATGCCCGCCTATCCTGGGCAACCATCGCGAGCATCGTGAAGAATGCCCTGCCCGACGCTCCTGCGGCAGCTCCAGGCGCGCGGTCCGATTTGATCCGTCCCGACTCGCTGACCGGCGCGCTTGCACGGTCCGGTCCACGGGCCGAGCGTCGCGTAGAGCGGGATCGACGAGCCCAGTCCCCTGCTGGACGCTGCCTGCGGCATACTGAACGCCGCCGACGGCATCGCAGGGCGGCAAGAGTGATGCAGGGTCGGAGCGGGAGCAGCGGGTGTGGGTGACCGCTGACCAGCTTCGCGCCTGCTAGCAGTGTCACCGCGCCGAGGTCGAGGGCGCGCACCAGGTACTTACCGAGACCGCCGCCCGATGCCCAGCAGGCTGGTCCCGGGGCGCGGACATGGCCCGGCCGGGTGCGGTGAGCTACTGGTGCGCGGCGGAGATCACGGCCATGTCAATCCCGGCTTTATACTCATGTCCAGTGGGTATAGATTTCGTGGCGTGGCGAAAGGGATGCGGCGCCGGGAAGTCAACCGGGCATTACGGCGAGCTGGCTGTGCCGTCAAGAGTGACGACGGGCCACATACCACGTGGCAGTGCCCATGTGGCCAGCATACTGCGGACATCCCGCGCCACGTTGACATCTCGCCTGGCGTGATCCGCGACACGATGAACCGCATGAAGTGCCTGCCGAAGGGATGGCTCCAGTGACGACCTACGACGTTCGTGCGAAGCGCTGGGAGCACGGCTGGGAGCTGCACATCGACGGCGTGGGAGTGACGCAGTCGCGGAGCCTGTGGGATGCGGAGATGATGGCCCGCGACCTGATCAGCAGGCGGCTTGGAATGTCCGCTGACTCCTTTGACGTGGCGATCATGCCTGAGATCGGCGGGGGCCTGGACGAGCGGACGCGGGCTGCTCGCGAAGCGGTCACTGCTGCTGACCGGGCGCAGCGCAACGCGGCCGCGCAATCTCGTGAAGCAGCCCGGCAGCTCCAGCGCGCCGGACTGTCCGGGCGGGACATCGCGAAGGTGCTGGAGGTGTCGCCGCAGCGCGTCTCGCAGCTGCTCAAGACGGGCAGTTGAGCCGACCAGTCCCCGGTGGCCGGTAGGAGGCCTTGTCCTGGTTCCCTGGGGCCCAGCGGAACCGGTGCATGCGCGGGTTATGGAGACTGGGGAGATCCTCCGTCTCATGTGAAGGTGCAGCTGCTGCCCGACGAGGAAGACGACCCACTGATCCTGCTATTGTCACCGTCCCTACTCACCCCAACAGCCTGACTCGGTGCGGGTGAGCTTGCGGGTCTTGAGCGTGAAGCTCTGGTTGGTGCGCAGGTCGTAGATCCAAAGCTGCCTGGTCCACGGGACTGCGGATCTTGAGAACGATGGCCATGTGGTTGCTCGGGAGAGCCAGGAAATTCCGCCCGCCGGCTTGCTGTACCGGAGCTTGAGGCGAGTCGGCGACGCCGGCGCTGTCGTTTGCCTCCCGTGCGGTTCAGGTCTCTGGGGAACGACGGATGAACACGGTCTCGGGCGTACATCCTTGGCCCGGACTGATGACGTTCGCCCCTACCGCCGCGTATCCGAAGGCCGCAGATTCTTGACATGAGCGTAAACGCCGTGCCGGGTGGCGACGTGCGTGGGAGGAGGATGACGGTGACGGAGAGCCAGAGCGAGCAGCAGCCGGCTCACTGGATGGTTCTTGAATCGCCCGGTTCCGGAGCCACCTGGGGATGCCGGATCGAGAGCGTCGGCGTGCGGCTGCCTGCCGCCACGCTGACGACCAGAGAACTGCTGAGCAAGACCAGGCATCGCACGCGCATCCAGTTGGAACGCCTGACGGGGATCCACGAGCGTCATGTCGTCGGTCCGGGCGAGAACTCCTTCACCCTGGCCGTCGGGGCCGCTCGCGACTGCCTGGCTCATTCAGGGCACCGGGCCTCGGACATCGAGATGCTGATCAGCTCCAGCATCACCAGGTCGAAGGGCGGGATGTCCCAGCACTTTGAGCCGCCGCTCAGCCTGGGTATCAAGCAAGCGATCGGCGCCGCGAACGCAGTGAGCTTCGATCTGTCAAATGCCTGCGCCGGAATGCTGACGGGGATGTTCATCCTCCAGGATTTCATCAGGCGAGGCGAGATCAGGTGCGGGATGGTGGTCTCTGGTGAGTCCATCTCCCATCTGGGCTGGAACGCGGCGAAGCAGATCCGGTTCCTGTTCAGCAAGCAACTGGCATCGCTCACGCTCGGTGACGCCGGTGCCGCCGTCCTAGTGGAACAGGCGCCTGAGGGCGTTCCCGGGATCGACGTCATCGGCTTCACGACGCTCGCCGAGCACAGCCGCCTGTGCCTCGCCTTCCCCAGCACGCTGGGCCCGGGCGCTCAGATGTACACCAAGTCCAGGACGCTCCACAAGGTGGCGATCGAGGACATGGTGCCGCTGCTTGCCGATGTGCTCACGCAAGCTGACATCGACCTGGGCAACATCGATTACCTGATTCCCCACCAGACATCGGCACGGGCTATCAGCAAAGGCACAGCGGAGTTCGCCCGGCGCCTCGGCGCCAAGCCGAAGCATGTGGTGGTCAACCTCGCAGAGTACGGCAACACGTCCTCGACGACGTTGTTCGTGGCACTGCACAAGTACCTCGAGGAGCATCGGATGCGCAAGGGAGATCGGGTGATGCTGCTTTCGCTGGCTTCCGGGATTGAGATTGGCATCGCTATCTTGACGATCGGCAGCGAGGTGGACCGTTATGGGCGCACACATTGACGCCACCTGCGCGCTGGCGGACCACAGTCTGCGCAAGGCACGGGCACGCCGGCTCGCCGATGCCGCCGCCCAAGCCTGCCTTGGACGGGCCGGAACAGAACCCGGCGATATCGACATGCTGATCAACGCAGGCATCTACCGGGAAGACAGCATGGGCGAGCCCGCGCTAGCCGCCCTCATACAAGAAGACATCCACGCCAACCTCGGCCATCCGCCGGTCGGCCGGAATGGCACCTTCTCCTTCGATGTCGCTAATGGCATCTGCGGGGTGATCAGCGCCATTCAGCTTGTGACAGGGTTCCTGCGTTCCGGTGCGATCAAGCATGGCCTGATCGTGACCAGCGATGTCTATCCGACTCCCAGGGGATCCCGCGGCGTCCCCTTCCAGCCTACGGGTGGCGCGCTGCTCCTCGGCTGGGATGACGGTATCGCCGGGTTCACGGACTTCCACATCGAGACGTTCCCGGAGTACGGGGAGCTGTTCGTGAGCGGGCTGGCATGGCAGCGGCGAAGAGGGCATCGTCTACCGCTGCGAGCGGCCGGCTATAACCGAATGGTCCTTGACTCCAAGCCCGGATTTCAGGCCCGCTGCGCCGATTGCGCGGTGGAGGCGACCAGGCGCTTCCTTGATCGCCTCGGGATGAGCATCGACGAGATCGACCTCCTTGTCCCGGCCCCGGCCGCCCCGGATTTCCTTGACACCCTGCGGGTACGCCTTGGCGTCCCGGGCGATCGGGTCGCCTATACGACCGAAGATATGGCCGGCGCGTACACCACCGGATCGATCGCCGCGCTGGAGGTCGCGTCCAAGTCTGGCAGCCTTGGCGAGGCGCGCAACACCCTGATGGTTGCGGCTGGCGCAGGCATCACCGTGGCCCTCGCGCTCTACCGCCAGACACCGCCGGGCGAAATGCCCCGTCGCAGCCGTAGGAGTCACCAGTGATCGCACATCCCTCGCGGGCCCGGATACCTCCGCTCTCCGATGACGAGCGCGATGACAACATGCGCGGCCTGCTCGACGCGCTTCGCCCCAGCCCTGACGGCCCCGAGCTGAACATCTTCCCGACCCTGGCGCGTCATCCCGAGTTGTTCAGGGCGTGGCTGCCATTCGGCGGGTTCCTCCTGATCAATAGCGAACTGCCCGCTCGGGACCGAGAGATCCTGACGTTGCGGACGGCGTTCAACTGCCGGTCCGATTACGAATGGGGCCAGCACGTTCCGATCGCGGTGACGGCCGGGGTCACCGAAGACGAGATCGCGCGAGTAGAGACCGGTCCGGACGGGCCGGCGTGGGCGCCGTTCGATGCCGCGCTGCTGCACGCCGCGGATGAACTGCACGCAGACAGCTGCATATCGGAGGTCACGTGGCGAGTCCTCAGGTCCAGGTACAACGATCGGCAGCTCATCGAACTGTGCATGCTGGTCGGGCAATACCATCTGGTCGCGTACGCGCTCAACTCGCTGGGCGTGCAGAGGGAGCCGGGCGTCGAGGGCTTCACGCCCTGACCGCAGGCGTCTGGAGGAAAGGCGTTAGCCAGCCACACGAGGGACGGCGGAGCCAGTTTCCGTGGCCATCCCCAGAGGCAGGCGAGTAGCGTGCCCGAGAACCAGCTGACCGTCGCGGTCACAGGCCCGACCGGGACGTTCGGCGCTGGCCTGCTGCCACTGCTCGAGGCCGACGACCGCGTGGTGCGGGTCGTCGGCATCGCGCGACGCCCGTTCGATCCGGCAGCACACGGCTGGACGAAGATGCAGTACCGCCGTGGGGATGTCCGCGACCCCGATGCGCTACGCGACGCCTTCGGCGACGCCGACGTCGTCGTGCACCTCGCGTTCCTGATCACCGGCACTGCATCGCCTGAGACCATCCGGGCGGTCAACATCGAGGGCACGCTGAACGCCTTCCGCGCGGCGGCCTCGGCCGGCGCTCGCCGTTTCGTTTACGCCTCGTCGGTGGCGGCTTACGGCTTCCACTCCGACAACCCGGTCGGGATGACTGAGGAGTGGCCCGTGCGGCCCGCGAGACGGCTGTTCTATGCGCAGCAGAAGGCCGAGCTTGAGCGCCTGCTGCGAGCCGAGGTCGCCGAACACGACGGACTCGCGCTCTACCTGCTGCGCCCGTCGATCGTGCTCGGCCCGCACACCGTTGGCGCGAAGGACCTGCTGCCCGGGTCGCTCGCGTGGCTGGGTCGGCTTCTGGTGGGCCGGGACGGCCGGCTCCCGGTGCCGGTGCCGGCGTTCGTTCCGGCGCTGCCGATGCAGTTCGTGCACGAGGAGGACGTCGGGCGGGCATTCCTGCAGTGCGTCGTCGCGGCCGGTCCGGCTGGCGCTTACAACATCGCAGCCGACGGGATCCTCACCGTCCCTGAAGTCGTCCGCGAACTCGGTGTGCTCCCGCTGTCGCTGCCCGCCGGCCCTGCGCAGGTCGCGGCCAGGGCGCTCGCGGCGCTGCCGTTCCTGCCCCCTGCTGCCGGCTGGGTGGAGGCAGCCAGCTATCCGGCCATCATGGACACGACCCGGGCGAAGCGGGAGCTGGGCTGGGCGCCGCGCTTTACCGCCCTCGAGGCGCTCCGGGACACCCTGCGGCAGCGGCAAGCGCCAGAACCCGCCAGCCCGTGAGCGACGCCCGGCTCGCGTGGGCTCCGGCCCACTTCGCGGCCCGGAGCCCACGCGATTCCTCGTATTCACGGCCGGCCATCGCAGACCTTACTCATCCGCACATCGCGTTAATCTCGGGTATGAGGAATCTCCAGCTTTGGATGCCAGGCGGTACGGGCAGAGCTCACTGGTGGCCGCGCACCCGGCCCGAGGATCGATCGAATGGCGGCCTGCTGCCACGATGGCAGTTGCCCGGTCGCGGGATCATGGCCAGGCTGATCCACTCCGTTCAGCCGGCGGCGGCACGGCAGGATAGCCGCGTGAACGCGGCAGCGGAGCCTGATCCGGCAGTGAGCGACGGTGTTCGGCACGTGCTGACCTACGGTCAGTACCGGCTGGCCTACGAGGTCTACGGGTCTGGCGACAGGGTGCTCGTGTGGATGCATGGATTGCTGCTCGACGCCAACCTCAGCCGTGGCCTGGCCCGGACGCTGGCTGCCCAGGGCAACCGCGTTGTGCTGCTGGACTTCCTTGGCCACGGCCGCAGTGACAAGCCTCGCCATGCTGGCGCCCACCGGATGGACCTCTATGTGAAGCAGCTGCTGTGCCTTCTGGATGAGCTCGGCCTGGATCAGGTGGTGCTCGGCGGCGTTTCGTTGGGCACGAACGTGAGCCTGCTGGCCACGGTGGCGGCCCCTGAGAGAGTCCGGGGCCTGATCCTGGAAATGCCGGTGCTCGAGTCGGCTGTGCCCGCGGCAGCGCTTGTATTCCTGCCGCTCCTGCTCGGTGTCCACTACACCCGAGCCCCACTGCGATTCATCTCCAGGGCCACCTCCCGCTTGCCTCTATCCGGAATCGGTCCGCTCGACTCGTTCATCAGTGCCGCTACATCGGATCCAGACGAGATCGCCGCCGTACTGCATGGCATCCTGATTGGGCCCATCGCCCCGACCGTCGAACAGCGCCGGTCCATCACCGCTCCGGCGCTGGTCCTGGGCCATGGCATCGACCTGATCCACTCATTCACTGACGCGCAGAGACTGGCGCGCCAGCTCCCCAACGCCAGGCTGATCCGGACTCACACCTTCGCCGAGCTGTGGGTACGGCCCGCCCGTCTGGTCGTCGAGATCAGCGAGTTCCTTGACCGCGTCTGGGCGGACGCCGAACCGCAGGAACCACGTCGCGAGGCCATGTGAGGTGGCCATGTTAGATGGAGCGCCGCCGTGGTGCTCGATCCCGGCGCGGTCTTCGACGAGAACGCCATCCGCTTGGCCTGCAAGCAGCGGCTCGGCGCGTACAAGGTCCCGCGTCGGGTGTTCGCGATCAGTCACCTCCCGACCTCCATGATCGGCAAGGTGATGCGCCGCGAGGTACACGACCAACTAGTGAAGCAGGTCAGCTCAGAGTCGCCGTAAGGCCAATTCCCTGGGTAGGGGACATCCGTGCTCGGCGGCCGGACCGCTCGGGGCTGCGCTGTCTGCCGGAGCAGCCCCGGGCGGATCTCAACGGTGTGCGAACCGGTGGGATCGCCCGCTGACCAGGTGGAAGACGAGCAGCAGGACGGCCGCACCGGCGATGGCGGTGAGCCAGGTGGAGAGGTTGAAGAAGCCCTGCAGGCTGTGGATGTGGAAGAGCTTGGTAGCGAGCCAGCCGCCGCCCAGAGCCCCGGCGACGCCAATCAGGCAGTCTCCAGGCCCAGTATCCGCAAACTGAAGAGCATTCTTCCAATAGTGGACAGACAACCGGCACCAGCGCTCCTGCCTATCCTGCGCTCCCGGCAGCAGGCCGAGATCCTTGCGCTGCTGCTCGGAGACCCGGACCTTGAACTCAGTCTCACCGAGATTGCCGCACGGACCGGGGCCCCGCATCCTTCTGTTCACCGAGAGATCGAGCGAGCGGAGCGAGCTGGCCTGGTCACTACGAGGAAGCTCGGAAATGTCCGGCTTGTCCAGGCTAACCGGGCCAGCCCGACCTCGCGGGGCTTGCGGAGATTCTGACCAGGGCATTTGGCGTTCCTGCCGTGCTGTCTGAGGCCTTGCGCCCGGTCAAGGGGATCGTTGCGGCTTACGTCTACGGCTCGTGGGCCGCCCGGTACGAAGGGCGGGACGGGCAGCGGCCCATTGGGGACATCGACGTGCTCGTCCTCGGCGAACCAGACCGGAACCAGCTTTATGAGGCTCTCAGCGCGGCCGAGAAGCGTCTAGGACGGCCCGTCCAGGCAGCGATACGCGAGGCCACCTGGGTAAATTCAGGATCGGGAGCATTTCACGACACCGTCACCAGCCGACCGCTCCTCAAGCTCCCGCTGCCGCTCGACTAACTGAACCGCTCTGGTGGCGACGCCGCGAGCAGCACCTTCACGCGCGCAAGCGCTTCCTTCGCCTTCTCGATCCCCCACACCGTTTCAACTCATCGGATGACAGACGCCGTTGCTAGCCTGGCTGCATGAGCGCCCAGCCGGTCTCCGAGCACGACCCGGACGATCCTGACGAGATCCTTCGCGCCCTTCCTGAGATATACCGGGAGACATTCCTGCGCGAGTACTACGCGGGTGCCGCCGAGGCGGCCAGGACTGTTGACGGGTACCGGCAGTTGCGCGAGCTACTGCGACTCTGGCGGCTCCGATCGGTGGCGTACTCCTCCCACGGCTTCGAGGAACGGCAGGCACGCGTAGCTGAGGCGCTCAGCGCTGGAGACGTGTCAGGCTTCGTTCCCGCTGAGGAGGTCTTCGGCGCCGCCTGGACGGACCGGAGTTGAGTCACCGGATCGAGTCCGTGCCGAACGCGATCGCCCAGGTCCAAGGACTCCCTGCTTGGGCCTTTGACGCGCTCCTAGAGCGAGTCCTGTTATTGATTGCGGCGCCGTGGGATGCCATGGTTCAGGCAGGCGGCATACCAGCGAAGCGCGAGGCTTAATTCGGAGCAGGCTCGGGTCTTCTGTGCTTCGTGGTCGACGACGATCAGGAGCTGATCGTGATCACAGACGTCGCCTGGGTCGGCTAGCAGCCCCCGGTCCTGCGCCCGAAGTGGTGAGGGTTGCGATTTCGCCGGGCGTCGTAGCCAAGCCGTCAGCGCAGATAGTCGATTCTGTGCTATTTGGCAACACTCACGACCCGATCGATATCGCGGCGAGCGTTCTGTCCGCGCGTTCCGTGATCGCGTGTCAGCTCCTCCGGCGGACCCGGCGGCTTCCGGTGTTTCTCGAATCGGTGCGCGGTTTGTGCCGTAGGTGTGGCGGGTGGATGATGTGCGGGAATGGCGGCTGGTGGTTATGTTTGCGGGCAAATGACGGCTGTGCTGGTTGGGGAGGGCGGGAATGGACCGGCTGGTGGTGGATGCTGGCGGGGATGGCCGGGTGCGGGTCGAGTGGGCGCCGGAGGGGGGCCTGCAGGAGACGGTGACCGAGGTACCGCTGGAGTGGCCGCTGGACGGGGAAGCACTGGAGGATCTGCGCTGGTATCTGGAGGATTACCTGAGGGCGCCGTTCGGGGTCTATGAGGAACGCGGCCCTCGGGTGCAGGAACGGCTGGCGGGATGGGGCGGGGAGATCTTCGGGTCGGTGTTCGGGGGTGGCCCGGCGCGCGATGCCTATGTGGGGGCGCGGAGGTCGGGGCGGCCGGTGGAGGTGGTGTTCCGGTCCGATGCGGCCGGAGTGCTGGGCTGGCCGTGGGAGCTGATGGCCGATCCGGGTCGGGGGGTGCCGCTGGCGCTGGACGTGGCGGGGATGAGCCGGAGCCTGCCGTCGGCGGAGCTGGGCGCGCCGTTTGAGGTGGCGGGCGGGCGGCTGCGAGTGCTGATGGTGATCAGCCGCCCGGCTGGCGGCCGGGATGTCGGCTTCCGGATGATCGCCCGTCCGCTGCCGGACCGGCTCGCGGCGGTGCGTGGGCAGGTGGACCTGGTGGTGCTGCGCCCGCCGAGCCTGGACGCGCTGCGCGAGACCCTGACAGCGGCCGTCGCCGCAGGCGAGCCGTTCCAGGTCGTGCATTTCGACGGGCACGGGATCCTCGCCGGCCGCACCGGCGTGGGCGGGCCCGGGCCGGGGGCTAGTGCGCGGTCGGGGACTGGGCCGGGGGCTGGCGCTAGGACGGGGGCGCCGCGGATGTATGAGGACGCGGGCGCGGAGGGTGTGCTGGTGTTCCAGAAGGCGGACGGCTCGGCGGACTACGTGGGGGCGGCGAAAGTGGCGGCGGTCCTGCGGGAGGGCCGGGTGCCAGTGGTGGTGCTGAACGCGTGCCAGTCCGGGGCTGTGGGCAAGGCGGTCGAGGCCGCCGTCGCGACCCGGCTGCTGCGCGACGGCGCGGCGTCGGTGGTGGCAATGGCCTACAGCGTGTACGCGGTCGCGGCGGCGGAGTTCATGACCGCGTTCTACGAGGCCCTGTTCGCCGGAGAGCCGGTGAGCACGGCGGTGACGGCCGGCCGGCGGCGGCTGTTCACCCACGACCAACGGCCGAGCCCGAAAGGCGACATGCCGCTGGCCGACTGGATGGTGCCGGTGCACTACTGGCGCCGCGAGGTCCGGTTCCCCGGCCTGGCCACGACCCGGCCCGCCGAACTACCCTCCCTGGAACAGGCCCTGAACGACCTGCGCGGCACCTCGGCGGGGACCGGAGCGGACGGCAGCACGGCAGGCGGCACGGAGTCCGGCGCAGGGGGCGGCGCGTACGGCGGCACGGAGTCTGGCACCCAGGGCGGCGCGGGCGGCGGGTTCGTGGGTCGGGACAGCCTGTTCTATGACCTGGAGACCGCGCTGCGGCTGCAGCACGTCGTGGTGCTGCACGGGCCGGGCGGGACGGGCAAGACCGAGCTGGCCCGGGCGTTCGCCTCCTGGTGGCAGGCGACCGGCGGGGTCGGCCAGCCCGGCTGGGTGTTCTGGCACTCCTTCGAACCCGGCGCGGCGACCTTCGGCCTGGACTC
>Ga0209415_10005539_pt1 | contig 22655 bp, 20 predicted proteins | sample PeaSoiSIISIP2007_FD_187696 | JGI IMG/M metagenome (GOLD analysis project Ga0209415, IMG submission 187696) | Peat soil microbial communities from Weissenstadt, Germany - SII-SIP-2007 (SPAdes) (version 2) | ecosystem: Environmental > Terrestrial > Soil > Wetlands > Peat | place: Germany... | reverse complement strand
CAGAGGTCTCCCTCTGAAGCCTACCGCTGCGTCCCTGAAACATTCATACCATCTGCTTTTCGTTCGACTGTTATCAACGCCTTTAAAAGTAGATCCCCCTCGCTGCGTTCGGGATGGCGGGCGTCGTAAGTAGGACTACGTGGGGCAGCAATTATCCAACGAACTTCTGACGCCGGACACTAGCCGATTCTGCTCGCCCAGGCTGGCATAGGGGTACTGTACAATCGTTGGCATGCGGCGGCTATCTTTTTTCCTCGCGGTTTGTATTTCATTTCAGCTTCAGGCGCGGCAGCCCGTGCGAGCACGCCATGCGATGGTGGTGGCTCAGGAGCCCCTGGCGGCCGATGCGGGCGTCGAAGTGCTCAAAAAGGGTGGGAACGCCATCGACGCGGCGGTCGCGATCGGCTTTGCGCTGGCGGTGACGCATCCTTCGGCCGGAAACATCGGCGGCGGGGGATTCATGCTGGTGCGGCTGGCCGACGGACGGACGACGTTTATCGACTTCAGAGAGCGCGCGCCGCAGAAAGCTTCTCACGATATGTATCTGGACGCGAACGGGAAGCCTACACGCGACAGCATCGAGGGCTGGCGGGCATCGGGCGTTCCGGGAACCGTGCGCGGGCTGGAACTGGCGCAGCAGAAGTACGGGTGCCAGAAATGGTCGGACGATTTGCAGCCGGCGATTACGCTCGCAGCGAAAGGTCACGCGCTGAGTTACGCCGAGGCCGAATCGCTGAAATCCAAGAATTTGACGAAATTCGCGGAGTCGAAGCGGATTTTTCAGAGAGACGGCAAGCTTTACGAGATGGACGAGATTTTCGTCCAACCCGAGTTGGCGCACACGCTCGAGCTGATCGCGAAGGGCGGGAGCAAGGCGTTCTATGAAGGCGAGATCGCGAAGAAGCTCGCGGAAGCGGAAGCCGCCAATGGCGGGCTGATCACGCTCGCCGATCTGAAGAACATGGCCGCCGTAGAGCGCAACCCGCTGACCGGGAAATACAAGAATTACGACGTGATCACGTCGCCGCCGCCCAGTTCCGGAGGGGTCGGGATTTTGCAGATGATGGAGATGCTCGACGGGACGGGGTACGAAAAATCCGGCGCGGGTTCGGCTGCGGAAATTCATTACGTCGCGGAGACGATGCGGCGATTCTATGCCGATCGCAATGAGTATCTGGGCGATCCGGATTTCATCAAGAATCCAATCCCAGGCATGCTGGAGGCCGCCTATATTCAGAAGCGGCGTGCGTCCATCGATTTGAATCATGCCACGCCCAGCGATCAGGTGAATCCGGGGCATCCAAAGGGATCCGAGAGCACGGAAACGACGCACTTCTCGGTGGTCGACGCGGATGGCAACGCGGTCGCGGTGACGTACACGCTGAATGGAGGCTTCGGGTCGGGCGTAACGGCTCCGGGGCTGGGATTCCTGCTGAACAACGAAATGGACGATTTCTCGGCGAAGCCGGGCGAGCCGAATATGTTCGGGCTGGTGCAAGGCGAGGCTAATGCGATTCAACCGAATAAGCGGCCGCTATCGTCCATGATGCCGACCATGCTGCTCCGCGACGGGAAATTGTTCATGGTGGTGGGCGCTCCGGGAGGGGCCCGCATTATCACGTCGGTGACGGAAGTGGTGCTGAACCTGGTCGATTTCGGGATGAACGCGCAGGATGCGGTCGATTTTCCGCGGTTTCATCATCAGTGGAAGCCGGACAAGCTGTATCTGGAAAAGGCGATTTCTCCGGATACCGTCGCGCTGCTCAAAGGCATGGGATATGACGTCGACCACTCGCAGGGAGCGATTGGCGCTCGCGTGGAGGCGATCGTCATCGACGCGGGTTGGCTGCAAGGCGGAACAGACGGGCGCGGGTCAGGGAAGGCCGTGGGATACTAGCTTCGCCTTCGAGCATTGATGCTACGCGCGCTCTCGACACATCTGTTTGTGAATCATCGTCTGACCACGGTGTGGCTGGACCGCATCTGGGCGTCCGGAATTCCGCTGGTGGAGATTTTCTGCGCGCGCCAGCATCTGGATTATCGCGATAAAGCTCAAATCGGCGAACTGGGGCACTGGTTTCGCGATTCGGAATTGAAGCTCCACTCATTGCATTCGCCGATGTATTCGGACGATGTGTGGGGGCGGTCGGGTCCCGACTCGGTGATCACGATCACGGAGCCGGTGAAAATCAAGCGGCTGCAACACGTGGACGAGATCAAGCGGGCGCTGGAAATCGCCGAGACGGTGCCTTTCCACTATCTGATCCAGCATGTGGGCGTGTTCGGCGAGGAGTATCACGAGCACAAAATCGACGCGGCGTTTTCGGCCCTCGAAGAGATCAGTCTGTTTGCGCGCCAGCGCGGCGTGGAAGTGCTGCTCGAGAATACGCCGAATGCATTATCGAGCGCGGAGCGGCTGCTGCTGTTCTTTGAAACCACACATATGGACCTGAATGTTTGCCTGGACACCGGACACGCCAACATGAATGAGGGGATCGATACGGCGTTCCGGCTGCTGCAAAAGCGCATACGGTCGACGCACGTGCATGACAATAATGGAACCGACGACTCGCATCTGTTCCCGCTCTCGGACGGCGGAACCACGGATTGGCAGCGGACCATGCCGCTGCTGCGCGGGTTGCCGGCGGATTGCCCGCTGCTGCTCGAATTGAAAGAAGTGCCGGCGATGGCGCGTCCCTTGGACACAGTGCGGGAGTTGTTCGAGCGATTGGAGAATCTGAAGCCGAATCATGAGTTCTGAACAGGCAAGTTACCCGCGGGTGACGGTGGCGCAGGCGGGAAAGCACGCCGGCGAATCGGTTGAGATCGCGGGGTGGCTATACAATTTGCGCCGTGGCGGAAAAATCTGTTTCCCGCAACTGCGCGACGGGACCGGGATCATGCAATGCGTGGCCGTGAAGAGCGCTTTGCCGGAAGCTTTGTTTGAGTCGCTGAAAGACCTGACACAGGAATCGTCCCTGATTATTCGGGGAAAAGTTCGCGCGGAGCAGCGCGCTCCAGGCGGATTCGAGATGGACGTGGAGGACGCTGAGATCGTCCAGCGCGTGCCGGAATCGGATCCGTACCCGATCACGCCGAAGGATCACGGCATCGATTTTTTGATGGATCATCGGCACCTGTGGCTGCGCAGCCGTCGCCAGCACGCGGCGCTGGCGGTGCGGCATGAAGTGATTCGCGCGATCCGCGATTATTTCGATTCGAACGGATTCGTGCTGGTGGACACTCCGATTTTCACGCCCGCGGCGTGCGAGGGAACGTCCACACTGTTCGAGGTGAATTACTTCGACGATGAAAAAGTTTACCTGACGCAGTCGGGGCAGCTTTATAACGAAGCGACCTGCGTGTCGTTCGGGAAGACGTATTGTTTCGGGCCGACGTTCAGAGCGGAGCGGTCGAAGACGCGGCGTCATCTGACCGAGTTCTGGATGGTGGAGCCGGAGATGGCTTACGCGAACCTGGAAGACGTGAAACTTCTGGGCGAAGGATTGATCTGTTTCGTCGTCGGCCGCGTGCTGGAGCATCGGCGCGAGGAGTTAAAGATCCTGGAACGGGACGTGAGCAAGCTGGAAGCGATCAAAGCTCCGTTTCATCGCATGACCTATGACGATGCGGTGAAGAAGCTGCAATCGAAGGGCAGCGAGATTCAGTGGGGCGGCGATTTCGGAAATACCGACGAGACGCTGCTGACCGACGATCTGGATCGTCCGGTAATGGTGGACCGGTATCCGGGCAGCATCAAGGCGTTCTATTTCCAGCCGGCCGAGGATCGACCGGAACTGGCGCTGGGGGTCGATTTCATTGCTCCTGAAGGATATGGCGAGGTGATCGGCGGCGGGCAGCGCATTCACGATCTGGATCTGCTGCTGAAGAGGCTCGACGAACACAAGCTGCCGCATGAGGCGTTCGACTGGTATATCGATTTGCGGAAATACGGGTCGGTGCCGCACGGCGGGTTTGGGATGGGCGTAGAGAGATTCGTCGCGTGGATGTGCGGGTTGGAGCACATCCGGGAGACGATCGCGTTTCCACGGATGCTGTATCGGACGCGGCCGTAGCGTAGGAGGGCAAACTGTCATGAGCGAGATTATTTTCGAAGTGAATCAGGAAGCCGACGGTGGATTCACCGCCGAATGTCTGACCGAGAGCATTTTCACGGAGGCCGATTCTTGGGAAGAATTGCGTGCCAACGTCAAAGAGGCGGTCGAAGCGTTTTACTTCGACCGGCCAAAGCCGAGCGCCATCCGCCTGCATTTGGTGCGTGACGAGATGCTCGCGCTCGGATGAAAATTCCGCGAGACCTCAGCGGAAAAGCATCTGATTGGCGTGCTATGCCGCGATTGGGATTATGTGAAAGTCAATCAAGTGGGCGATCACGTAGTCCTGCAGACGCGGACTCCGTTTCCGCATCGAATCGCAATTCCGGACCACCAAGCTCTTCGAGTCGGCACTTTGAACGCCATCCTTCGAGCTGTTTCGCGCCACAAAGGGGTTGATCGCCAGGCTCTGCTCGACTCGATCCGGTAAGCGCGGCTTCGAGCGAACACGCGATAATCGTTCTTTACTCGCCTGAATGCGCCAATCTCACATCGCGATTATTGGAGCCCCCATGGACCTCGGCGCAGGCCGGCGCGGGGTTGATATGGGGCCGTCGGCGCTGCGGCTGGCTGGGTTAAATGAAAAGCTCGGATCGCTGGGGTATGAAGTTGAAGATCTGGGAAATATCGCGGTCGAGCAGCCGGAAAAACTGCCCGTCGGCGCGACCAGCGCGCGGTACCTTCTCCAGATCACCCACGCCTGCGAGCGGCTGGCGCAGATGGTGGAACAGGCCGCCGAGGAAAGCCGCGTGCCGCTGGTGCTCGGCGGAGATCATTCGATCGCCATCGGGACCGTCACAGGAATGTCGAAACATTTCCGGAAGCGCGGCGAAAAACTTGGGTTGATCTGGATCGACGCCCATGCCGACATGAACACGCCTGAGTCGAGCCCCAGCGGCAACGTCCACGGGATGCCGATGGCGTGCGTGTTAGGCATGGGGCCGGTCGAGCTGACGCATTTGGGCGGCTATGCGCCCAAGGTGGATCCGGCGAATGTCGCGATCGTCGGGCTGCGCAGTGTGGATGAAGTGGAACGGCAGAATGTGCGCGGCACGGGCGTGCACGCCTTTACGATGCGCGATCTGGATGAGCGCGGGTTACGCAGCGTGATGCTCGAGGCGATTGAACACGCGACGCGCGAAACCGCCGGGTTTCACCTTTCCTTCGACTTGGACGCCGTGGATCCCCAGGAAGCGCCGGGCGTGGGGACTCCGGTGCGTGGCGGGATGACGTATCGCGAGGCGCACCTGGCGATGGAAACCGTCTGCGATAGCGAAAAAATGGTTTCAATGGAGATGGTGGAGGTGAATCCGGTGATCGATGAAGTGAACCGAACGGCTCTGTTGGCCGTCGAACTAGTTATGTCGGCCATGGGAAAGAGAATTCTGTGAGCAGATTGCGCGTGGCCGTACTGTACGGCGGGCGAACCGGGGAGCACGAAGTGTCGCTGCGGTCGGCGGAATCGATCATCGCGGCCATGGACCCGGAACGCTATGAAGTCCATCGGATTTTTATCACCAAAGAAGGCCGCTGGGAGCCACGCGCGATTACTCCGGAACCCGGCCGGAATCCGGAAATCGACGTTGTTTTTCCAGTGCTGCATGGGACGTTCGGCGAGGATGGAACGGTCCAGGGATTGTTGGAACTCGCGGACCTGCCGTATGTCGGCGCGGGAGTGCTGGCGTCGTCGGTGTCGATGGACAAAGAAGTCATGAAGCGGCTGATGGTCGAGCGCGGGTTGCCGGTGGTCGAATATCTGGTGGTGCGGCGTGGGCAGTTTAAAGTTGAAGAAATTTGCGGGCGTCTGCCGTTTCCGGTTTTCGTCAAACCCGCGAATCTGGGATCGTCGGTTGGCGTGTCGAAGGCGAAGACCTGCGAGGAGCTTCTTCAAGCGCTGAATGTCGCCGCGCAGTTCGATCGCAAGATTCTGATCGAACGGGGGATCAAAGGGCGCGAGTTCGAGTGCTCCGTGATGGGAAACGAGGATCCAGTCGCGGCAGTTCCGTGCGAAGTTTTTCCTTCGCGGGAATTCTACGATTACGAGGATAAGTATCTGCTGAATGCGGCGGAGACGGTGGTGCCCGCGGACTTGACACCGGAGCAGACGGCGGAAGTACAGCGCCTCGCGGTAGAGTGCTATCGCGCGGTCGATTGCGAAGGGATGGCGCGGGTCGACTTTCTGATGGATGGATCGACCGGAAAGTTTTTCATCAACGAGATCAATACCATTCCCGGTTTTACTTCCATCAGCATGTTTCCGAAAATGTGGGAAGCGAGCGGCCTGCCGTATCCGAAGCTGATCGACAGGCTGATTGAGCTGGCGATCGAAAGGCATCGCGCCAAACGGGAGACTCGCTACACACGATAGTTTCTCGCCATGCCATTTTTTGCGCTGTTATTATTTCTTGCCGCCGACGATCCTGCCGATCAGATGGCGCGGGATCTCAAGAAACTCGTCGACGTGTTTGTAGCCGTCGATCGGGAATCCGCGGATCCGGTGCCCGCCGATATCGCGTTTTATCAGGGCGCGATTCCGGGAATGCTGCGGACGCTCGATCCTCACTCGATTTTCTTCGATCCCAGCCAGTACGACCAGCTGAAGCAGATGACCAAGAGCGAGCAGAAAGGCTTCGGCACCATCGTCAGCGTGCTTCCTGGCCGCGTGATCGTGTTGCAGGCGATGGCGGGGACTCCGTCGGCCAAGGCGGGCCTTTCGCCTGGCGATGAAATTCTGGCGATCAACGGATACGTGCTGGCGCGGCTGGAGTTCGATCAACTGGTCCAGTTGCTGAGCGAAGCGCGGCAACATGAAGCTCTGCTGGACGTCCGAAGGCCCGGAAACGCGGCGCTGATCCGGATGCGGCTGACGCCGGAGCTGGTCGACTCGCCCAGCGTCGATCGCGCGTTCATGTTGAAACCCGGGATCGGGTATTTACGGATCACCAGTTTCGAAGAAGCCACGGGCGGGCTGGTGAAGGAGACCATCGAGAAACTCGGCGGCGAGAAGTTGAAGGGGCTGGTGGTCGATTTGCGCAATAATCCCGGCGGCGTTGCGCAGGCAGCGCTCGAAACCGCTTCGCTGTTTCTGGAGCCCGATCAACTGATTTTTTCGATTAAAGGCCGGGCGCAGAAAACCGAAGAAGTGCGCGTGTCGAAGCTGGCGAAGCCGTACAAGTTTCCGGTCGCCGTCCTGATCAATGGAAAAAGCGCGAGCGCTTCGGAGATCGTTACGGGAGCCTTGCAGGATCACGATCGGGCCGTGGTTCTCGGCGAGCCGAGTTTCGGAAAAGGGCTGGTGCAGAATGTGTATCCGCTTTCGAGCAACACGGCCGTCGCGCTGACCATCGCGTTCTATTACACCCCCAGCGGCCGTTCCATCCAGCATCCTCTGGTCGACAGCACGCTTGGCGCGACTACCAGCAGTCTGAAGGGCACATATCACACGGATTCGGGACGCGAAGTGCATGGCGGCGGAGGAATTCAGCCCGATGAGGTGATTTATCCGACGCAGCCGGACCGGCTATCTATGGTCCTGGACGCGAGCGGATCGCTGACCAGTTTTGCGGGCGAATATGTACGCGGGCATGAAATACCGGAGAACTTCGAGACTACAGCGGCGATTCTCGACGAGCTGCATAACTTTCTCTCGGACCGCCAGATCCAACCCGGCGTTTCGGACTGGTCGAGCCATCGAAGCTGGATCGAGAGCCGCTTGAAACAGGAGATCCTGACGCTGAAGTTTGGAGTCGCCATCGGGGACCAGATAGAATTGCAGCGCGATCCCGTAGTGCAGCGGGCGCTTCAAAAAATCGCACGTTGACAGCGCGCGCGATTTGTCTTACCATGTTGGGGTAATGGCAAAATCCGACGCGCTCGGTCAATTCGAACAACTGGTTCTCACCGCGATCCTCAGTCTGCGGGACAACGCGTATGGCGTGACGATTCACGAAAAAGTCTCGGAGCTGGCCCGTCCGAAAACCGTGTCGCCGGGCGCGGTTTACATCACCCTGGATCGTTTGGAAGACAAGGGCATGCTGTCGTCCTGGCTGACCGATCCGACGCCGGAGCGCGGGGGCCGGGCCAAGCGCTGCTATCGTCTGGAGGCGCTGGGAGAACGCGCGTTACAGGAATCGGCGGAAACGGCCAAGCGAATCTGGGAGACGGTGGCGGAAGTATTGGGAAGCGGAAGGCGGCCTAAATGGAATCCGGTCCGTCCGAAGTGATTTTACGGGCGGTAGGCCGGCTGATTCCCGCGGCGTGCCGGGAAGAAGTGCTGGGCGACATGCGGGAGCGCTGCGGGTCCACGCGCGAGTTTCTGGGTGAGGCGTCGCATGTGGTGCCGTTGGTGATCGTGAGCCGTGTCCGCCGCACTTCCGATCCGCTGTTGCTGCTGATGGACGCGGTGATGGCGTACACCGCGTTTTTCACCGCGACGTGGTGGCTGGAGCGGAGCGTCCTTTACTCGGAATGGGGCCTGATCCGGCTGGCGATTCCCGTGGCCGGAATGCTGCTGGCGTTGGTGCTGGCGGATGCGTACAGCGATCCGAAGAAGCGCTGGCCCGGTCGGCCGCTGCTGGGAGTGGTGCTGGGAACGGCGCTGGCGTTCGCGTCGCAACTCGCGCTGGGGCCATGGGCGCTTCCTCGAGTAGCCATGATCTGGGGCGCCGGAATGGCGATGCTGCTGGTATCGACCATGCGAATGATGTTTCCTCCGGCCGCGGATCAAGCTCAAGTCGCGAAAATCCCGGCATTTTGGGTGAAGCTCGATGCGGTGTCGCTGGGTTTGCGCCGGCCGGCGGCAATCTACGTTTTGTTGGTAGTGGCTGCGGTTGTTGGCTTCGCCGTGGCGCGCCTTTGGCGATAACTTATCCGGTGATTGTTTCCGTGGCTTTCTTTCGCGATTTCAAGGCGTGAAACACCATCGGGAGCACGCTTACCAGAACAATTCCGATTACCACTTTTTCGAAATTCCGCCGCACCGCCTGGATGTTGCCGATGTTATAGCCGAGCAGCGTCATCGAGAGCACCCATCCAATCCCGCCCCAAATATTGAAGGATAGAAAACGCGAATAGCGCATCCGGCCGACTCCGGCCATGAATGGAGCGAAGGTTCTCACGATGGGCACAAACTTCGCGTAAATCAGAGTCTTTCCGCCGTGCTTCTCGTAGAACTCCTGCGTGCGCCGGACATACTCCTGTTTGAACAGGAGCGAATCGGCCCTGCGGAAGATGCGCGGACCAGTGCGATGGCCCAGCAAATAGCCGCTTTGATCTCCCAACACGGACATGAATGTCAGCAAGGCGCAGATCTGGACGATGTTCAACTCGCCTGCGCCGGCTACGACGCCGACCGTAAACAGCAGGGAGTCACCGGGAAGAAACAAGCCGACCAGCAGTCCGGTTTCGGCGAACACGATGCCAGCCAGCAGCGCATAGCCCAGCCAGCCTGAGATCACTTGCGACAGAAGATGGATCATGCGGTCGGGGTCGGTGAGACTCCGCCACACATCGAGCAGCGACTGGGTCACTGGCGGTAAGACGCGACGAAGCGTTTGATGGCGTCGTGGTGGATCTTCACTTTTCCATCCGCGGTCAGCCGTGTGATCACGCTATCCATGAACAACGCGTTATCCTGCGTGCCCTTGCGTCTCTTCAGATCGGCCATGGCGGCGGCGCGTTCCGCTACCAGCTTGGTGGGGTCGGCGCTTTGCCGGTCGACGATCACATACACGACGCTGCGGCCGGCGATCTGGCTAGGCCCGATCACCGTGCCGACGGGCTTGGTGAAGGCGTCCGGAACCAGCGCGGCATGGCCCAGCCCTTCCACGGAATCGCTGCGGCTGAACTCGGCCGAATCGGTGACCGTAAGCTTCAGCGATTTGGCGACCTTTTCTATGTCCTCGCCAGCCCGGATCCGGTCCGCGGCCACTTTGGCGTCTTTATCCGCAACCGAAATGGATTGTATGCCGATCAATGCGTCACGAGCCTTAGACTCCGCTTCGCTGAACTCAGAAGCACGCGAAGGAACCTTGTTGGTCAACACGGCCACCGCGAGGCGATTCGCAGGCAGCGTCAGTACCGGCGTAACTCCATTTTTCTGAAGAGCGCTCAGTGCGCCATCGATTTCCGGAGTGACGCCCAAACCCGGAATCGCTTCTCCAGGCTGAACGTTGTTCACTGCGATTTCCTGCATTCCGAACTGCTTGGCGATCTCTGCGGCGGATCCCGGGGACTTAACCAGCGCGGCGTGAACCTCATCTGCCACGGATTGCATTTTGTCATTCAGGCCGTTCTTCTTCAGCTCGTCCGCGAGGCTGGCCTTCACTTCTTCGAACGGTTTCACGCGAGCCGGCTCGCGTTCCAGAACCTGAATGATGTGATAGCCGTAGGTGGTGGTGACGATCCCGCTGATGTCCTTTGGCTTGAGAGCGAAAGCCGCCTTCTCAAACTCGGGAACGGTCTGTCCGTGGACCACCCAGCCGATGTCGCCACCCTTGTCCGCGGCGTCGTCTGAGTACTTTTTGGCGAGCTCGCCAAAATCGCCGCCGGCCTTCACTTGTTTTAGAACGTCTTCGGCCTTGGCGAGAAGCTGTTTCTTCTCCGCGTCGGACTTGTCCAGCGTCTTCACCAGAATGTGGCGGACGTGCACGCGCTCCGGGGTCCGGTAATTGTCAATGTTCCGGGAGTAGGCGGCACGCAGGTCGGCATCGGAAACGGCGATCGATTTTGCGACCGCGTCCTGGTCGATCACCACTACCTGGAAGGAATGCTTCTCAGGCTCGACATACTGGCCGCGGTGGGCGTCGAAATACGCCTTGACTTCAGCTTCCGAGGGCTTCACCTGATCGTGGAACTTAGCTGGAGGAAAGGCGATATAGCGGATCTTCGCCTTTTCATAGCGGCGGCTTAACTCCTCGTCAACCTCTTTCGGGGTCACTACCGCCGCTTCATACTCGAGGTTCTGAATCTTCACCAGGATCACGTCGCTGCGGGTGGCGTCGATCATATCCTGAAGGGTCATGCCCTGTTGGGCGAGCATTCCCTCCAGTTGCTGTTTGCCGGTGGCCGTGAGGGCGCCATTTTGGAAGAGCTGTGGAAACTGGCCCATCAGGTCGGACAGAACCTCGTCGTCGGTTGCGGTTATGCCCATGCGCTCGAATTCGTAAATCAGGGCGCGCTGCTGGATTCGGGAATCGATGAACTGCGGCAGGTAGGTTTCGATCATATCCGCCGGCATTCTTCCGCCAAGAATGCGCTGCGCGTCCCGGGCGATTTCCTGGGCCATGATTTTCGCGTTTCCGACATCGGCGAGAACCTGGTCATCGGCACTGGTGGCGGAGCTGCTGCCATAGCCGGGAATCAGCGTGACCACCATCGAGACGGCGATTAACAGCAGGATGCCGCTGAGGACATAGCGGACGGCTTTCTGGCGGCTGCGGAACAGATCGAACATAAAGGTGAAACTCCTACCTGAGGCGGTGGATCGTTTACATTGTACCGCAACCCTGCCGGATCGGCGGGTGGGGAGCGGCGCTGTAACAAATCCAAAGATGGCGACACTTTACTATTGAAGTTTTTTAAGATTACGCCATAATACGGGGTACGCATTCCTCCGATAGGCAGGAGTGGCAATTGAGCCGGTTGTTACGGGATAGGATCCGATCCATGATCCGCTGGGTTTCCCAACGTAAGATTGTGCGTTGGACGCCGCGCAGAGTTCTAGGCCATTTGACGCTGAGGTTGACTCCGGTCGGGGTTGCTCTCTTTTTGTCGTTGCCGGCGAATGCGCAGACAGCGGTCGTCTCGAACGGCGGAAGCGTACACATCTACAACACAGATATGGCAGTTCTGGAGGCGCAAGACGTTCGCAAGGATCTGTCGTGTACGGTAACTCCGGATAAGCCTCAGCTCGGATTCGACTTGCGGTTCCATGCGGGCTACGACGTAACGGTACCGCTCAAGGATCTTTCCGGGTCTGAGAATCAACTGACGATCCTGTTCCGCGTGACCCCCAATGATCGCAAGGACGATCCGTCGTTCTTTGTACAGCACGTTCATGTGCCCTCGCTCGATGATGACGCCAAGGGCGAGGCGACGCTCAGCGGCATCTTCGACCTGGGCGAAGGGGCGTATCACGTGGATTGGTTGATGCGGGACCGGTCTGAGCGGGTTTGTTCCTTCTACTGGGACGCGGATGCGTCGCTGGCGCCCAAAGACAAGCAGATTGAACTGGCCATTGGGCCGGATGCGATCCAGGCATCGCAATCGGAGCAGTTCACGGACGAGCCTCCGGTGGAGCGCGCCAAGGCGGCGTCGCCGCTGAAGATCAAAGTACTGGTGAATTTTGCTCCTCAAAACTGGGATGCGGCTGCGATGCGTCCTTTGGATACTCTGGCGCTGGTTTCGATTCTGAGGCGCCTATCACGGGAGCCGCAGTTCGGGAAGTTTTCGGTGGTGGCGTTCAACATGCAGGAGCAACGGGTCCTGTACCGGCAGAAGAGCGAGGAAAAGATCGATTTTCCGGCGCTGGGCGAGGCGATCGGGTCCATCAAACTGGGGACCGTCGATTTGAAGCGGCTGGCCCAGAAGCACGGCGACACCGAGTTCCTTACCGACCTGATTAAAAAGGAGATGAGCGCGGAAGACCATCCGGATGCCCTCGTTTTTGCCGGTCCCAAAGTCATGCTGGACGAGGCAGTGCCCCAGGAGTCGCTGAAACCGCTGGCCGATGTCGATTACCCGGTGTTTTACATGAACTACGCGCTGAATCCGCAGGCGGTCCCGTGGAAGGATTCCATTAGCCGTGCGGTAAAGGTTTTTAAGGGAACCGAATATACCATCAGCCGTCCAAGGGACTTGTGGTTCGCCGTTTCCGAGATGGTCTCGCGTATAGTAAAATCAAAGCACGGGCGTGGTACGCCATCAGTCTCGTCTCAGTAGTGGTGGGCAGGAGTGGGTGAGTAAAATGCGCTGGTCTGGTGGTCTCGCTTTGGCGCTGGTTTCGCTGCCGGCGATGGCTCAAAATTCCGGTCCCCGGTTTTCCAACAAGCTGGCTCCTTATGTCGCGTCACCGGCGCGCGTGGTAGATCGCATGCTGGAGATGGCGAAGATCAAACCGGGCGAAACGCTATACGACCTGGGCTGCGGGGATGGGCGCATTCTGATCGCGGCGGTGGAGAAATACAAAGTGAAGGCTGTGGGCGTGGAGATTTCGCCCAGGCTTGCCGCTAAAGCTACCACTTCGATTCAGAAGGCCGGGCTGCAATCGCAGGCTCGCGTAATCCAGGGCGATCTGCTGAACGTGGACTTCACCGGCGCAGATGTGGTCACGATTTATCTGGAGACGCAGTTAAATTCGGAGTTGAAGCCGCTTCTGGAGAAGTATCTGAAGCCCGGCGCACGCGTGGTGTCGCACGATTATGAGATCCCCGGCTGGAAGGCGTCGAAGGTCGAAAGGACCGACGGCAGCCAGACGCATCTGATCTATCTGTACGACATACCTCCTGTCAAAGACTAACCCGCGATAATAGTCGTGTGCGGGGCTTTTCGCTGTTCTGTTCCTTCTCGCTGATTTGTTTCGGCCGAACTCCCTTGGAACGCCTGGAAACAGCGCACTTGCAGGCCGTTCACGCCCAGCGCGTCCAATGGATGAAAACCCGCGCGTCGCGGCCCTTGCCTGGCGTTTATCAGGATTTCCGAGCGATCCTGCATGTTCATGCCGAGGATTCGGATCACACGAAAAGCACGCGCGAAGAGGTCCTGAAGGCCGCCAAAGAAGATGATGTCCGGGTGGTGATGTTCACCGATTATCGGGGCCCCAAAGAGGAAACCTGGCGCGGGATGCGCGATGGAGTGCTGTTTATCGCCGGTTCCGAGGACGATCATGAGCTGCGCTATCCGTCTCTGAATTTGCGCTTTCTATCGCATGTGGAAGAGCGGCCCGATATGCCCTCGGGCGGATTCGAGGGGATGGAAATCTACAATCGCCACAGCGATGCGACGGCGCACCCGGAAGTTTACGAGTACATCAAATCCGCCATGAACGAGCCTCGGAAGTGGCGCAGGCTGGTGGAAAATCTGCGCGATTATCCGGATGAAGTTTTCTCGGCGGGAACCGATCCGCTGCCGGTAATGCTGGCTCGATGGGATCGCGAGATCGCGACTCGCCATTTCACTGGAATCAGCGCCAACGATGCGCATCAGAACCAGATCTTCAAAGGCGTCACGTTCGATCCATATGTAGTTGCGTTTCGACAGACCAGCACGCACATTCTGGCTCGCGAGTTGACGGAAGCGGAGATCCACGATTCGCTCGCGCAGGGGCGAGCTTATGTCGCATTCGACTGGTTGTGCGACCCTCGCGGGTTCTTCTTCATCGCCGAAAATAGCGTGGGCGTGTTCGACATGGGTGACACGGTTCCGCTTCTGAAAAGCACGCGTCTGGTCGCGTCTCTTCCAGTGGCGGCGAAGATCCGCCTGATCCACAACGGCGCCACGGTCGCCGAAGCGGAGGGTTCCGATTTCAGTTTCGAGGTGAAGGAGCAGGGCGCTTATCGCCTGGAAGCATCGCTGAGCGCCGATGGCGAGGATCGGCCATGGATTTATTCGAATCCCATCTATGTCGGCAACGCGCCCAGTTTTACGGTGCCTCCGGTGAGGATGTCGGCGGATGTAGAGATTCACAAGGATATCGCATACGTGGGCGACAATCTGCCCAAGCATAAGCTGGATGTCTATATTCCCAAAGGCAAGAAGAATTTCCCGGTGATGGTGTTTTTTCACGGAGGCGGCTGGAAGTCCGGCGATCGCTCGGAATATCCATTGTTGGGATACCGGTTCGCGAAGGCGGGGATCGGCGTGGTGATTCCGAGTTACCGGTTGATGCCGCAGAATCCATATCCGGCTCAGATGGAGGATGCCGCGGCCGCGTTCGCGTGGGTGTACCGGAACATCGCGCAGTATGGCGGCGATGCGTCCAGGATTTACGTCGCCGGACATTCGTCGGGCGGGCATCTGGCGTCGCTGCTGGCGCTGGATCCGAAATATCTGGCGAAATACGACATTCTTGGAAACGCGATTCATGGGGTTGTGTCGATTAGCGGCGCATATAGGGTCGGCAGCCTGGATGCGTTTCAGGCGGCGGACGACGACCCTTCACCCATCGATCATGTGCGCGCGCACGCACCGCCGTTTCTGATCCTGTATTGCCAGTGGGATTATTTCGGTTTGCCGAAGGAGGCTCGGGATTTTGCGGATGCGCTAAAAGGACGATTTGTTGACGCGCGCCTGGTCTATCTTCCGGGCGAAAGTCACATTTCGGAGATCCTCAGCGTGTTGAAAGACGACGATGCCGGCGCGCGTGCGATACTCAATTTCGTCAAATGAACCATTTCGATTTGGTAGGTATCGGGCTGAACGCCACCGACACTCTGATTCTGGTTTCGCATTTTCCGGCCTATGCCGGGAAGGTTCCGATCGACGCTGAGATCCTCAGCCCGGGCGGGCAGGTGGCCAGCGCTCTGGTGACCGTCGCGAAGCTTGGAAAACGCGTCAAGTACATCGGAACCGTGGGTGATGACGAGCGGGGGCGTGTGCAGCTCGCCAGCTTGCGCGAGACAGGGATCGACCTTCAGGACGTGGAAGTTCGCGAGAACTGCCCGAATCAGACGGCGTACATCGTAATCGACCAGTCGACCGGGGAGCGAACCGTGTTCTGGGCGCGGAAAGAATGCCTGCGGCTGGAGCCGGAAAGCATCACAGTCGAAAAGATCGCGGGGGCGCGGATGCTGCATATCGACGGGCATGATACGCCGGCGGTGGAGAAGGCGGCTCGGCTGGCGCGCAGCCGGGGGATTCCGGTCAGCGTGGACGTCGACACGATTTATCACGGCTTCGACAAGGTACTGGCGCAGGTGGATTACCTGGTGGCGAGCTCGGAATTTCCAGGGCAGTGGACCACCGAGCGCGATCCGTTTCGCGCGCTTGAAATGATTCAAAACGAGTACGGAATGAAAGTCGCCGCGATGACGCTGGGAGCGCACGGGGCGCTGGCTCGGGTGGACGGAGAATTCATTTACTCCCCCGCATTCGTGGTGAATTGCGTGGACACTACCGGCGCTGGAGACGTGTTTCATGGGGCGTTTTGTTATGCTGTGCTCGAGGGGATGCCGATGCGCGAGACGCTGGAGCTTTCAAACGCGATGGCCGCGCTGAATTGCACGCGGATCGGCGCACGAGGCGGAATCGCGACGCTGGATGAAGCTCATGCGCTGATGGAGCGGGCCCGCAATTCGACGGAAGCACGGCGGTCCCACCACGATTTCGCGTCGGTCGCGCGCCGCGCATGATCCCGCTACGTTCCACGGAGCGCGTGTACACCACCGCGGCCGTCACCGCCAGCTTGATCGCCATCAATACCGTGATTTTTCTGTATCAGGCGACTCTCAGTCCCGCAGCGTTGAATCAGTTTGTCACCGATTGGGGGATCGTGCCAGATCGCCTGCACCTGAGTTCCCTGTTTACGTCGATGTTTCTACATGGCGGGTGGATGCATCTGATCGGGAACATGCTGTTTCTGTGGGTGTTCGGGCGGAATCTGGAAGACCTGATCGGCGGAGGGAAGTTCCTGGTGTTTTACCTGATCTGCGGCCTGATCGCGGCCGTGGTCCACGTGATTTTCAATCCGTACTCGCGCATGCCGACCATTGGAGCCAGCGGAGCCATAGCGGGAGTGATGGGGGCGTACCTCATCAAGTTTCCCCGGGCGCGAATCATCACTCTGGTGCCGATCTTCTTCTTCATCACGACTATGGAGATTCCGGCGGCTTTCCTTTTGCTCTGGTGGTTCGCGATCCAGTTTTTCAGCGGCTTTGGATCGCTAGGCGAAAACGATTACAGCGGCGGCGGCACCGCTTGGTTCGCGCACATCGGCGGATTCATCGCGGGAATGCTGCTGATCCGGCTGTTCCCTCCCCGTCAACGCTTTCGCGCCTGGTACGCCGAGTAGCCTCTGGCTACCTCTGGTCGCCGGGGCTGGTCGGTTACGGTTGGGAGACTGGTCTGGCGACGGGGTAATCTGGGACCTTTGAAGATTAGCGGGAAGAGGTCAGGTCGCGCTGGATTGCGAACTTCACTAAACCTGCGACATCGTGGATATCGAGCTTGCGCATCAGGCTGGCGCGATAGGTGTCAACCGTTTTGGGACTCAACGATAGCCGCGCTGCGATCTCTTTCGCTCGCACGCCTTCGCACAAGAGCGAAAATACCTGATATTCTCGCGCGCTCAGCGATTGCAGAGGGTCCTCCGAGGCTGACTTCTGGCCGGGACTGAAAATCTTGTTCAGCTCAAGCTCGGGCGCAACGTAGATGCCGCCGTCCAGAATCTGACCGAAGGCCTCCAGTAACTGGATGGACGGGCCGGATTTCAACAGGAATGCGCTGACTCCGCAACGCAGAGCTTCGACCACCGTCTTCCGGTCGCGGCGAGTGGAGAGCACGACCACCTTGGTGACGACGCCCGTCTCCTTCATTCGCTTCACCAGTTCCAAAGTGAACAGGTCGGGCAGATTCAGATCCAGAACGGCAATATCGGGATGTTGTAGCTCGATCAAGCGCATCGCGGACGCGCCATCGGAGCATTGGCCGATGACGCGATATTGCGGTTGCGCTTCGCACAGGGCCGCGAGGCCTTCTCTGACCAGTGTCAGTTCGTCAGCCAGCAGAATCGAATAAGTCTTGGGCTCTCTTACCGGGACCACAGCCCCTCCCTCACTTTACAGTGAGGCCGACTCGGCTAAATTCTCTTTATATTTTGTTACGAGAAGCTGCGAATGGCCGCCGCCTCGTCGTCGAACACTTCGAAAACGGTATACAACTTGGTAATTTGGAGCAAATCCTTCACTCGCTTGGTCAGGTTCAGCAGCTTCATGGAGCCGCCCTGATTGGCGATGGTGGTAAACCCGGACACCATTTCACCGATGCCGGAGCTGTCGATATAGGAAACCTCGGCCAGATTGAGCAACATCTTCTTGTGGCCGGCGGAAGCCAGTTCGCGCACCGTATCGCGGAAAGTGCTAGCCCCTTCGCCCAATGTAATACGACCCACTGCATCCAGGACCGTCACGTCGCCCACCTGGCGGGTGGTCAGTTTCACACTCACAGAATCCCCTCCCTTGAATTAACTGGATTTTCCCACGTACTTTACCATTTTCACTTCGGTGCCCTTAGGCTCCCGGGCACGCATCTGAAACTCGTCCATGAAGGCCTGGATCAGCAGCAGCCCGCGGCCGGAATGGCGCAGCAGATTCTCATTGGCCAGCGGATCGGGCAGCGAGTTGAGGTCGAACCCTTCGCCTTCGTCGGTGATGGTCACGGCCAGGCGATCCGGAGCTCGCGAAACGGTCACGTGCACCTTCTTTCGCGCGTTATAGCAATTCCCGTGGACTACCGCGTTGACCATGCATTCCCGAACGGACATCCCGATCCGATGCTGATCGTCTTCATCGAAGCCCAGTTCCTGGGCCTCGCGCAGGACGGTCTCTTCGGCGAGGTCGACGCTTTCCAGTGTGGATTCTAAATCTAGGTCCACCGTCCGCGCCTCAGCAGCCTGATCTTCTGCCATAGAATAGACATACACTACAAGGCCGGGCCCCGTCCTGGCGTGGCCAAGTCGAAACGTTACCATAGAATAGTGACGCCCGCAAAGTCAAGTCACGCGGCTCTGGCCACGCGACTCTGGCATGTTAGGCTGAATCGCATGAGGACTCTCGCGGCGTTGGCGATGGCGGCCACGCTGAGTCTGGCGCAGACGCCGGCGGTCACGAAAATCACTTCAGTCGAAGGAATTACCGAGTATCGCCTCGGCAATGGCCTGGATGTGCTGCTGTTTCCGGACAAAACTAAGCCTAAAGTGACGGTCAACGTGACCTACCTGGTGGGTTCCCGGCACGAGGGATACGGCGAGACGGGCATGGCTCATCTGCTGGAGCACATGCTGTACAAGGGCACCACGCATCGGGGCGATATCAAGGTTGAGCTCGCGAATCACGGTGCCAATTTCAACGGCTCGACGTGGTACGACCGGACGAATTACTTCGAAACGCTGGATGCGAGCGATTCGAATCTGAAGTGGGCGCTCGACATGGAAGCGGACCGGATGGTGAACTCGCGCATCGCGGCATCGGATCTGGCGAGCGAAATGACGGTGGTCCGCAGCGAGTTCGAGATGGGCGAGAACAGCCCCGCGCGAGTGCTCGAAGAGCGGGTGTTGTCGACCGCGTATCTGTGGCATGCGTACGGACGCAGCACCATCGGCGCGCGCAGCGACATCGAGCACGTGCCGATCGATAAGCTGCAAGCGTTTTATCGAAATTACTATCAGCCTGATAATGCAGTGCTGGTTCTGGCTGGGAATTTTGACGATGGCAAGGCTCTGGGCTGGATCCAGGAGAGTTTCGGCTCGATTCCGAGGCCATCGCGCAAGCTTTCGCCGACCTACACGGAAGAGCCGGCGCAGGATGGCGAGCGCGAGGTGGTGCTGAGACGATCCGGCGACACGCAGACGGTGATGGCCGCGTATCACATTCCGGCGGGTGCGCATCCCGATTTCGCGGCGCTGGAGGTTCTGGAACAGATTCTGGACGGGCAGCCCGCGGGACGGCTGTACAAGGCGCTGGTGGAGACCAAGAAGGCGATTTCGATCTCGGGCGATACCTATCAGCTTCACGATCCGGGGATGGTCGTGTACAGCGCCCAAGTGCGGAAGGATTCTTCGCTCCCGGAGGCTGAGAAGACCATGCTGGCGGCGATCGATGGAGTGGTGAAGGAGCCGCCGTCGAAAGAAGAGGTGGATCGGGCGCGGACGCGGCTGCTTAAGAATATCGAACTGGAGCTCAACAACTCGCAAAATGTCGGCATCGCGTTGAGCGAGTGGGCGTCGATGGGCGACTGGCGGCTGTTGTTTCTGGATCGCGACCGGATCGCGAAAGTCACGCCAGAGGATGTCGCGCGGGTTGCGAAGCTTTACTTAAAGGATTCCAATCGCACGCTTGGCCGGTTCATTCCTACAGCGCAGCCCGAACGAGCGGAGATTCCGCCGACGCCCCAAGTCGCTTCGATGCTGAAGGACTACAAAGGTCAGGCAGCGATCGAGGACGGCGAGGCATTCGACCCATCACCCGCGAATATCGATGCACGAACGATTCGGGTGACACTTTCAAATGGCATGAAGCTCGCGCTGCTGGCGAAGAAGACTCGCGGCGCGACGGTTACTGCGATCCTGACCATGCATTATGGGGACGAGAAATCGCTGTTCGGGAAAGACGCCGCGGCCCAGTTCACGGTGGCAATCCTGATGCGCGGGACGCGGAGTCATACGCGGCAGCAGCTTCAGGATGAGCTCGATAAGCTGAAGGCGCAGATGAGTGTCGGAGGTTCTGTAGGCGCGGGAACCACGGTTTCAATCAATACCGTACGCACGGGTTTTCCCGGCGCGCTGCGGCTGGCGGCCGAAGTGCTGCGCGAACCGGCGTTTCCGGAGTCCGATCTCGAACAGCTTCGCCAGTCGAATATCGGTCGCGTCGAAGGGCAGCGCGGGGAGCCGCAGACGCTGGTGGTCAACACCATGAATCGCCACTTGAGCCCGTATCCGAAAGGCGATCCGCGAGCGATCACTACATTCGATGAAGCGATCGACGGGATGAAGAAGCTGACGCTCGATGATGTGAAGAAATTCCACGCGGATTTCTACGGCGCGTCGAATGCGGAGCTGGCTGTGGTTGGAGATTTCGATGCGGCGGAAGTACAGAAACTCGCGGCGGAGTTATTCGGCAACTGGAAGAGCGCGATGCCGTACGCGCCCTTGCAAAGAAGCTGGAAGAAGCTGGACGCGATTCACGAATCCATCGAAACGCCGGACAAAGCCAATGCTTTTTTCGAAGCCGGCATGACCATGAAGCTGAATGAGGCCGATCCGGATTATCCCGCGCTGCTGTTTGCCAACACGATGATCGGCGGAGGGTCGCGATCCCATTTGTTCATGCGGATCCGGGACAAAGAAGGGCTGAGTTACGCGGTGCAGAGCGTGTTCCAGGCTGGCGTCATAGATCAGTTCGGGCAGTTTCTGGCGATCGCGATTTCGAATCCGCAGAATACGGGCAAAGTGGAAGCCTCGTTCAAGGATGAGATGGGCAAGCTTCTGAAAGATGGTTTTGCGGCCGACGAGGTGGAGGTCGCGAAGAAGGCGCTGCTTCAGGAAGAGCAAGCCCGCCGCTCCGAAGACGGATTCCTGGCGCGCAGGTTGGCGCTTCAGGCTCAATATGAATGGACCATGGCTCGCGACGCCGAGTTGGATCGAAAAATCGCGGCGCTTTCCGCGGCCGACGTGAACGCCGCCGTAAAGCGTCACATCGATTTGCCGGCGATGTCTTACGTCGAAGGCGGCGATTTCAAGAAGGCGGGCGCGACTCCGTAAATGCCGCCGACCGCGACCCGACATAAGCTGAGCCCGGAAGCGCTGCGGTCGCTCGGGTCGATGGAAGGCGTCTACGACCTGCCGGTGGTCGAAAAGCAGAAGGATCAGAAGAAAGCGGTTCACCACAAGCTGAATCCATGGCCGGGATGGCTGGCGGCGCTGGCGGTGTCGGGACTCGCATACGGGATTCACTATTTGCCGTTCGCGCCATTCCGCGTGGAAGGCGCGACGGTGCGGAGGCCGGTGAGCGCTGCGATTCTGGCGATCTTCGCGGGGGCGCTGGCGGGAAATCTGCTGCCGCTGGGAAAACGAGTGCTCGACGGAGCGAAGCACGCGGTGCGGCGGACGATTCCGGCGACCATCGTCTTGACGGGAGCGACGCTCAGCTTCGCGCATGCCGCCGCGGTGGGTCTTCGCGCGAGCCTGATTATCGTGGGAACTATGACGGCGGCGATGGCGTCGGCCTGGGTGATCGGGAAAATGCTGGGCGTGTGGCCTCGCACCAGCGTGCTGATCGGCGCAGGAACTGCCATATGCGGGAACAGCGCGATTGTCGCGGTGGCGCCACTGATCGACGCGGAAGATCGCGACGTGATGCTGTCGATGGGCGCGATCAACGTGCTGGGGCTGGTGCTGATGTTCGTCAGTCCGTTTTTGGGTGGCCTGTTTGGCATGACCGATGAAGGCTACGGAGTGTGGGCCGGGTCGACCATTCATGCCGTGCCGCAGGCGGTCGCGGCGGGGTTCGCGTTCAGCGAAAAAGCGGGCGGGATGGCGACGCTGGTGAAGCTGGTGCGCGTAGCGTTGCTGGCTCCGCTCCTGGTGGTGCTGGCGTTCGGGTATGCGCGTACGCGCAAGGATCGGGTGACCATCCATTATGGAAGATTAGTCCCGCCGTTCTTGTGGGGTTTCTTCGCGCTGTTTCTGATGAATTCCGCGGGATTGCTGCCGGTGCTCCAGTTTCACAGCGGATACGCCGTGAACCTCGCGGATGTGCTGGCCGAGGCGGGCTCCATACTTCTGACCATTTCGATGGCGGCGATGGGGCTGGAAGTGAATCTGAAGGTCTT
>Ga0209415_10005538_pt1 | contig 22655 bp, 20 predicted proteins | sample PeaSoiSIISIP2007_FD_187696 | JGI IMG/M metagenome (GOLD analysis project Ga0209415, IMG submission 187696) | Peat soil microbial communities from Weissenstadt, Germany - SII-SIP-2007 (SPAdes) (version 2) | ecosystem: Environmental > Terrestrial > Soil > Wetlands > Peat | place: Germany... | reverse complement strand
GATTAGGCAGGGTGAAATTCTCAGTAAAGTTCATCCGTCACAAGGAAAAGAAAAAAGCTGTGGAAAAACGGCAAGAATTGGATCGCGGAGGAATTGATCGTGGAGGGGCGGACGCCCTCGTCCGCCCGGGGAGTGGCACGGAAGCTTGGGACGGATTGTGGCGCTGCTCCCCCGGACGAGGGCGTCCGGGGCTCCATTCCCGAGGAGCGGGCCAACTGATGACTGATGACTGACAACTAATGACTGCTCTCAGAAGCCCATGATGTTATACCCGCAGTCCACGTAGATGACTTCTCCCGTAATCCCGCTGCTCGCGTTGGAGGCCAGGAATACGCCCGTGCTGCCGACCTCAGCGACTTCCACGTTGCGTCCCAGGGGGGCGCGCTCGGCGTGGGACTTCAGCATGTCTCCCAGGCCGGAGATGCCGCGCGCGGCAAGAGTCTTGATCGGGCCGGCTGAGATAGCGTTGACGCGAATCTTCTTTTTCCCGAGATCGTGAGCCAGGTAACGCACCGTGCACTCAAGCGCTGCCTTGGCCACGGCCATGACGTTGTAATGCGGCACGACCTTTTCGGCGCCGTAATACGTCATGGTGATGATCGAGCCGCCGTCTTCCATGAGCGGAGCCGCGGCGCGAGACACCGCAATCAGCGAATAGACGCTTACATCATGCGCGACGCGGAAGCCTTCGCGCGTGGTGTTGACGAAATCTCCCTTCAGTTCTTCGGCGGGCGCGTAGGCAACCGAGTGCACCAGCGCGTGCAGCTTGCCGTAGCGCTGTTTCAGCGTGGCGAAGAGGCGGTCAATGTCTTCGTCTTTCGAGACGTCGCACATGTAGGCTTCGGCGCCGGGCAGCGAGAGGATCAGGTCTTTCGCCTCCAGTTCCATGCGCTCGTTCTGGTAGGTGATGGCAAGCTTCATGCCGGCGGCGTGCAGTCCCTGAGCGATGGACCACGCGATCGAGCGCTTGTTGGCCACTCCGAAGACGACGGCGTTACGGCCCTGCAGATCTGAGGACATGGCGACTCCTGGGAAATGGGAAGGATAACACCTACGCACCACGTAGCCACAGAGGCGCTGGGTTGTGTAGCCCCGGACGCATTCGTCCGGGGCGCGCGGAGCGCGTGATGCCGGTAGTGAACTGGGCGGCGGGCATGCTCGCTGCGCTCACGGGACGGACGAATGCGTCCGTCCCTACACAACCTGTCTTTAATCGCTGCGGCTTTTTCGGCATGCGCGTGTCTAATCGGTGACGACTTCCTCATTAGCGACTTCGGCGGCCACCGGCCAGCTGGCAGCTACGAACGACATTCCGTACACGCATGCCAGAATAGAAAAGGCGGCTACCAGGTTGACGGTGTGCGCGACTACGCCCACCCCGATCGCCAGGGTGGCTTGCAGAAACGTCCCGAAGAAGTAAAAAGTGTTCTGCACCCGGCCCATCAGGCGGTTGGGGACCATCTCCATGAGGCTGGTATTCATGGCCACGCCACCCACACCACGGGCCGATCCCATCAGGAAATAAGTGAGGATCGCGAGCCAGAGGAATCCTGAGATCGGGGCGAAGGCCACGCTGATCGCCAACCCCGCCATCGAGAACGCGACCGCTCGTCGGCTGCCAAGGCTGGCAATGATCCGGGCCGTATACAAAGTGCTGATGAAGGCTCCGGTGCCCCATCCCATGTTGAGCCAGCCGTAGCCAACCGCGCCGGCGTGAAACACGCGGTCGCTGAGCGACGGAGTCACGACCACGCCGGTGACCATGGCGCCAAGAAACAGCGCCCAGCTGACTCCGAGCAGGACAACGGCGCGGTGGTCGCGCAGGAAGTGCAGGCCTTCGCGCATCTCCCGCCAGAAACGGCCGAACTGAGTTTCCGCGGCCAGAATGTCGGCGCGGATTTCCTCCGGATGCAGCACCACGTGCCGTCCCTTGCGCACCGCGAAATAGCAGAGAAACGAGACCACGTAAGTGGACACGTCGAGCAGCAGCACGCCGCCCAGGCCGATGTGGTTGTAGACGAAGCCCACGACCGCCCCGGCCATGAGCCAACCGCCCTGCACGCCCGCCAGCAGAAGCGTGTTGGACTGCACGAACTGGCCTTCGGGAGTGAGTTCCTGGATGAGCGCGGTGATGGTCGGCCAGAACATCCAGAAGCCGGCAGACACCAGGGTGTTCATCAGGTAGAGCTGCCAGACCTGCACGCGATGCCGGAAGGCGAGAACGGCGACGGTCAAGATGATTACGGCGCGAAGGGCGTCGAGCCACATCACCAGCCGGCGGCGGTCCTCGCGGTCAATGATCACGCCGGTGAAGGGAAGCATCAGCATGGCGGGGATCGTCTGCAGAACGGCAAAGGTCCCCAGCGCAATTTCGGAGTGCGTGGCTTCGAGGATGTACCAGGCCACGGCGGCCGCATTCATCCCGCTGCCCAGCATGGAGATCACGTTGGCGGCAAACACGAAGCGCAGGGGACGCTGGCCGAGGATGGCGCGCATCTTTCTACTTTAGCCGAGCGATTGAGAATTCACCACGCAGTCGAAAATCCACCACGGAGGCACTGAGGCACGGAGAAGGACAACGTCGCTCGCGAGCGCGTCAGCGGCGTCCAACGAGCGCTTGTCCATGATCTATTTCCTCCGTGACTCGATGACTCCGTGGTGGATTCTCCGCGCCGTGATCCCCGCCCTTGCGTGAAGCTGGGTTCGGCGCTAGGATTCGCCTGCTGCTCGAAATGGGAGTCCTAATTCTCGCGCACATCGTCTCAAGTGCCACGGAGGTGGACTGTGAAACGCGTCATCGTATTGCTGCTGTTTCTGTTGAGTCTGGCCTTTTCGTCTTATCGCGTAAGCGCCCAGGTGGATCGCATTGTGATAGCGGCCGGCACGGATGAAGATCACGAATTGCAGACCATCTCCAGCGAGCAGGACGCGCAGAAGAGGCTCTCCCTCTACGATGCTTTCGTGCAGAAGTTCTCGTCGAATCCGGCGGCGGTGGCTTACGGCAACTGGCAGATTTCGCAGGCCTATCAGACCACCGGCGACCTGCAGAAAGCGCTCGATTACGGCGACAAGGCGCTGGTGGGATCTCCGCGCAATCTGGACATTCTGGTGTCGCAGGCCAGCATTGCACAGCAGGCCAAGAACAATGCCAGGCTGATGGACTATGCCGCCAAAGGCGGCGAGGTGTGCACCTCGATCACCAGGCAGCCCAAGCCCGCCGACATGAGCGCCGAAGAGTTGGCACACCGGGAAGCGGACGAAAAAGCGGCAGTGCAGAGCAGCTGCGATTTTCTCGAATCCACCGCCTTCAACGTGATCGCCACGGAAAACGATCCCAAGATCCGCATGTCTGAGATCGAGAAATTCAGCGTGGGGTTTCCCGAGTCGAAATTTCAGGATCAGGTTTCTTCCTACGCGCTGTATACGCTCGGCCCCGGCCAGTTGAATGATCCGACGCGGCTGGTGGCGTACGGCGAGAAGGCGCTGACCGCAAATCCGAACTCGCTGCCGGCGCTGCTGCTGCTGGCCAATTTTTACAGCGACGACTCCAAGCCGGGCAGCGCCGCCAAGGCGATCACATACTCGCAAAAGGCTATTGAGGTGGCCAAGCCGGACGCGCCCGACGCGGACAAGGCGCGCAAAGTCGCCGGCGGGGTGGCTCACAACGCCATGGGATGGGCTTATCTGAAACAGGAACGGAATGCCGCGGCGATTCCAGAACTCAAGAGCGCTTCGACCCTGCTCAAGGGCCAGGACGATCAGCAGTACGCGCGCGCTTTGTATGGACTTGGTTTCGCCTACGGCAAGGCCAATAAGCTGACTGAGGCGCGCGAGGTGCTGACCGAAGCGGTGAAAATTCCGGGCCCGCTGCAGGCCATGTCGCAGGACTTGCTCACCAAAGTCAACAGCGCTCGCGCCAAGGGGAAGTGAGCCAGACCTCGCCCTACTGCGCCGGCTTGGCCAGTTCCTCGGAAAGCGTCTGAGCCTTCCACGCCAGGGTGCGGGCACGCTCCAGATCTCCGCTGGCCGAGGCTGCCTTGGACTGATCCACAAACTGGTGAATCTGGGCGAGCACATCCCGCTGGCCCGCGCTCAGCTGGCGTCCGGAAATTTTCTTGATGTTTTCTTCGGTCGCATCCAGCATCTGGTTCGCGGTGGTCCGCTGCTGAGTCGCCTGCTGTCCGCCGGTTCCGCCGGCCAGTTGAATATTCGGGTCGGAAGTTCCTCCCTGACGCACGATTTTCTTCGGCGGCGGGCAGTTGGTCTCGGCCGTGGCTGGGTTCGCGGTGGGGGCAGTTCCGCCGCCGGCGGGGTCTGCGGGGGCCGACTCTCCGGCGCCGGACGCTGCGGCAGGCGGGCTGGCGCAATTGGACTTTACGACTCTCCTGCGCCGGGGGTGCTTAACCAGCGGCTTGGTCGGGGCCGCGGGCGTTTGCGCTGTGGCGGGCACCGCTGGCTTGGGCGACGGCACGGGCTTTTCCGCGGACGATGGTTGCGATTGCCCCGATGAGGAATCCTGCGGTGGGCTCGCCGCCTGGGGAACAAAGGCGTGCCGCCCAGCCACCAGCGGCATGGCCGGGGCTGCAGGGAACATATTAGCGAACAGGATCAGGGCCAGAAGCATAGGTATAGCGCCCGAACGGTGACGGGCCGAGCAAACTGATTTTACCCCTTTCGTGGCTGGATGCCGCGAGCCCCAACCTGATTTTCGCGGATGAGCCCCAGCCGTTCAGGATGACGACCTGCCAGCATGACGGGCGGTTCAATTCGGGCGTTGCGCCGATGCGGTTCCGGCGGGCTGCCCCCGGCCTGAGTCCGGCGACGCCGCCGCCGGAATGTGAAAGCTAAAGGTCGTGCCCTTGCCTTCCGAGGATTGAAAATCCACTGATCCGTAGTGCCACTGCAGGATCTGATACGTCTGGGCCAGGCCGATCCCGCTGCCTTCCTTCTTGGTGGTGAAATAAAGTTCGAAGATCTTGTCGTGCGCATCCTGGGGAATTCCGCCGCCCTCGTCGCAAACCTCGGCGATCATGACGTTTTCTTCGCGCCGGGCGGAAATTGTGAGTTGCCCTCCGGCGGGCATGGCCTGAACGCCGTTGATCACGACGTTGAGAATGGCCTGCTTCATCAGGTCAATGTCCACTTTGACGGGCAGACGCTCCGGCGGCATCTGGCGCTTGATGCTGACGCCGTGCTGCTCGGCGTCGGGAGCGGCCAGTTGCGCCACATCTTCGAGCAGCCGCCGGAGATCGATCTCTTCCAGCCGCAGGTCGCGAGGACGGGTGAAATCCACCAGCGTCTGCACCACGCGGTCGAGGCGGCGAATTTCGCTGTCAATAATGTCCATGTGGCGCCGCGTGTCCGGTTCCTGGCTGGCCAGCTTGTTGCGCAGAAGTTGCAGGTGCAGCACGATGGCGTTGATCGGGTTCTTCACCTCATGCGCCACACCCCGGGTCAAGCGCCCGCTGGCCGAAAGGCGGCGCGACATTTCGATCTCGTCTCCGATGCGCCGCACCGACTCGGCGTCGCGCATGATCAGCAGCGCGCCGATCTGCGAGTTCTTCTCCTGCACAAAGTCGAGCGACACCTGCACCCGCTTGCCGGCGGCCGCCTCGAACTCGCGTTCCGACAACGGCCGCCGCCGCTCGAAGCTGTCCAGCAGCGCTGCTCCCAGGTAGGAGTGCCGGTCGAAGATTTCGTCGGCGGTGTGACCCAGCAGTTCGGCGCGGGGCCGGCCCAGGAAAGCCTCGACTGGAGCGCTGGTCAGCACCACCCGCGAGTCGCGCGTGAACAGCATCAGGCCGTCCTGCAGCTTCGACATGAGTTGATCCACGTTGTCTTTCAGCGCGCTGAAAATTTCCTTGCTGTCGCGGATTTGCCGCCCCAGGTTGGCGATCTTCAGACTGACCAGGCCATATTCATCGTGATTGGAATCGTCGGCCGAGAAAGTATCGGCATCGCCCGCGCTCACGCTGTCCAGATTGCGGCTGATTTCTTTCAGCGGGCCCAGAGCCAGGTTGGAGATTCCCGCCGCCAGCAGCAGCGATAGAAAAACGGATACGGCGGAAGAGTACAGGGCCGTGATCAGTTTCGGTTCGATCTCCTTCTTGAGGAATGTGATCTGGATGCCAATCCGAATCGTGCCGAAGGGCTGGCCGTTCAAGCGCAGCGGGCGGCTCACGTCGTACACCGTGGGAGGGCTGAGGATCATCTTTAAGCCCTCGCGAAAGCGGGCACCGACCACCTGCTCGAAATCCGGACGCTGAGGAACGATCTTGCCCGCCAACAGGGCATTGGTGTGCAGGATGGCCTTGCCATTGATGTCTACAATGGCGACATCGTAAATAAATCTCCAGTCGCCGGTATAGGTTTGCATCAGGTTGTTAAGGTCCACGTCGGTTTGGATGTAGTCGGCCAGGGCGCGGTGGACGGCAGCCGGATCGGCGGTGTCCAGGGGCGTGCTGCTGAAGTCGGGAACGGCATTGACCGCGGCATACTCCAACTGGAGGGTCAGGTTCTTGGCCGTTTCATAAGTGTTGCCCACCCGCAGTCGCAGGATTTGAGAGATGTATAAGTAAGAAAAAGCTGAGACCATCACGATCACCATCAGAGTGATGACCAGCACGATGATGGTCTTGCGTCGCAGCATGAGGGGAACCCGGAGTGGTGGCGAAGGGCGTGGCCGGCTCAGCCGGTCTGGCGGCTAGCCACCGGGAACCTCCTCCTTCCCGCTGGCCGCTTCTACGCCGGCGCTGCCGTACTCTTTCAGCTTGTTGTGAAGCGTCTTCAGGCTGATGCCAAGAATTTCCGCCGCCCGCGTCTTGTTGTTGCTGGTGGCTTCGAGGGTTTTGAGGATCAGCAACTTCTCGGCCTCTTCCACGGTCGTGCCCACACCCAGTCGCACCGCGTCGGGATCATTGGCCGCGGCCCGCAAGGGAGCCTGGCCGAATCCCGGTGGCAGGTGCTTGGTCTCGATGACACCGCCATCGCAGACGATGACTGCCCGTTCGAGCGTGTTCCGCAATTCCCGCACATTTCCTGGCCAGGAATAGTTGTTGAAGACATTCAGCACCGCTTCGCTTACCGCACTTACCTTGCGGGAATGCTTGGCGCTCATCTCCGCTAACAGCAACTGCACCAGAGCGGATATATCGTCTTTGTGCTCCCGCAGAGGAGGCATGTGGATGTTGAACACGTTGAGCCGGTAATACAGATCGCTGCGCAACTCGCCGCGGCCCACGGCTTCGTCGGGAATCTTGTTGGTCGCCGCGAGGACGCGTACATCCACCGGAGTTTCCACCTTGCTGCCCAGGCGGCGCAGTTTGTGGTCTTCGAGCACGCGCAGCAGTTTGGCCTGGGTGCCGACCGGCATTTCGCCAATCTCATCGAGCAGAAGCGTTCCGCCCTCGGCGAGTTCGAAGCAGCCGGTGCGGCGTTCCAGTGCGCCGGTGAATGCGCCTTTTTCGTGGCCGAAGATTTCGCTCTCCATCAGCGTCTCGGGAATGGCGGCGCAGTTGATGGCTACAAACGGGCGGTCCTTGCGCGGGCTCAATTCATGAATGGTGCGCGCCACCAGTTCTTTTCCGGTGCCGCTGGCCCCGGTGATCAGCACCGAGGCGGTGCTGGGGGCCACCATTTCGATCAGCCGGAAGATTTCCTGCATTTTTCGGGATGCTCCGCTGAGCCTGCCCAGCGATCCGGTGTCGCGCAGGCGGCGGCGGGTGGCCTCGAGTTCGGCCCGCGTGCCCAACAGAGCGGAGGCATTCCCCAGTATGGTCCGCAGCCGATTCGTGTCTATGGGCTTGGTGATGTAGTCGTAGGCGCCCATGCGCATGGCCTGGACGGCGCTCTCGATGGTTCCTTGCGCGGTTACCAGAATCACGGCCACCGTCTGCGCCTGTTCGGCCAGATGACCAAGCAGTTCAATGCCACCCATGCGGGGCATCTTGAGGTCGGTAATCACGATGGACGGAGACCAGTCCTTGGCCTTCTCCAATCCCTCCGCCCCATCCCGGGCGGTTTCGGCTCGATATCCCCAGGAAGAGATCAGCTCAGCCAGACCTGAGCGCTCATTCTCTTCATCTTCAACGATCAGCACTCTTTCGTGGGTCATTCGATCTTTCTTGGGTCGTGGTGTGTCCTGGCGAAACCCCGGAAACCGCTGGCTGCGCCGGGTCTAGCTGCCTCGGTGTTCCAAAGATACGCGGACGCCTTGCCCTACGGCAAGGTCCGGCAGAGCTCCGGTGCCAGCCAAAAGCGGGGAGCCGGTCGAATTTCAAGTTGAGACGGAGCCGTTGTCAACCTGGGTAATGTCTTCCGTCCGGCCTTTCACTTTAAGCTTCAGTGCGATAAAATCTTGCGTTCCAAGGGAATAACTCATTTTTTTCGCCGGTATCAAGCACCCGGGGGCAACCACCCCTCCTTGTGTTGTGTTTGGCACGCGGTGAACGCGCATAATTCTGGAGGACTCCATGTCACTTGGTCACAGCGCACGCTCAAATTGCCCGGTAGCGAAGGGGCTGTTTGTAGCTTTTGCGGTAATGCTGCTTCCCGCTCTTGCCCTGGCGCAGAGCGACTCGAACCCGAAGTGGGACCTGTTTGCCGGTTATCAATGGCAACATCCAGGGGCCACCGTCCCGCTGGGGGACCCCAACAATCCAACCGCATACAGCCTTGAAGACATGCCAAAGGGCATCGGGACCGCGCTGACGTATAACTTCGACAAGCACTGGGGACTGGAAACGGACTTTGGCTACAGCGGAGGAAAGGGTAACTCTGAGACGACGGCTTCGGTCGGCCCGCGCTTCATGTGGCGGACCGACAATGGAAACTACTTTCTGCATGGGCTGATCGGTGGCAACTGGTTGGCAGTAAGCGGCTTGAACAACGGCACCAGCGGCATTGGCGCGATTCTCGGCGGCGGCATGGACCTGCCCTTGACCAAGTCTTTTGCCTGGCGGCTCTTTGAACTGGACTATGTCTGGGCCCGCCACAACTATGCTGACTACGTTTCGGCCAATTTCCCGAACCTGCGCCGTCCTACGCTGGAAGGCGTAAGGTTGCGCACCGGAATCGTCTATAGCTGGGGCGGCGAGGAACCTCTGGCCCCGGCAGCTTCCTGCTCGGTGCAGCCGACCGAAGTGATGGTAGGCGAACCGCTCACGGCCACCGTTTCGGCCAGTCACTTCAATCCCAAGCACACTGTCACCTACAGCTGGGCCGGCAACGGCGGGACGGTTACTGGCAAAGACACCACGGCCAGCATTGACACCACCAACGCGGCTCCGGGCAGCTACACGGTCACCGCGCACGCCACCGATCCCAAGAACAAGAAGAACAATGAAGCGAGTTGCTCGGCGAGCTATACGGTGAAGCCGTTGCCGCCGAAGAATCCGCCAACCGTTTCTCTGTCGGCCAGTCCGGCAGACCTGGTCACCGGCGGGACCTCCAACGTTTCGGCTTCCTGCAGCAGTCCGGATGGCGTCCCGGTATCGGTTGCTAACTGGACCTCCACCGCGGGCACGGTGTCGGGCAGCGGCAACTCCGCCACTCTGAACACGGCCGGGCTTCCGGCTGGTCCCGTAACCGTAACTGCGACCTGCACCGACTCGCGCGGCTTGACCTCACAATCTACGACGCAAGTGATGGTCGAAAATCCGCCGCCACCGCCGGTGGATAAGGCGCTCGAAGCTCGCCTGTCTCTGCACAGCGTTTACTTCCCGACCGCCATGCCGCCGGTGACGGATCCCAACGCCGGCCTGGTGGCCAGCCAGCAGAAGACGCTGACCGATCTGGCAGCCGACTTCCAGACTTACCTGAAGTCCAAGCCGGATGCGCACCTCATTCTGGAAGGCCACGCCGATCCGCGCGGCGGCGTCCAGTACAACCAGGCGCTCTCCGAGCGTCGTGTAGCTCGCGTAAAGAACTTCCTGATTGAACACGGCGTCGCCGAGAGCATGATTGAAACCAAGGCGCTGGGCGATCAGCACAACCTGACGGCCGACGAGGTGAAGGAGTCGCTCGACCAGAATCCGCAGTTGACCAAGGAAGAGCGGGCCCGGACTCTCCGCAACATGAAGACGATCATTCTGGCGAGCAATCGCCGCGTGGATGCGCGTCTGAGCACGACCGGAGAAGTGTCCATTCGCCAATTCCCGTTCAACGCGGAAGATGCGCTGACCCTGATCGGCGGCAGAACGCCGGTCAAGGGCGCAGCTCCGGCGAAGAAAGCTGCGCCGAAGAAGAAATAACTGGCCGAAGTTAGAGGAAATAGTTAGAGAGAACTAACTCGCGGAGGGCGATGCCCTCCGCGATTTTTTATGTGCTGGGATTTCACACAGAAGGGAGGGGCGGGTGGCCCGGCTTTTGATCTACGCCGACATAACCACCGCAGAGGGTGCCCCGCCCTTCACGTTCTCTGCGAAGGGCGGGAGTCGGGGATGCTGGGTTTGACCAGCCGTGCCATAACCAATCAAATTGCACACGCAGCATCGCAGCCCACCCTTGCAAAAAACGCAAGGATGGGGCACCCTCGGGTGGGAAACCTGGGAAACCTGGGAAACCTGGGGACAGACGGGACGTTCACCGTTTTTTTCGCAATGAGCAACATCGGCGACGACGACACGCGGCAGTCGAGCCATAGCAAGAACGTAAAGATCCGGCGGCGGACGACGGATGTCTTGGTTTCGACTTTATGGTTCCCAGATTGGGAAGAAATAACCGGGGTACGTCCCGTCTGTCCCCAGGTTTCCGGCGGCGGGAGTGATGCAGAGAAGATCCGGCGGCGGACGACGGATGTCTTGGTTTTGACTTTATGGTTCCCAGATTGGGAGGAAATAACCGGGGTACGTCCCGTCTGTCCCCAGGTTTCCGTCCAGATTGGGAAGAAATAACCGGGGTACGTCCCGTCTGTCCCCAGGTTTCCCCCCCAGGTTTCCCCCAGGTTTCCTTTTCCCCCAGGTTTTTCCCTCGTCCCGTCTGTCCCCTGTGCAGCATCGCAGCCCACCCTTGCAAAAAACGCAAGGATGGGGCACCCACGGTGAAATTGGTGCACACAGGAATCGTTAAAGGTGGGCCACGCCAAGAAAATCGTCCGGTGGGCCAGCCTCGCCGTACTTAACTCCCCAGCGGTGGAAAATTCTACTCGCACTCCACGAAAGTGCCATCGCCAAGTGGTTGATCTGATGCGATGGTGTCTGGTATCCAGCTTGCCACTTCCGAGTCCGAATCACTGTGGGCGAGGATACTTGCATGAGGCGGTTCCCCAGGCGTTTGGGGCTTACGGTGTGGCCGGTTCTGCTGGCCATGGCATGTTCCCGTCCGGAATTGCGATCGGGCAAAACCACGCCGGCGGATCAGCACCAGGCCCCATTTCAAGGGAGCGCAAGCGCGGTGGGCAGCCCGCACCTGGAACCGGCGGCCCGCAACCAGACCGCATCGGCCGAATCCGGCCTGCCTTTTCGCGAATCTCAGAGTCTGCCGGCGGGCACGTTGCTCACGGTGCGTCTGAAGAACCCGGTTTCGGCCGACAATACCGGAACCACCGAGCTTTTCGCGGCAGTGGTTGACGAACCCGTCCTGATTGAGGGCAGCACCATGCTTCCCCGCGGCGCCGGAGTGGCGGGCCGCGTCGAATCCGCGTCGGCCTCAAAGATCAAGCGCGACCGTGGCTATGTTCGGTTGAAGCTTGATTCCATTGATCTTGCCGGTCAGCAGTTCCCCATTCAAACGGCCAGCCTCTTCGTCCGCAGCAAAGACGAAACCACCCAGCCCGCGGACCGCGGCGCCCTGCTGCAGGTGGTCCGGCTGGAGGGAGGCCGACGCCTCACCTTCCGCCTTACCGAGTCGGTTGCACTCGCTTCCCAGTCCGTTCTTCCCGGCCGGTAACCCTCCGCCCACTTTTTTTGAGTTTTCCACAGGAATAAGTCCGGTTTCAGTGACGTGTGCCCTTAGCACCCACAGGGGTGTTTCCCTATATTGCGAGCGGACGTGATTGCCCGGCATGGGTGGCGCGTCTCCCATATTGGGAAAACGAAGGTCACGGGTGACCGTTCCGCAGGTTCCTTTCAGGAACTATCCCGTTCAGAGTATTGGCATGAGTGCCGCCGCACAATTTCCGTGGACCCAGGAGGACGAAGAGCAGCGCCTGCGCCGCGCCGAGGCGCTGGAATCGGTGGGCCGCCTGGCCGGGGGCGTGGCCCATGACTTTAACAATCTGCTCACCGGCGTTCTGCTCTATTGCGACCTGCTGCTGGCGAATCTGGAACCGGCGCATCGGGCCCGCAAATATGCGGAGGAAATTCGCAGCGCCAGCCTGCAGGGGGCAGATCTGGTTCGCCAACTGCTCGCGGTCGCCCGCCCTCCCCGGGGCGAAGGCGTTGCCTTGTGTCTCAACGCGATTATCGAAGGGATGCACAACCTGCTGCGCTGTTTGACTGGGGAGAATATCGAGCTCAAATTCCAACTCGATCCCGGCCTGAGTTCAGTGAAGGTGATTCCCGCCCAGGCGCAGCAGATTCTGCTCAATCTGGTGCTCAACGGGCGCGACGCGCTGCCCGGCGGCGGCCATATCCGAGTCGAAACCAGGAATTGCCGGTTGCAGGTTCTGACCGACCCGCGCGAACGACACAGTCCGGCGGCCTCGTTTCCCTGTGTGCTTTTGACCGTAGGGGATGACGGCTGCGGCATGGACGCCGAAACCCGCGCCCGCCTGTTTGAGCCTCTGTTCACCACGAAAGAAGGCGGAAAAGGCACGGGCCTGGGCCTGGCCACGGTCCACGACATTGTGGCCCGCCTGGGCGGGTTGGTCCATGTCGAGAGTCAGCTCGCCGGCGGCACCCGAATCACGGTCGTTCTGCCGTCGGTTTCCGTGGAGGCAGAGAATTTCGGCGCGAACCGCGCGCAGCCGGCCCGCATCGAGGAATTTCGAAAGGAAAAAGAAAAAGAGGAAACGCCATGACGTCAGCCGCAGCTCTCAGTCCGATCGTTACCATGCCGCAAATGGAACCCGCCAATTTTCTCAACCTGCTCATCGTGGACGACGAACGCTCCATCCGCGAGGCTTGCCGCGAGATCGCGCAGTCGCTCGGCTACACCGTCTCGGTAGCCGATTCCGCCGAACATGCCTACCGCCTTCTCGAAGTGCAGACCTTCGACGCCGTTCTTCTGGATCTGCGCCTGCCCGGCGCCGGCGGTCTGGAGGCGCTGCGCCGCATCAAAGAGCGCCGCCCCGAGGCGGTGGTCATTGTGGTGACCGGCTACGGCACGGTGCAGTCGGCAGTGCAGGCCATGAAGCATGGCGCTTACGACTATGTGACCAAACCCTTCAGCGTGGACGAACTCAAGCTGCTGCTCGATCGCGTGGCCAGCCACCTGAAATTGAAGTCCGAGAACCGCCTGCTGCGCGAGAAGGTGAAATCCAAGCAGGGATTCGGCGGCATTGTTGGCCGCGCCCCCGAAATGGAGAAGCTCTACCGCATCATTGCCAAGGCCGCATCGAGCATCCACCCGGTGCTGATCCTGGGTGAGAGCGGCACCGGGAAGGAAATGGTGGCCCGGTCCATCCATTACTCCGGACCTTTTCGCGACAAACCGTTCATCCCGGTGGATTGCGGATCGCTGGTTCCGACGCTGATCGAGAGCGAGCTCTTCGGCCACGTCAAGGGAGCGTTTACCGGCGCCAACCAGGCCAAAGACGGCCTGATGACGATGGCCGAGGGAGGAACGATCTTTCTGGATGAAGTCGGCGAACTTCCCGTGGATCTGCAGGCGAAAATGCTGCGCGCGATCCAGGAGAAAGAGATTCGCCCGGTGGGCGGCACGCGCCGCTTGCCCATCAACGTGCGCATCCTGGCCGCCGAACAGGGAGTGATGCAGGGCAACTTCCGCCGCGACCTCTACTTCCGGCTCAACGTGCTCAGCCTGCGCATTCCCTCATTACGGGAGCGGCGGCAGGACATCCCGCTGCTGATCGCCCACTTCCTCGAGCGCATGGCTCGTACGTCCCGGCAGGAAAAGCTGCTGACCGATGATGCTCTCAAAGCCCTGCTCGCCTACGACTGGCCGGGCAACGTGCGCGAACTGGAGAATTGCCTGGAGCGCACGTACGCCTTTACCAGCGGGCCGCTGATTCACACCAGCGATCTGCCCCGCGAAATCGCCAACCTGCCGGCGGCGCTGCTATCGGAAACCATGGTCGGCGGGCGCGGGAAGATCGTTCCCATTGCAGAACTTGAGAAGCAGACCATCCTGAGCGCGATCGCAGAACTCAACGGCGACAAACTGCAGGCCGCGCGGCTGCTCGGGATCGGCAAAACCACGCTGTACCGCAAATTGAAAGACTACGCCTCGGAAGGGTTACGGGTGTGAGCGTCCGCTTCTGGACCGGGGGGCGCGGCACCGGTTCCGCAAAGGGAAAGACAGGTGTTCGGACGGTCGCTAAGTGTCGTGTTTTCAATCTGAACTTGTGGCGCGGGGCGTGCTATTTGACAGGATATGATCCTACTTCTTACAACTTCGGCGCGCGGCCGGGAGTGCGCCAACTGCCTGCGCGCCGCCACCGGCGAAGAAACGCATTGGGCGCAAGACTTCCAGCAGGCTGCGACGCGCCTGCGCGAGCAGACTTATTCGGCCGCAGTGATGGATCAGTTTCTTCTTGAAGCCGATCCCGAGTTCGCCGAACAGATCATGGAGCATCTGGACACGGCTTTCCCGGTCTACATCAACTTTGCTGTGACCGGCATGGAACGCCTGGTGCGCGAGGTGCGGGCCGCGCTGCATCGCCGCAAACGCGAGGAACTGATCACTCGCCGCGCGGTCGCCGAGCAGATGCGCAGCCAGGTGTCTGAAACTCTGACGGCCATGCTGCTTTCCTGCGAACTGGCCATGGCGGTGCCGCATGTTCCCGTTCCGGCGGCGGAAAAGATTCGCGCCATTGACGCGCTGGCGCGCGAGTTAGGGGCCCTGGTGGGGCAGGATGGCAATGGTTCGCGCCACGCGCATCCATCAGGATAGGCTACTCTTTCCACTTCACAACCTCGTGGATGGCCCAGCCGGATTGCTCGCGATTGGCGGTCCGAAAGACTCCACGGCTCCGCCATTTGTGCTCGTGCACCGAGAGCAGGCTGCGGGGTAGCAATCCGGCCAGGCGGGAAATCCCTGGCAGTACGGTGTCTCCCAGGCGTCCTTCGCGCAACACCAGGCCGCGGTCAAGTTCCAGCCGCGAACCTGTTTCGGAGAATACGACTTCCGAATCGGCGATTGAAACTGCCTGGTGTTCTTCACCGTTATGAATCACGGATCGTTTCTGGCTGGATCGTACGCGGCTTGGCCCCTGCCAGTCAGTCCCCTGCCAATCAGTCCCCTGCCAATCAGTCCCCTTCCAATCAATCCAGACGATCGCGTCTTCTGACGAAAGGAATCTTCCCCAGTTGAGGCTGCTCAGCGGCAGTTGCCAGGGAAAAAGAGAAAGCGTCAGGCATTCGGCGTAGCCGAGCCCGCGCAGCCGAATTCCGCCGCGGAGGCGCAACTCGACTTCGGACATCGGCTGCAGGCAATTCCAATCCACTGCCCCCTGGAGATTTTCAAATACGGTTCGCCGGACCGGCGGGCGCAAACGCTTCCACTCCCCCTCAACCTCGAGGCCCGGCTGGCGCAGTTGGATGATGTCGTTGCTCGATTCGGGCGCGGAAGTGCCGTGCAGGGAAAACGCGGAGCTTACCTTCCCGTTCAGCACCGTCAGCAGACTTCCATAGTGAATCGAAAGCGTATTCCAGCGGAGGTCCGCCACATACACGATTGCAGTGTCGCCGCTGTCGCTGACGCAGTCGAGGTACCACTTCGTGAGCAGAAAGGAGGTTTGTCTAGGAGGTGCCACTGAGGACTCCAGCTCCACAAACAGGCGCACCATTATAGAGGGACGGTCCCGAGCGGGTGGCTAACCGGTGGTTGTGCAATGTTTTGCACGGTCTCAGGAGGGTAAGAAATTCTGCTAAACGCAGCTGGTTCGCACTAGAATGGAAGCCTTGGCAGTCGGAATGCCACGTCGGTCACGGCATCTCGACGGCCCTCCCGGAGGTTCCGTGCACGTTCTGGTGACCGGCGACACGCTGTCGGGATCGTGGACCTACACCCGCGAACTGGTCACGGGCCTGGTGACGCGCGGCACGCGAGTGACGCTGGTCACTTTCGGCGAAATTCCTCTTCCCGAACAGACCGCATGGATGGACCATCTGCACGGGCTCGACTACCGTCCGACGGCTTTCCGCCTGGAATGGATGCAGGAAGCCGAAGACGATCTGCCCGAATCCTCGGAATTTCTGGAAACCCTGGTGCGTGAACTGCGGCCGGATGTGTTGCACTTCAATCAATTCTGCTACGGGGACCTTCCCGTGAATGTGCCGCGGGTCCTGATGGCGCATGGCGACCTGATCACCTGGCGGGAGTCGGTTCCAGAGCAGGGCACGAGATCGCGTGGGCCGACGAAATGGTATCGCGATACGGCGGCGCGAGGAATTGGGTGTGCCGATGCGGTGGTTGCGCCGTCATCGTGGATGCTCGATCGCATCCGCGCCTGCTATGGCCTTCCACGGCAAGGGGTGGTTATTTACCCGGGGCGTAATCCGATCTTTTTTAATCCCTACGTCAGCAAAGACGATTCTGTGCTGGCCGTCGGACGCCTGGTGGATGCCGGCAAGCAGGTATCGCTGCTGACGCAGCACGAGCATCCGGTGCCGGTGTGTATTGTGGGCGCGGAAAATACGGTGCCTTTGCCGCGGCTTCCGATCCGCGCGGACGTGAAGGTGGCGACCGATCAGACCTCGGTGGCGATTCGCGGTCCGCAGACCGAAGCTCAACTGCGCGCGCTCTACAGCCGCGCCGCCATCTATACCGCGACGGCGCGCTACGACCCGCTCGGCATGAGCGCGCTCGAGGCGGCATTTTCACGGTGCGCCATAGTGGCCAATGATATTCCCAGTTTTCGAGAGATGTGGGGCGACGCGGCGCTCTACTTCCACACCAACGACGCTGCCAGTCTTGCCGAATGCATCCAACGTCTTAACCAAGACCGTCCCATGCGCCGGGCGTATGCCGAACTTGCCTACAGCCGCGCCCGCGAGCGCTTCACCACCAAACGGATGATTGGGGAGTATCTGGCGCTCTATCGCAGCTTGCTGGCGGCCCGCTCACAAGCGGCGTGAGTGCGCAGGCGGGTGGCCCATGCTTTTGACCCCGCTGGCACAACCAACACAGGGGGTGCCCCGTCCTTCGCGTTCTTTGCGAAGGGCAGGAGTCGGGAATGCCGGGGCCAGTGGGTTTGATCACCCGTGCCAAAAAAACTAAAATCGCCCACGCAGCCTCGCCGCCCACGCTTTCGCACAGAACGCGAAAGGATGGGGCACCCACCTCGGTGATGGTGCAAGCGTGGGCCACCCGCCCTCGAAGAATTTAAATGAAGCACGCCCCCGAATTCCCAGTCCAGTGCAAAGCATTCCGGCGTCATGGTATCTTCTTAATGCTTACTGGAAATCCGTAAGGTTGGAGGAATCCGAGTATGGCTCTGAAAATCGTTGTCCGGCCGAACGGCCCGTTTCGCATCGAAGAGGACCTAGCCTCCGTCGAGGTAGTGGACGTCAACGGAAATCCATTCGACCTCACCGGCAAGGCCAAGATCGCGCTCTGCCGTTGCGGCGGCTCGGCCACCAAGCCCTTCTGCGATGGCACCCATAACCGCAACGGATTCCAGGCTTCTGAGTTGGCTCCACCGAAGTCGGAAGGCTAGGGAAACAGGCCATTCACTCCGGGAGAGCACCGTGCTCAACTCACGCGACCGCGAACTGGGAATGCACTGCAAGATCACCCGCCGCGACTTCCTCAACGGCGTGGCGGTGACGGCCGGCGCGGCCATGATGCCGTGGCAGCTTTTCGCGGACGACGATCCCGCCACCCCCGAAAAGTCTGCCGGCTACTATCCCCCCGCTCTCACCGGCATGCGCGGGAGCCATCCCGGCTCGTTCGACGCCGCGCATAGCCTGCGCGACGGCACTTTCTGGGACTCCGCCGGCAAACCCGAAGACACCGGCGAGAGCTACGACCTGATCATCGTGGGCGGCGGAATCAGCGGACTGGCTGTGGCGCATTTCTACCGCAAGACGGCGGGCGAGAAGTCGCGTATCCTCATCCTCGAAAACCACGACGATTTCGGCGGCCACGCCAAGCGCAATGAATTCAAGGTGGGCGCCAGAACGCTGATCGGCTACGGCGGAAGCTACTCGATCGAGAGTCCCGAACCGTACAGCGCGACCGCCAGGGCTGTGATCGAGGATCTCGGCGTCAGCGTGGCCAGCTTTCCCAAATATCTGGAAAGAGATGTTTACGCCTCCGGCGGGCGCGTCCCCAAAATATTCTTCGACAAAGAGACGTTTGGTGCTGACAAACTGGTGGACGATCCCTGCCCTTTTCCCGGCGGGGAAACCTTTGATCTTGCGGTCGCCGGGCCGCGGGCGTGGGAACATTTTCTGGCCGAGGCGCCGATGGCCGAAGCGGCGCGCAAGGATGTGGCTCGCTTGTGCCGCGAGAAAAAGGACTATCTGCCCGGCCTCAGCCCGGAAAAGAAGAAAGATCGCCTGGCGCGAATCAGCTATGCGGCGTTTCTCAAGGACCTGGCGGGCGTGCACCCGGATGTGATCCGCCTTTACCAGAATGTTTCGTTTTCTGAATTCGGGGTCGGCATTGAAGCGGTGGCGGCGCTCGATGCTTCCGAGTCAGGATATCCGGGCTTCAGCGGCATGGGGATTGACGCGTCCTCACTCGAAAACGAGCGGAAATATTTCTTCCACTTTCCCGACGGCAACGCCACGATCGCACGGCTGCTGGTGCGCAAGCTGATTCCGGAAGCGATTCCGGGCAATAGCGTGACCGACGTAGTCACGGCCAAAGTCAACTATGCCAGGCTGGATGAAGAACAATCGCCGGTCCGGATTCGCCTCAACAGCACCGCCGTGCGGGTCAAGCATCTGGGCGATGCGGCCGGCGCGAAAGAGGTGGAAGTCAGCTACGCGCGCGGCGACAAGGTCTATGTTACGCGGGCGAAGAACGTCATTCTGGCCTGCTGGCACGTGGTGATTCCTTATATTTGCGAAGAGCTTCCCGACCAACAGAAGGAGGCCCTGTCATCCGCCCAGAAAGTTCCCCTGCTCTACACGAACGTTGTGCTGCGCGACGCGACTTCGCTGCAGAAGCTGGGCGCGAATTCCATCTACGCGCCCAACGGCTACCACACCCACGTGGACGCAGACCTGCCGGTCAGCATCGGGGAGTATCGCTGTCCGCGCTCGCCGGAGGAGCCGGTAGTGCTGCATATGAGCAAGGCTCCGTGCCGCGCCGGGCGCCCGGCGCGCGAACAGCACCGCATGGGCCGCATGGAACTGTTCAGCACGACGTTTGAGACCATCGAACACAAGGTTCGCGAGCAGTTAGCGCGCACGCTCGGCCCCGGTGGTTTCGATCCTGCCCGCGACATCCTGGCCATCACCGCGAACCGCTGGCCGCATGGGTATGCCTACGAGTACAGTTCTTTGTGGGATGATTTCGTGCTGAAAGGCGGCCCGACTCCGTGCGAGATCGCGCGCAAGGCCTACGGCCGCATCGCCATCGCAAATTCCGATGCCGGGGCCTACGCCTACACCGACGAGGCGATCAATCAGGCATGGCGCGCGGTGGAAGAAATCAGGAAGGCATAGGTGCTTGCGGCCCGCGGCGCGCCTGACGAAGGCTCGATCAATCGTGACCCTGGTTCCTCAGTTGCCCTGCCTTGGCCTTGGCGGCCTCAGCCTCCTTCGTCATGCCCTTCGCTTCATAGACCTCGGCTAACGCCATTTCCACTTCTGGGTCGTCTCCGCTTACTTCCCGTTCCTTCAGATAAGACGCGATCGCATCGTCGTACTGCTTGAGCTTCAGCTGGGCAACGCCCATCTGGTAGTTGACGCCCTTGGCTTGCGGGGCAAGGTTCAGCGCAGCCTTGTATTCCTCAACGGCGGATTTGTTGTCTTCCTGGGCGGCAAGCGCCATGGCCAGGCCCTCGTGAGCGTCAGCATTGTTCGGGTTCTGGGCGACCAGCTTGGAAAATTGTTCCTGCGCCTCTCTGGGTTGCTGCTGGTTCAGATAGGTAGCGCCCAGGTCCATGCGGGCATCGTCGTTCTGCGGCTGCAGTTCGAGCACGCGCTTGAGTTCGTTCTCGCCCTGAGTCCATTCTCCGGCCGCGAAATGCGCATTCGCCAGGGCGTAGTGCGCTGAAGCATCCTGCGGATTCTGGTCCGCCTTCTTCTGCAGTTCGGCAATCATGTGCGCGACATTTTGTTGGGTGCTGATCGAAGACCGCAGTGGGTAGGCACGCCATCGCCGGATCCCGATGGCGCTTGCGGCCACCAGCACGGCAACCAAGAGCAGAACACTGGCACGCCGCAGAGTGTTATCGGTTTCCGGCGCAAAGCGCGCGATCAGCGCACCGAGAATCAATCCGCTGACCAAGCCGCCAATGTGGCAGGCGTTGTCAATGCCGGGAAACATGCTGCCGAAAAAAAGATTGAAGCCGGCAAAGAACAGGAGACTGCTCAGCGTGCCTTTGATCGAGATGCCGGACAGGGAAAACTCGCCAAGGTAAAACGACGCGATCAAGGCGCCGGTCAGCCCGAACAGCGCGCCCGACGCGCCAACACTCAAAACATGCGGATTCCATGCCAGGCTGGCCAACCCGCCTGCCACCCCGGTGATGAGGTACACGGCCGCATAAGTCCAGCGGCCGTACAAAGACTCGCAGAGCGCGCCAATCTGCCACAGGCACCACATGTTCATGGCAATGTGGAGAAATCCACCATGAAGAAACATGTAGGTCAGCAGCCGCCACCAGGTGCCCGACAGCGTAAGCGGACCGAAGTTCGCGCCAAAGTGAACCAGCAGCCGCCCATCGAAATCGGCCGAGCCGCTGGCCAGCACCATGGCGATAAAGACGGCGACATTCGCCCCGAGAAGTACATGGGTAAGCGTGATGCTCGATTGGCTGCGCACCCAGGGGGCGGGCATGACGCGCTGCTCCACGTCACCCATCTCGCCGCGCTGCGCTGCTTCATGCTGGACACACCACGGGCAGATCTTCTTCCCGAAGGTCAAAGGAGGCAGCTTCCGCCCGCATTGGATGCAGTTTGCCATGTCTAGAAGAGATTATCAGTTCATGCGGTTGCAGGAGGCGTGGCTCAAACACGCAGCCCCGGATGCATTCGTCCGGTGGCGGCTCGCTTCGCTCGCGGAGCGGACCTTTCGACTTCGCTCAGGGCAGGCTGCGTCCGCTCCTACATTAGTTGGGTCAGTGAATCGTTTTCGTCTTCCGCGACATGTAGTCCATCAGCAGATACTGCCCGAGCGTGTACGGCGTGGTGAAATATGCCTTGCCGCGGCACATCTCGGTGACTTTCTGCACGAACTGCACCAGGCCGTAATCCGACGCCAGCATGAACGTATTGATCAGCACGCCGGCGCGCTTGCACTTCGAAACTTCTTCCAGCGTCTGGCTTACCACCAGCGGATCAAGGCCAAAGGCGTTCTTGTAGATGCGTCCGTCTTCGAGGGTGAGCGCCGAAGGCTTGCCGTCGGTGATCATCACGATCTGCTTCATGTCTTTTCGCTGCCGCTGGAGGATTCTCTGCGCCAGCCGCAATCCCTCGCGCGTGTTGGTGTAGTAGGGGCCAACCTTTACGCGCGCCAGCTGCGAGAGCGGAATCTCTTCCGCCGAATCATGAAACAGCACCAGCGACAGCGAATCGCCGGGATACTGGGTGCGAATCAGATGCGACAGCGCCATCGCCACTTTCTTCGCGGGAGTGAAGCGGTCTTCGCCGTAGAGAATCATCGAGTGCGAACAATCGAGCATGAGCACGGTCGCGCACGACGATTGATACTCGCACTGATGCACCTGCAGATCGGAGTACTCGATGTTGAGCGGGAGGGTGAGACCTTCGCGTTGGATCGCGCTGGAAAGAGTCGCCGTGATGTCAAGGTTGAGCGTGTCGCCGAACTCGTAGGTTTTCGACGATCCGCTGGCCTCAATGCCGGTCGCGAGATCGCGCGTGTCATGCCGCCCGAAACTCGACTTGCCGAGCGAGCCGAGCAAATTACGCAGCGACTTGAAGCCGAGGAAGTCGAGGCTCTTGTCGGTGATCTCAAACCGCGCCTGCTGCCCCTGGCCGGTCTGCCCGCCGACGCTCGACTGCCGCGCCGGGTCGGGCGGGTCGTCTACGGAAATGTAATCTTCCTGCTGCATGCGCTCGATGAGTTGCTCGATCAGTTCGTCGAGCTGGCCATCGGCCTGCATCTGCTCGATCTGCTCGCGCAAGTTCTCGTCGAACAACTCGCCATTCAGCAGCGCCTGCTCGATCGCCTGCTTCAGTTCGTCGAGCGTCTGCTCCCCATCCGGCATTTCGTACCACATGGAATCCTGAAAACCGCTCTGCAGCAGATAGTCGGAAAGCGCGCTGAGCAGGTCCTCCAGGCTCATCTCGCCCGCCGGGTCGGGAACGTATTTGGAATAGCGAATGCGTTTCATAAAACCGTCGTTGGTCGTTCGCCACAACGTCGCGCCAACGACCAACGACTAGCGACCAACG
>Ga0209415_10005537_pt1 | contig 22655 bp, 20 predicted proteins | sample PeaSoiSIISIP2007_FD_187696 | JGI IMG/M metagenome (GOLD analysis project Ga0209415, IMG submission 187696) | Peat soil microbial communities from Weissenstadt, Germany - SII-SIP-2007 (SPAdes) (version 2) | ecosystem: Environmental > Terrestrial > Soil > Wetlands > Peat | place: Germany... | reverse complement strand
CTAGGAGCCTCCGAGGATCTCGGGTCCGGCCAGGAGGTGACGGCTCACGTCACCGATCAGGTCGGTGGTGAACCGGCGTTCGGCGAAGCGCCACCGGCCCTCATGGCGTTCGAAGCGGTCACGGTAGCGACCGGCGACGATCGTCTGCAGCCCGAGTCCCTCCGCCGACTGGAGCACGGTGAAGTACGAGCGGGCCGCTGCTGTTCCCGCCTCTTCGTCCACCTCGATCTGCACGTTGGTGGTCACGTGCTTGGTGCGCGGTGTCCCGTCCTCGTGGATCCGGATGGTCGACCGCAGCAGGTCGAGGATCTTCTCCCGGCCGCGCAGGCCCGCAGCTACGCCGTCGATGCCGATCGTGGCATCGGCGAGCAGGTCGGACACGCCATCGAGATCACCGGCGTCCACGAATCCGGCGTAGGAGAAGATGAGGTTTTCGATCGATCGCTCGGCGTCAGGCATCGTGCCGACGGTACCCGAGCGCAGCGTCGTCCGCCCACTGCGGACCCAACCCGGTGCGACTGCTGTCCCGTCGGGTCCGATCATCCGGGGATCTGCATCAACTCGATCCGCACCCCGTCGGGGTCCGTGCAGTAGACGAAGTCCAGCCGTGTCCCGGACACGTCGAACGTGGTGCGGGTGCCTTCGACGATCGCCCCACCCATCCGCTCCACCGTCGCCGACACCTCGTCCACATCGTCCACCCGCACCGACAGATGGGTCAGACCGAGCTGGTTCAGCGGGCGGCGTTCGCGGGGACCGATCGGGGCGGGCGACGTGAAGTACAGGAGCTCGATGGCCATGGCGTCACGGCGGACGAACTGTGAACGCAGGGCCACACCGTCGAGCTCCATGAGCCGGCCGAACTCGTCGCCGACGGCATGGGACTCGGCCGGCGAGAAGCCCAGGGCCTCGCAGTAGAAGCGCAGCGAACGGTCAAGATCCGAGACACAGATCCCGAGATGCGAAAACGTCGTTGTCATCCTGGCCTCCTCCGCCGTCGAAAAAAGAGCTTCGCCCATCGGCGGCGCCGGCACCGGTCATCGACGCCGCCGCCTCTGTCCATCGCCTCACCCAGGTCGGAGACGTCACGGGCCATACTGTCGCGGTGCAGAGCACTCCTCCGAGTCCCGGTGACTACTCGGGCTCGGGAGATCTCGGCACCGCACGGGCCGACCTGCCCACCCGATTCCGAGGGCACGCTCAGGTCATGGCCCGGTACGGACGCTCACCGCTGTCGGTCGCCCTCATGCGCGGTGCCGCCGACGACATCGAACGTGGCGGCATCGTGGCTGAGTTGTACAACGGCGTCCCCCTGCCGGCCGGACAGGCGCCCGCACTGCGTCTGCTCGCCGCTCTCCACCGGCTCGTACTGGCCGGCGAGGCACCCGACCTCGCCGCCTACTACCCGAGTGCCGGAGGGAATCTGCCCCCCGATGGTGCCTGGGCCGTGGCCGAACAGACCCTGCGGAGCCATGCCGCCGATCTTCGCATCGTGCTGCGCCGAGGCGTCCAGACGAATGAGCCCGGCCGCTCGGCGGTGTTGTTCGGCGTGCTGCTGTGGATCGCCGATCGGTACCGTCGCCCCATCCGGCTGCTCGAGATCGGCGCCAGTGCGGGACTGAACCTCCTGGCCGAGAGCTTCGGTTACCGCAGCAACGGGGCACTCCTGGGCGATCCCGACTCACCACTCGTCTTCGAGGGGCCCTGGGTCGACAGCCCCGTGCCCGATCCGGTCACCGCCCAGACGCATCTGACGGTGGTGGATCGACGCGGTTGCGACATCGAGCCCATCGACGCCACCAGTCGCGACGGTCAACTGGCGTTGATGTCGTACATCTGGCCCGACGAGCCCAAGCGGCTGGCCCGGATGCGCGCCGCTCTGGCGGTGGCCGAGCGCTCCCCGCCCCTCGTGGAGGCCGCGCCCGCCGGGGCCTGGCTGCGCCGAGTCCTGTCGGAACGCCGGAGCTCCACCGTCCAGCTCGTCTGGCAGTCGGTGTTCTCCCAGTACCTCACGAACGAAGACCGAGACGAACTGGAGACCACGATGCTGGCGGCCGGGGGGAAGGCCACTGACGACACGCCGCTCGTCTGGGTCCGGATGGAGCCGTCGTCCGACCCCCTCCAGGGCTTCCGGGTCACAGCCGTGTGCTGGCCCGGCGGTGGAGAGACACTCCTGGCACGATCGGGTGACCACGGCCCGCCCGTGCGCTGGACCCGGGTATAGCCCTCAGCCGGCGGTCCTAGGGATCGGACGGGGGATCGAGCTGTTCCATGAACTCCAGCCGGATGTTCCCCGGCGCCTCCACGAAGACGATCCGGCGACGACCGAACGCGCCGCTCACCTCGGCCGGTCCCCAGACCACCGTGTGACCCTGGATCTCTCGGTCGAGGTCGTCGGTGAACAGCGCGGGATGCAAGAAGCAGTTGTCGGGGAGGTCGACGGCGTCCTCGTACAGGGCCCGGGTGAACAAGGTGATCATGACCGGTCCGAGGTAGACGTCGACGCGCTCCCCTCCGTGCCAAGGCATCCGGTCGCGGACCTCTGCGCCGTGCGATCCGTAGAACGCCACCGCCGCGTCGAGGTCCGACACTTTCACGGCCAGGTTGGCCAGCCCGGTGACGGTCATCGGTGGACCGTCGCTGTCCACCCGGTGCCGGTCACGTCCGCAGGATCGCCCCGGGTCGGGCGTCGAGACCGTCGGGCGCCGGCTCGTTGTCCACCCGGATGGGCACTCCGTTCACGAGGACGTGGGTCATACCCACGGGGGCGTCCGCGGTCAGGCGTTCGCCGTCGGCCGGGAAATCGCGCAACCGACGCAGCGGGCCAGGCGCCACCGTCTCGGGGTCGAACACGCAGAGGTCGCCCGCCTTGCCCACGGCCACGGTCCCCCGGTCGGACAGGCCGTAGACGGCGGCCGGCTCGCCCGTCAGCTTGTGGACGGCCCTCTCGAGCGGCATGACCTGGCGCTCGCGCACCCACGTACCCAGAAGGTCGGTGGCGAAACACGCGTCACACAGCTGAGACACGTGGGCCCCCGAGTCCGCCAGCCCGAGCAGGACATTGTCACGGGGAAGGAGCCAGGCGATGCCGTCGGCGTCGTCATTGGCCAGGACCGACACGAACCGGGACTCCAGCCGGTCGTCGAGTGAGACGTCGAGCATGACGTCGAGGGGAGTGCACCCCCACTCGGCCGCCAGCTCGACCACACCGCGACCCACGAGCTCGGGGCGCGACGCTGATTCGGCCACCGACACCGACGGCCAGTTGAACGGCAACCCTCCTCCCCCGTTCCCGCCCGACAGCTCCTCCCAGGTGGAGGCCCGCCACGCCGGGTCGCGGTAGGCGGCCATCCGGTCGTCGACGCTCAGGTCCATCAACCGCGAGAAGCTCGGCCGGCTGTTCAAGGTGAAGGGCTCGGCCAGGTTCATCTGGAAGACGAGGGGACGGCACGACACCTGGGGCCACACCTCCACCCCTCGCGCCCGCGCCTCGTCGTTACGGGTGACCACCTTCTCGTGGTAGGGGTAACCCTTCACCGTCAAGAGGGCGGTCCAGGTGACAGGTCGTCCCACCTCCATTTGGAGGTCGGAGACCTCCCGATGGGAGATGACGTCGGCAGGAAGGAGAGCCACCACGCCCTTGCCCGCGTCGCGCAGCGGCGCCAGCAGGGCCCGCAATTCGTCCAGATCCCCCACCCGCGACGGCACCGGGCGCCCGCCGTCGCCGTTGTGCGTCGGTGACGCGCTGGTGGCGAAGCCGGCGGCCCCGGCGTCGAGGGCCTCGGCCACGACCGCCTGCATCCGTCGCACCTCTTCGGGACGTGCCGGCCGCTCGTAGGCCTCCTCGCCCATCACGAAGAGACGCACCGCCGTATGACCGACGTAGCAGCCGAAGTTGAGGGCGGTCCCCCGTCGCTCCACGGCGTCGAGGTACTGGGGGAAGGTCTCGAACTCGTCCCAGGGGACACCGACCGAGAGCGTGTCGAAACTCATGTCCTCCACGTGCTGGAGGGTCCGGGCCAGAAGGGCCACGTCGCCAGACCTGATGGGAGCGATCGAGAAGCCGCAATTCCCGGCGATGACCGATGTCACCCCGTGGAACGACGACGGGGTGAGCCACGGGTCCCAGAACACCTGAGCGTCGTAGTGGGTGTGGATGTCGATGAAGCCGGGGGACACCACCTGCCCCGTGGCGTCGAGTTCCCTGTCGCCGCGGAGGCCGTCTCCCACGCCCACGATGCGACCCTCCGCCACGGCCACATCGGCCCGGCGTCCGGGGGCGCCGGTGCCGTCGACGAGGGTGCCCCCCCGGATGACGATCTCGCCGTCCATGGCCGTCTCCCTTCTCGGTGCCCTTAGGGTGCCGACAGACCCAGCATCTCGGTGACGCCGTGGTCGCGGCCAGCCGTATACCCGCCGTCGACGACAAGGGCATGACCGGTCACGAACGACGCATCGCTCGACAACAGGAAACAGGCGGCCGACGCGATTTCCTCGGGCTGCCCGAAGCGACCCAGCTTGTGCTCCTTGATGATGTCCCGGCGCGGTGTCTCCATCCCCATCACCCCGAAGATGTTCCTGGTCATCGGCGTATCGATGAACCCCGGGCACACCGTGTTCACCCGGATGCCCCGCCCCGCGTAGTCGATGGCCATGTTCTTCGTCAGGATCACCACGCCGCCCTTGGACGCGCTGTACGCGCTGCCGCCGGCCGTCCCCTCGATCCCCTCGATGCTGGCGATGGTGACCACCGCGCCCCGGGCCCCGTCGACGAGATCCTGCTCGAGCATCTGCGTCAGGGCGTGCTTGGCCACGAGGTACGTCCCGAAAAGGTTGACATCGAGGACCCGGTGCCACTCGGCCACGTCGACCATGTGCACCGCTCCACCCCCGGCCACTCCGGCCGCGTTCACGACACCGTCGATGCGACCGAACAGACGCACGCCTTCCGCCACCATGGCGGCGACGGAGCTCTCGTCGGTGACGTCGACGGCGGTGAAGGCCCAGGCGTCGGGCTCCCCGTCCGCGATGGGCCGGTCGCCGTTCGGGGTGATGTCGGCTCCGAGGACCCGCGCCCCCTCCTCCAGGAGACGGGCGGCCGACGCCCGACCGATCCCGGAGGCCGCACCGGTGACAACGATGTTCTTGCCCGTCAACCCCCGCATCCCGAACTCCCTCGGCCGCGCCGTGGACCTCTGTCCATGGCGGATCCCGCTGCTGCTCCGTGATTCTGACCGGGCGGCGCCGCCGGCGCCCGTCCTTAGACGCCCGGCACTTGCCCAGAGTTGAACAGAATGATAGCTATTGTTCAATTGTACGGAGGATGGCGGGCGACCGGAGGATCAGGGCTGTGACACCGACGAGCCGGACGACGATGCCCGGGGGGCGCGGCGCCAGGGCCGGGGTCGGCTCCGCGACCGTGGCGGCCGACGAAGCCTCCACCGAAGAGCGGATCCTCGACGCAGCCGAGACGTGCATGAGCCGACTCGGGCTCCGACGTGTCTCCATGACAGACGTGGCTGTCCAGGCGGGTGTGTCGCGCGGGTCGGTGTACTTCCATTTCCGGGACCGGGCCACTCTGGTCGACGCCGTCCTCACCCGGGTCGCCACCCGCTTCGTGGCCGGAAGCGCAGCCGTGGTCGGCCGCCGCGACACCCTGGCCGGGCAGGTCGGCGAGGCGGCGGTGTTCATCCGCCGGCATCTCGGAGACGAGCTCCTCACCCTGCGTCTGCCCGCCCAGGGTGACAGCCTCCTGGCCACGTTGCTCAGCGCCCAGATCGACCGTCTGCTCGCGCAGTGGATCGAGTTCTGGCTCCCCTTCCTCCTCGAGGCCGAACGCCGGGGCGAGATCCGGCCCGGCATCGATCACCGCCGGGCCAGTGAATGGATCGTCCGGATCATGCTGTCCTTCGCGGTGATGCCCTCCGTCACGTTCGACATGGACGATTCCGACGCCGTGCGGGCGTTTGTCCGCGACCATCTCATCGTCGGCTTGGCCGCCTGACCGACCTCAAGAACCTCACCAGAAAAGGACCCGCCATGAAATTCGCACTCTTCTACGAGATCCCCGTCGCCGAGCCCTGGGACGCCGAGTCCGAGCACCGGGCCTACAAGAACACGCTGGCCCAAGCGCTGGCCGGTGAGCGATTCGGCTGGGACGCGTTCTGGACGGTGGAGCACCACTTCCTCTCCGAATACTCCCATTGCTCCAACCCCGAGATCCTGTACGGCGCCATCGCCGCGCAGACGTCGCGTATGCGCCTGGGCTACGGGGTCCGACTGATGCCCCAGCCGTACAACCATCCGGTGAGGACGGCGGAGTCGGTGGCCGTCCTCGATCTCCTCTCCGACGGCCGGGTCGATTTCGGGACGGGTCGGTCGGCGACGCGGATGGAGCTCGAGGGCTTCGGCATCGATCCGGCCGACTCCCGGGCCATGTGGCAGGAGGCGATCGGACACGTCGTGGGCTGCTGGACGAACGACGAGCACGAGTTCTCCGGCCGTTTCTGGAACATGCCGAAGCGCAGGGTGATTCCGAAGCCGTTGCAGAAACCGCACCCACCCATCTGGGGGGCGACGACCAGCGACGACGGGCACCGTCAGGTCGGCGAGCTGGGTCTCGGTCTGTGCTCGTTCGCCGTCGGGATCTCCCCGGCGGAGATCAAGACCAAGGTCGACATCTACCGCGCCGCCGTGGAGGGCTGCACCGAACCCTTGGGCGCTTTCGTGAACAACCACGCGGCGACCTTCACGATGGCGCTGTGCGCGCCCGATCGGCAACAGGCCATCGACGCCGCCCGCCAGTCCTTCGAGTGGTACCCGGCCAAGGGAGCGCGGCAGATCGCCACCCTGACCGACTGGATGGCCGAGCGCCAGCAGGACCTCGGTACCTATTCCTACGCAGCGGACCTCAAGAAGACGGAGGATGCGGGGCTCCTCGACCTCATCAGCCTCGAGTACCTGATCGAGGCCAACGCTTGCGTGCTCGGTACTCCCGAGGAGTGCGTGGCGATGTGCCGGCTCTACGAGGAAGCGGGCATCGACCTGCTCCTATGCCTGGTGAACCCGTACAACGTTCCCCACGAGACGGTGATGCAGACCATCGAGCTGATGGGGACGGAAGTCATCCCGAAGTGCCGTTGAGAGAGCGGTCCCGGCGAGCCCCGGGCCGTTCGTCTTAAATACGGAGGATGATGACGGGCCGAGGAAGGGCGAGAACTCAGTGAACGTGACGATCGACCCGGATCTGGCCGAGGTGCTGGCGGCGATGCCCATTGACCCCGCCGGCCAGCTCGGCGACGAGAACATGATCCAGCTCATGCGCTCGACCCCGGACCTCCTGGCCATGTTGGGCACGGAGCTGGCCACCGACGACCGCGTCACCGTGCAGAACACGGAGATCCCCGGGCCGAACGGCGAAGCCACCATCGCCATCCGGATCTACACACCGAAGTCCTCGGGCACGGCGTCGCCGGCGCTCGTCTACTTCCACGGAGGTGCGTTCGTCATTGGCGACCTCTACACCGAGGAGCACCGGTGCCTGCGATTGGCGGCCGACGGCGGCTGCGTGGTCGTCTCGGTCGACTACCGCCTGGCTCCGGAGAACCCGTTCCCCGCCGGTGTGGAGGACTCCTACTGCGCCCTCGTCTGGGTCGCCGCCCACGCCGGCGACCTCGGAGTCGACGTCGACCGGATCGCCGTCGGGGGGGCCAGCGCCGGAGGCGCCCTGTCGGCCGCTGTGGCCCAGATGGCGCGCGATCGCGGTGGGGTCCCGCTCGCCTTGCAGATGCTCATCTACCCCGTGATCGACGACCGGATGGAGACGGCGTCCATGAAGGCCTTCAGCGCCACACCCATCTGGAACTCGGGGAGCAATGCCCAGATGTGGAACCACTATCTCGGGGGGAAACGGGACTACGTGTCGAACTACGCCGCCCCGGGCCGGGCCACGGATCTCTCGGACCTGCCACCGGCCTACATCATGACGGCGGAGCTCGATCCTCTCCGCGACGAGGGGATTACCTACGCCCAACGGCTGATGCAGGCGGGCGTTCCCGTGGAGCTGCACTGCTTCACCGGAGCGTGCCATGGATTCGACCTTCTCGCCCCTGCCATCGAGCTTTCGCGTCGCGCCGTCGACGAACAGGTGGGAGCGGTCGTCCGGGCGCTGGGAAGGCCCCGGGACTGACAAGGAGATCGCCTCGGTCGGCCCGAGGGGCCGGGAGTGCCCGTCACCGCGACCGCCCGACGCTCTCGGCCAGATCGATGCGCCTGGTGAGGTCGACGGCGTCGAGCAGACGCCGGTCGTGCGACACGAGCAGGATCGTCCCGCCGAAGCCGGACAGCGCGTCCTCGATCTGTTCGACGGCGGGCAGGTCGAGATGGTTGGAGGGCTCGTCCAGGACCAGGAAGTTGACCTTGCGGGCCTGGAACATGGCCAGTTCCGCCCGTGTCCGCTCCCCCGGTGACAGAAGGGCCCGGGGCCGGCTCAGATGCTCGGCCCCCAGCCCGAACTTGGCCAGGAGAGAGCGGGCGTCGGCAACGGTGAGCCCGCACCGGCCGATGACCTGGTCGAGGACGGACTCGTCGCCGGTGGCACCGCGTTCGGCCGACAGGCGTCGGTCCTGCCCGAGTTCTCCCACGACGACGCTCGGACCGAGCCACGCGGTCCCCTCGTCCAGGGGGAGCCGGCCCAGAAGGGCCTCGACGAGCGACGTCTTGCCCGAGCCGTTCGGACCCACCAGACCGATCCGCTCGGCCCAGCCGATCTCGAGATCGATGGGGCCCAGCCGGAAGCCACCGCGCCGTATGACCGCTGCGGTGAGGCGCGCCACCACGGCGCCGGCGCGTGGCGCCTCGTCGATGGTGAAGCGCAGGTCCCACCCCTCCCACGGCTTGTCCACGGGGTTCAGCCGTTCGAGGGCCCGCTCGGTCTGGCGGGCCCGCGAGGCCAGCTTCTCGGTTCGGTTGATCCGGAAGTCACGCTGGGCCTTGTCGTTGTCGCGCGGCTCGCGACGCTCGCGCCGGACGGCCGACGTGGCCCATTGCCGCTCCCGGCGCGCCCGGTCGAGCAGCGTCCGGCGTTGGGCCAGATGGACGGCGAAGGCGTCCTCGGCCTGCCGCCGGGCCGTCGAGCGCTCCTCCAGGTAGGCGGACCAGCCTCCTCCGAACACCCTGACCCCGTGGTCGTGCTCATCGATCTCGGCCACCGAGGTGACGGTGGCATCGAGGAAGGCGCGGTCGTGCGAGACGACGACCATCCCGCCGGAACGAGTCGCCACCACGGACTCGAGTCGTTCGAGGCCGTCGAAGTCGAGGTCGTTGGTGGGCTCGTCGAGGAGGGTGACGTCGAACCGGGACAGGACGATGGCGGCCAGCGCCACCCGTGCCGCCTGCCCGCCGGACAAGGTGGCCACCTCCTGATCGACGACGCCGGCGCCGAGGCCGAGATCCCCGAACGTGGTGGCGATCCGAGCGTCGATGTCACCGGCCGACAACCCGTCGTAGCGTTCGAGCGCGAGGGCGAAGCGCTCGTCGGCCCCGGGCTCGCCACGGCCGAGGGCCTCGCCCGAGGCGGCCAGCTCCGCCTCGGCCCGGGCCACCCCGGTCCGGCGCATGAGAGCGGCGCCGACCGTCTCGCCCGATCGTTGCTCGTGTTCCTGAGCCAGATAGCCGATGGTGGCGCTCGGGGGGTCGAGACGCACCGTCCCGCTGTCGGGTTGCTCCAGTCCGGCCAAGATGCGCAGGAGCGTGGACTTGCCGATGCCGTTCGGGCCGACCACTCCGATGCACGACGTCGGGGAGACGGTGAGCGAGACGTCGTTCAGGACGGTGTGGGCGCCGCGGTCGAACGACACGCGGGTGGCGACGACGGTGGCGGGAATACGAGAACGCGCGGGCACGGACGGCCTCCGATGGATGGGGACAAGGACCGAGAGGCGGGCGTTCTCATCGCACGGCTCCATACTACCGACGATCTTGACGACCGACGATCTTGACGACCGACGATCTTGACGACCGACGATCTTGCGCGACGGTCGTCGCCTCAGACTTCCGGAGAAGCAACGCGTCAGGGGTGGAGCGTGTGACCCCCGCCACGTCCGGTCGATCGCAGGCGGGTGGACGCGAAGTGCTCGAGGTCCGAGGAGGCCCAGAGGTCCTGGCGACGCCGTTGCCCGGTGGCCAGGTCGGCGAGCACCTCGCCGAGGAGCGGTGCGAATTTGAAGCCGTGGCCCGAGGTTCCCGATCCGATGACGACGGACCCGACACGGTCGATCACGAAGTCGCCGTCGGGGGAATTGTCGTAGACGCACCGTTCGGTCGCCACCGGGTCGGGAGCCAGTCCGGGCAGGAGGCGGCGGGCCGACGCCGTGAGCGCCGCCACCAGGGCCGGGTCGGGCAGGTCGATGGCCTCCCGTCCGCCGAGCTCGTCGAGCGACACCGGGGGCCCGGCACCGTGGAGGGAGACCTTCACGAGCCCGTCGGACCGGACCGGCAATCCGTAGAACCACGGGCGACGGCGCTCCACGAAGACGGGGACGGGGTCGTCCGGTCCCGGGACCGACCCCGCGGCCGGTGCGTCGGCCGGTGCCAGGTACGCCACCTGCTCGAGCGAGGCGGTGGGGCGCAGGCCCGGGACACGGCCCGCGAGCAGCGGTGCCGTCCACGGCCCCGCGCAGACGACCACCACCGGGGCTCGGAGCTCGTCACGCCTGCCGTCCGTGTCGACGACCACGCGGACGCCCTCGTCGTCATCGACGAGTCGCACCACGCGGGTCCGTCGCCGTACCTCGAACCGGGGACCCTGTTGCAGAGCGGCGAGACAGACGTCGGCCGCGATGACGCCGGACTCCGGCTCGAAGACGGCCGGTGCCGAGATTGACAGCGCCGGGAACCGCGAGGCGACGTCCGCCGCGGCCAACCGCTCAAACGGCGCTCCGGCCTCGCCCATGGCGGCGGTGAGGAGATCGAGATCATCGCCGAACGTCACCTGACCGGTGGTGGTCACGAGCACCGTGTCCGTCTCCGCCTCCAGGTCGTGCCAGAGCCTCCGCGCCGCCATGGCCAGTCGGACATAGCGGGGGTCGTCGTAGCCCAGCCGGAAGATCCGGGCTGACCCCGTGGACCCGGAGGTGGCGTGCCCCACCGTGGCCTGCTCGCAGACGACGACCTGACGTCGGCGGCGGGCGAGGGCGCGCGCCACGCTCAGCCCCAGGACGCCGGCGCCGACGATGACGAATTCGTTGTCGCGGTCGCCCACCTCAGGACCAGCTGTAGTCATGGAGCAGCGCCGTGATCCCGGCCACATAGGGTCGGCTCACGGCCAGGACGCCGTGCTCCTCGACCGAGGCGAGCCCCTGGTAGTACCCGGCCAGGGCGAGAGCCTGGCGTCCTCCCGTCTCGTCGAGGAGCCACCGGAGATAGGCGGCCGACATCTCGATGTTGTCCGACGGCGATCGCGGATCGAGGGTGGCGTCGTCGAGAAGCCCGCGGGCCTCCTGGGCCGCGGCCGGCTCGATCTGGCACACACCGACCGCTCCCGTCACCGAGACGGCGTCCTGCTGCCACCCCGACTCCCACCAGCACGTCGCTTCCACCAGCGCGGCCGGGAGATCGCAGATCGACGCCCAGCGCCGGAACACGGGCAGGAGACGGAGACGGACGGGCCGGGCGACGAGCTGCGCCGGCAGCGTCCCGGACGCGACGGCCGTCGTCCCACCGGGGTCGCTCGTCGCCGGGGCCGCCCCCGTCCGTGCACCGGCGCAGATCGAGACGTCCGTCGACGGGGCCGCGGACCGCAGCGCCTCGGTCGAGACCATGCCCGTGCTCACGAGCAGCACCACAGTCATGACGAGACCCGTCCGCCGCGCCCGTCGCTGTTGCCGCTGTCGGACTCCCGCCACGACGCGCCAGCCTGGCGGCCCCCGGGTCCGGCGGCAAGGACCGTGCCTCGGACCCGGTTCCGCCGGGCACCGCGTCGTCTGCATCCCCGGGAGCCGTTCACACCACATCCACAGGTCACTCTTGTCGTCCGCACAGGTTGGGATCGCATCCTGGGTGACATGACCGACACGCCGGCACTCGGGCCACGGGACCCTCTCCACCCGAATCCCGAACCGGACGAGTCACGATCGCTGCGAGGCGAGACGACGACGAGGTCACTCTCGTGGTCCGTGCCGGTGGTCGGTCATACCCCCACGGGGGACATCCCCTGGGGCCAGAAGCAGTGGGCTCCCCCGCCCCCTCGCCCACCGGTCCCACACGCCGGCCCGGCGGCGGCCTGATTCGCCCCGACCGCCGCCGGGCACAGGCGCTCGTGGGGACGAGAAGAACCCGGTCGGGGTGACGATCTCGTCCGTGCGCGTGCGCTCGCTCCTCCTCTCCGGTGCGCTCTGGACGCGACACGATCAGCGAGGCGGGATCGAATAGGTCACCTGCGCCTTGGCCACCAACTCGTCGTGACCGGCGGCGCGCAGGGACACGTCCACGACGCCCAGGGTCTTGCCCAGCTTGAGGATCCGGCCCTCGGCCACCATGTCGACCAGTGGCGGCTTGCGGAGGAAGTCGATGTGCAGACTCGTCGTCACGGCCAGAGCCACGGGCCCGATCTGCGCCAGAACGGCCAGCCACGCGGCCCCGTCGGCCAGGCCCATGAGGGCGGGACCGGACACGGTTCCACCCGGTCGGCCGTGCGCTTTGGTCACGGGCAGACGCAAGCGCACGCCCCAGGCGGCGCTGTCCTCGACCACCATGGTGGACGGCGCGTCGGGAAAGGCACCGAGGAGGAACTCCTGGAGTTCGTCGGTGGACATGGTCGGCACCGCCGAAGCGTACCGAGCGGGCGGCCATCCACCGGACGGCTGGCTAAGGTGATCCGCACCGTGGCCGAACCGGAACCGCGGCGGTGACGATCGAGCCGGACGGAGGGGGACCCATGCTGTTCCTGCACGAGGTGCACGAGGTCAAAGGCGCCGTCGAGGACAAGTTCGAAGAGGCGTACCGCGAGGGCTGGATGCCCACGCTGGCCAAGGACGACGACGCTCGGCTGCTCTGGTATCTCCACCACGCCCACGGCAGCGGACCGGCGTACCACATGGTCACCATCACGGCCATCCGCGACGGCGCGGCGTGGGAGTCGTTGGCCCACCGTCTCCAGCGCGGCGATCTGAGCCAGTGGGGCCGGGAGCTCGACGAGCTCCGCCACGGCGTCACAGCCAAGATGCTGCTCCCGGTGCCCTGGTCCCCTATGCAGGACATCGACCTCGCCACCGTGCCCACCGACGGGGCCACCCACGAGCTGTCCATCTACATGGAGGACACGGGCTGGCCGCACGCGGCGGTCGACGACTACGTCGACTTCTGGGAGAAGGGGTACTACCGACCCATGAAGGCGCGATCAGGATCACTGCTCGACATCCAGGTCGTCTTCCAGACGGCGTTCGGCTCGGGCCGGCGCAAAGAAGCCATCTTGATGCAGAAGATCATGAACCACGACGCGCTGCTCCACCTGCTCACCCACGAGGTTCCTCCCGAGATGCGCAATCCGGGTCAGTTCATGCACGACGCGTTGGCCTATCGCGACCGTTGGGAGAGCAAGCTCCTGCGCACGAGCGACTGGTCACCGCTGTACTGACGGTCCGGACGACCCTGGTGGACCGGCCTTCCGCGAAGGCGCGGGCGGTACTCGACATCGTGGAGACGATCCCCGCCGGTTGCGTCATGAGTTACGGCGACGTCGCCGCCTGCACCGGCCTCGGTTCCGCCCGGTTCGTGGGCCACGTCCTGGCCCGGTGGGGAGACGGGGTCCCCTGGCAGCGCGTCGTCATGGCCGACGGGTCGTGCGCCAGGCATCTCGCCCTCGAGCAACTGGCGCTCCTGCGATCGGAGCGCGCGCCCCTGGCCGTCGGCGGTGGCCGCGTCGACATGGCCCGGGCCCGGTTCACGGCGCGTCGCCACGGCCGTCGTCCTTCGAACGTGCCCCATCAGGAGGAGAACCCATGTCGGATCTGACGATCATCGACGACGAGGTGCACAACGTCACCGGGACCGTGGACGGCGGGCGGCTGCTCGCCGACCCCGACGCCTTCGCCGGCGCCCTCGGATGGGTGCTCTCCCCCGCCGGTCTGTGCCGGGGCGACGTCTGCGTCCCCGTCGCCGACCCCGGACCGCTTGCCGTGGACGGCCGGATCGACGTCGCCGCGGTGGCCGCCGCACTGAGGCGACCGGTGGTCGTCGACGCTCCGGCCGGCATCGCCGCCATCGGGTTGCCGACCATCGAACGGCGCCGCGCCCTCGACGAGCTGGAGGCATCGGACTTCCGCCTTCCCGACCTCGACGGCGCCGTCCACGGGCTCGACGAGTGGAACGGGAAGAAGAAGCTGCTCGTGACCTTCGCCAGCTGGTGCGGGTGCCGCTACGACCTCCCCGGATGGCAGGAGCTGCACGACGAACTGGCCGGTGACGAGTTCACCGTCATCGCCGTGGCCATCGACAACGCGCCCGACGATGTGAAACCGTTCGTGGACGGGATCACCTATCCGGTCCTCCTCGACCAGAACCACCTCCTGACCGAGCTGTACGCCATCAGCAACGTCCCCACGGTCCTGTGGATCGACGAGGAGGACCGGATCGTCCGGCCCAACGGCGTCGCCTTCGGTTCGGACCTCTTCACGGAGTTCACGGGGGTGGAGTCCGGTCCCCACATGGACGCTGTCCGGCGGTGGGTCACCGACGGTCTGGTGCCGTTCACCGGGGACGAGGCCGTGGGTTGCGTGGCGCCGCTGACCGACGACGAGGTTCTCGCCCGACTCCACTTCCGGGTGGCGGCGGAGGCGCTCAGGCGGGGCGACGAGACGACGGCCCGGGCGCACTTCGCGTCGGCCGCCGAACTGGCGCCCTACGACTTCACTATCCGGCGCGCCGCCATGCCCCTCCTGGGCGACGACCCTTTCGGGGCGACCTTCTTCCGCTTCTACGAGCAGTGGCAGGAGGCGGGCAGTCCGTACCACGGCCTCCCGGCCACAGCGGCGCCGGGCTAGCGCCGGCGTCGGACCAGCCGCTCAGGCGGGTGTCGGCCCGGCCGCGGGGTCGAGGCCGGCGGCGGCCATGCCCTGCTGGATCTGCTGGGTGGGCTCGTTCGTGTCGAGGTAGTCCCGCCAGCGCGTGACGCGCCCCTCGTCGTCCACCTCGACGACGGTGGCCCCTTCCATCTTGATGGGAATGCCGGGCCCGTCGGGACCTTCGGGGTGGAAGGTGGCCGTCCCCGTCCATTCGAAGACGGCCCAGTCGTCTCCCCCACGGATGGTGTCGATCCGCTGCTGCCAGTCGGGGAAGATGCTGTCGGTGTCACTCGCCACCTTCCGCACATCGGTCGTCCACGGCGTGACGGGGTCGCTGAAGACACCACCCCGGGCGAAGAGGGCCTCGAACGCATCGGGGCCGTCCGTCTGCTCCATCCGCCGGGCCCAAGCCTGCCAATCCACAAAGACCACCCCCGTGTCGGTGCACCGGACCGGACCACCGGTCCATGTCCGACAACTCGCGTCCGCCGACCCCGTCGGGTGCGGCGACGACGAGCCTACGACCCTCGGACGCCGTGATCGACCCCGGTCGCACTGTCAGGGGGATGGCGATGTCAGGCGGAGGGCGGCGTCAGGGGGTTGGCGGCGATGAAGCGGGCGACGAGGTCGGCGAGTTCGTGGCCCCTGTCCTCCTGGATGAAGTGGCCGGCCCCGGAGATGACGGCGTGCGACTGGTCGCGGGTCCCGGGAACCCTCTCATGGAAGACGGCGTCCCAGCCGGCGCTGGCGTCGTCGCCGTCGGAGAACACGGTGAGAAAGGGTCGGTCGAACTGTGCCAGGGCGATCCAGGTCGCCCGGTTGATGGCGGCGCCGGGATCGTTGCCCGTGAGGGGGATGAGGGTGGGGAACTGACGCATCCCGGCCTGGTAGGTCGGGTCAGGGAAGGGGGCGTCGTAGGCGGCGAGCACGTCCGGGGTGACGTCGTCCACGGTGGCGAACGACACGAAGTCGCTCGCCCGGAGGAGGGGGGCCCGTTGTGTGAACGCGACGTAGTCGACGAGAGCCTCCTGGAGGACGACCCGGCCGTCTCCCAGTCCGTGATTGGCCCAACGGATGCGTCCGTCGAGCGACGGTTCCGACGTATGGAGCATCGTGTTGGAGGCGACGACGCGGGCGAATCGGTCGGGATCACCGGCGAGCACGGCCAGACCGATCGGTCCCCCCCAGTCCTGGACAACCATCGAGACGCGACGCAGGTCCAGGGCGGAGACGAAGCGCGCCACCCAGTCGACGTGGCGCGCGAAGGTGTAGGCGAGTCGGTCGGTCGGCTTGTCGGAACGCCCGAAGCCGATGAGGTCGGGGGCGAGGACCCAGTGGCCGGCGGCGGCCAGTGACTCGATCACCGTGCGGTAGAGGTACGACCACGTCGGCTGACCGTGGAGCAGGAGGACGGGATCGGCATCGGGCGGACCGGCTTCGACGTAGTGCATCCTCAACGGCCCGGTGCTCTTCGATCCGACCTCCACGTAGCACGGTGGATACCGGTACCCGGGCAGGTCGGCGAAACGCTCCGACGGCGTCCGGACCACCTCCATCACCATTGCCATCCCCCCATCGCGACGCCGTCCGCCGGAGTCGGGCCGTGGCCGACTCGGCCCGGCCCCCCTCGTCGCGCCAGTCTCCCCGTCGAGGTCAGCACCCACAAGCGGCGGACCGGGCCTCGTCCACATGGGTGTGGATAGGGCCGGGCAGAATGAACGTGGGGTGACGCCCCGGTGACGGGACGGCCAACGGCATGCGAGGGGAAGATGATCCGGACCCTCCGCCCCCCGATCACCTGTGCATAACGCCGCCCGGAGCCACGGTCGGCTCAGATCGCCCCGTCGCCTGGCGGAGGTGCCGGTGGGGGCGGCCGGACCCGGGGCCCGTCAGTCGAGGTTGGTGAGTTGGGTGCCGAGTTCCACGTAGTCCTGGTCGAAGCGGGAGAGGAGCTCCGGCAGGTTGGAGGTGTCGATGGTCAGCTCGTAGTGACCGGCCGAGGTCGACGCCGACAACCGGGCGAAGTCCTCCCCGGCGCGCGTCCCGTCGGTGACGACCACGGCCCGGGCCGCCGAGACCGACGCCGGCATGGTCGTGGCGGAGAGGCGACCGACGAAGACGGTGAACGCCTCCGAGACCGACTGGGCCGCACCCGTGAGACAGGGAAGCGGTTGGACCGCGCTCTGGCAGGACCGTGTCTCACCTTCGTAGCGGACGACGGCACCGCTGAGCGAGGCGTAGGCCGACTGGACCCGGGTGCCGGCCAGTTCGTCGGTGTGGAACCGGTCGTAGCGGACCACGGCCGTGGCCACGTTGACGGTGGCGACGATGGCGACCCCGAGGACGAGGAGGAGGACGACGGTGTTCTTGGCCGGCGCCGAGAGGACGAGGCGCCAGTAGGGATCACGCGTCGGTGACGGCGGGTCGGGCTGCCAGAGGAAAGCTGTCCCGGTGCCGGTCGCCGTGTCCGGCGTCGTCGGGGCCGGGTCCGGGTCGCCGAGGAGTCCCCACGGGTACTCCGAGGTCACCATGGTCAGGTAGCCGACGAGCCGGGTCTCGTAGCGGACGGCGGCGGCGAAGGCCTGGTGGAGCGACGAGGGGAGGCGGCCGGTGACGACGGCGGTCGACCAGGCGAAGACGAGGACGGGGGTGGCGATGCCCAGGGTCACCGTCGCCGCCACCACCAGAGCGGGGAGGGCGAGGACGAGGCGGAAGGCCACCGCCCACCGGTTCAGCCGACCGGGCCGGGTGGTGACGCGGACGGGATAGTGGACGTCGGCCAGCGAGAAGGGGGGGTAGGCGTCGGTGAGGACGACGAGATAGGAGAGGAGCCTCGCCTGCCATCCGATGTAGCCGGCGAGGATGGCCGCCACCGGTCTCGGGAGCCGTCCGCCGGCCAGCGCGCCGCACCACCCGATGACAGAGACCACGATCACCGCCGGCGCCGCCACGCCGAGGGCCAGGATGTGGGGGAGGGCGAGACCGAAACGGGCGGCCACGGTGGTCCGGCGTTGGCGGACGGGTGCGTCGAAGGCGACGAGGACGGGGGCATGCTCCGGTCGGACGTCAGCCACGACGACCACGGGACACCCCCCTCCCCGACGGCCCCGTCAACGGAAAGAGGCCGTGTCCGGGAGAATCCGGACACGACCAGTCTGGCAGCGAGGTCGGGCCGCGCGCACGGCCGGACGCGCCTGACGGCGCGGCCGGCCGTGGAGCTATGCCACTTCCACCACTTGGACCACTTATGCGGCGGCGACGACGTCGGCCAGAGGCGGCGGAGCGTTCCCGGCGACGGCACCGGGCCCGCCCAGCGCCGCCGTCAGGACCTCGCCGATCTCCTCGGCCAGATGGAACGTCATTCTCTGGCGGACGCCCTCGGGGACGTCTTCGAGATCGGGCCCGTTGCGGGCGGGGAGGACGACCTCGGTGAGACCGGCCCGGTGGGCGGCCAGGACCTTCTGCTTCACCCCGCCGATGGGCAGGACGCGTCCCTGGAGGGTGACCTCGCCGGTCATGCCCAGGACGGACTTCACCGGTTGGTCGCGCAGGAGGCTCACGAGCGCGGTGGTCATGGTGACCCCGGCCGACGGGCCGTCCTTCGGGACGGCCCCGGCGGGGACGTGGAGGTGGAAGCGCCGACCGCTGAAGGAGTCGGGCGCGATCCCGAGCTCGGGGGCATGGGACCGGACGTAGGAGAGGGCGATCTCGGCCGACTCCTTCATGACGTCACCGAGCTGGCCGGTGAGGGTGAGACCCTCGGTCCCGTCCATGGACGTGGCCTCGATGAAGAGGACGTCGCCCCCGGTGCCGGTGACGGCCAGGCCGGTGGCCACTCCGGGGACGGCGGTCCGGTCGGCCGCTTCGAAGAAGAAGCGGGGCCGACCGAGCCAGGGGCGGACATCGTCCACCTCGACCGGAGCGGTCACCTCGTTGGACACCAACTTCGTCGCCACCTTGCGCAGGAGCCGACCGATTTCGCGCTCGAGGGAGCGGACGCCCGCCTCGCGGGTGTAGTCGGCCGAGATGGACCGGATGGCCTCGTCGGTCAGGACCACCTCGTCGGGCCGGAGCGCGGCGCGCTCCAACTGGCGGCGGAGGAGGTGGTGGCGGGCGATGGAGAGCTTCTCCTCCTCGGTGTAGCCGTCGAGGCGGATGACCTCCATCCGGTCCAGGAGGGGACCGGGGACGGTCTCGGTCACGTTGGCCGTCGAGAGGAAGAGGACCTTGGACAGGTCGAGCTCCACCTCGAGGTAGTGGTCGCGGAACGTGTGGTTCTGGGCCGGGTCGAGGACCTCGAGGAGCGCGGACGAGGGATCGCCGCGGTAGTCGGCACCGAGCTTGTCCACCTCGTCGAGGAGGATGACAGGGTTCATGGTCCCCGCCTCGCGAAGCGCCCGGACGAGACGACCGGGTTGGGCGCCGACGTAGGTCCGGCGGTGGCCGCGGATCTCCGCCTCGTCACGGACGCCGCCCAACGAGACACGGACGAACTTCCTTCCGAGCGCGCGGGCCACCGACTCGCCCAGAGAGGTCTTCCCCACCCCGGGCGGACCGACGAGGGCGAGGATGGCACCGGCGCCGCGCCGGCCGACGGGGACGAGTCCGCGTTCGGCCTGGAGGGCGCGGACGGCGAGGTGCTCGAGGATCCGCTCCTTCACGTCGGTCAGTCCCTCGTGGTCCTCGTCGAGGATCCGTGCCGCGTCGGGGACGTCGAGGTTGTCCTCGGAGACGACTCCCCAGGGAACCTCGAGGACGGTGTCGAGCCAGGTCCGGATCCACCCGTTCTCGGGGTTCTGCTCCGAGGTCCGGTCCAGCTTGTCGACTTCGCGGAGGAACGCGGTCCGGACGTCGTCGGGAATGTCGCGTCCCTCGATCTTCGCCCGGTAGTCGTCGGCAGTGCCCTCGTCGGTTGTCCCGTCGAGTTCGTTGAGCTCCTTGCGGATGGCCTCGAGCTGGCGACGCAGGAGGAATTCGCGTTGGGTCTTCTCCATCCCGTCCTCGACGTTCGACTTGATCTGGTCGCGCAGGGTCAGGTCGGCGAAGGTCTCCCGGGCCCACCCGATCACCAGGCGCAGGCGCGCCTCGACGTCGACCGTCTCGAGGACCTCGACCTTCTGGGCCAGGGTGAGGTCGGGCGAGTACCCGGCGAGGTCGGCCACGAGCGACGGCTCGGTCACCTCGCGCAGTCTCTCCGCCATCCGGCGGGCCCCCCGGGTGATGAGGATGTTCTCGAGGACGGCCCGGTACTCCCGGGCCAGCTCGACGGCGACGGGTGTGACCGGGCCCTCGACCACGGGGTCGATCTGGACCCAGAGGGCGGTCCCGGTCCCGGGAACGGCCGTGCCGATGGTGACGCGCTCGGACCCCTGGACGACCATGGCCCGGGGTCCTCCCGGGAGGTCGCCCACCTCCATGATCTCGGCCACGACGCCGATCGGGGCATAGCGCCCATCGACGTGGGGGACGAGGACGAGCCGGCCGCCGGCCGGACCGGCGGCGTCGGCCGCGGCGCGGGCCTCGTCGGTCTCGAGCGCCAGCGTGAAGACCATCCCCGGGAGGGCGACTCCCGAGGTCAGGGGTAGTAGAGGAAGGGTCTGGTTCAGTTCAGCCATCGTCATCTCCGTCGCCGGGGTGGTCCCTCCGACCGCCGGACCACCCTCTTTCGTTGCACATGCAACCAATGTCAGGGTAGGGGGATTCCCCGCCACACCCGACCGGTACCCTGAGCAGGGTGAGCACGCCGCTCGACGGGTTCCACCCGGCCGTCGCCTCCTGGTTCGCCCGCCGGTTCCCCGACGGGCCGACCCCGCCCCAGGCCGAGGGGTGGCCCCTCATCCGCAGCGGCGTCGACACCCTGATCGCCGCCCCCACCGGGTCGGGGAAGACGCTCACCGGGTTCCTGGTGGCCATCGACGCCGCCTACCGGGCCCATGAGGCCGGGGTCCTCGTCCCCGGGGCGACCAGGGTCGTCTACGTCTCACCGCTGAAGGCGCTGGCCGTCGACATCCACCAGAATCTCGAGGGGCCCCTGGCCGAGATCGCCGAGGAGGCGGCCCGCCTGGGGCTGTCGGTCCCCCCCGTCACGGTGGCCGTCCGGACGGGCGACACCACCGCCGGAGCCCGGGCCGCCATGGTCAAGGATCCCCCCACCTTCCTGGTGACGACGCCCGAGAGCCTCTATCTCCTCGTCACCGCCGGACGCAGCCGTGACACCCTCGGCCAGGTGGAGACCATCATCGTGGACGAGATCCACGCCCTGGCCCGGGACAAGCGGGGCGCGCACCTGGCGCTCACCCTGGAGCGTCTCGAGCATCTCCGCAGCGGGCCCCGCCCCCAGCGGATCGGGCTCTCGGCCACCCAACGGCCCATCGAACGGACGGCCCGGTTGCTCTCCGGGGTGGGCGAGGGACGGTCGACCGCCATCGTCGACTGTGGACATGTGAGGCGGCTCGACATCTCCATCGAGCTCCCCGGGACCGAGCTCACGGCGGTGGCCTCCACCGAGCAGTTCGGCGAGATCATCGACCGGATCGCCGAGCACGTCCGGGCGCACCGGACGACCCTCGTCTTCGTGAACACGAGGCGGATGTCCGAGCGGTTGGCCCACCTCCTGGCCGAGAGGCTCGGCCCCGACCACGTGGCCGCCCACCACGGGAGCCTGTCGAAGGACCGTCGGCACCGGGTCGAGACCCGTCTGCGCGCCGGGGACCTCCGGGCCCTCGTGGCCACGGCGTCGCTCGAGCTCGGGATCGACATCGGCCCGGTGGAGCTCGTCTGCCAGGTCGGCTCCCCCCGGGCCATCGCCACCGCCCTCCAACGGGTGGGCCGGTCGAACCACACCCGCCAGGGGACGCCCGAGGGGATCCTCTTCCCCCTCACCCGCGACGAGCTCGTCGAGTGCGCGGCCCTCCTGGCGGCGGTCCGCGGCGGCCGGTTGGACACCACCACTCCCCCGGTGGCACCGCTCGACATCCTGGCCCAGCAGATCGTGGCCGAGGTGGCCGCGGCCGAGGAGTGGGACGAGGGCGATCTCCTGGCGCTCGTCCGCCGGGCGGCACCCTACGGGGAGCTCGGGGACGCCGACTACGAAGAGGTCCTCGAGCTGGCCTCGGAGGGGATCACCACCGGGCGGGGGAAGCGGATGGCCTATCTCCACCGCGACCGGGTCAACTCCGTCCTCCGGCCCCGGCGCGGGGCCCGTCTCGCCGCCCTCACGAGCGGCGGTGCCATCGCCGAGGTGGGCGACTACCGGGTCGTCCTCGATCCCGACGACACCCCGGTCGGGACGGTCAACGAGGACTTCGCCATCGAGTCGATGGTGGGCGACGTCTTTCTCCTGGGGACCCACTCGTGGCGGATCCGCCGGGTGACCCAGGGCGAGGTCCGGGTCACCGACGCCGAAGGGGCCCATCCCACCATCCCCTTCTGGGTGGGCGAGGCCCCGAGCCGGACGGCCGAGCTGTCCGAGGAGGTCTCGGTCCTCCGCCGGGCCGTGGCCGATCTCCTCACCGCTTCACCCGACGGTGCTGATGGCGTCGCTCCCGACGGTGCTGATGGCGTCGCTCCCGACGGTGCTGATGGCGTCGCTCCCGA
>Ga0209415_10005536_pt1 | contig 22655 bp, 19 predicted proteins | sample PeaSoiSIISIP2007_FD_187696 | JGI IMG/M metagenome (GOLD analysis project Ga0209415, IMG submission 187696) | Peat soil microbial communities from Weissenstadt, Germany - SII-SIP-2007 (SPAdes) (version 2) | ecosystem: Environmental > Terrestrial > Soil > Wetlands > Peat | place: Germany... | reverse complement strand
GGGCTGGCCCGTCATCTGGGCTGGCCCGTCATCTGGGCTGGCCCGTCATCTGGGCTGGCCCGTCGTCGGGCCCACCGGGATCGCCATCCGCTCGGCCTTCGCGCCCGTGCGCCGCGGCGACGAGCTCGCGGACGGTGCCGACGCCGTGGCGGGCGCACCACTGCTCCAACTCGTCGAGGATCCTGAGCGGCGCCCGCGGGTCGGCGAAGGTCGCCGTTCCCACCTGGACCGCGTCGGCGCCGGCGAGGAGCAGCTCGACCGCGTCGTCGCCCCGGCTCACCCCGCCGACGCCGATGATCGAGGCGTCCGGGAAGGCCCGGCGGCAGTCGTGCACGGCCCGGACGGCCACGGGGTGGAGTGCCGCGCCGGAGAGCCCGCCACCCGCGCCGAGTGCCGGGCGGCGGCCCTCCAGGTCGATCGCCATGCCGAGCAGCGTGTTCACGAGCGTGAGCGCCTCGGCTCCCGCGCCGAGCGCCGCTCCGGCGATCTCGGCGATGTCGGAGACGTTCGGCGAGAGCTTCGCCCACCGTGGCCGCCGGCACGCCGCCGCCGCGTCGACCGCCTCGGCCGTCGCGCTCGGCGAGTGGGCGAACATCTTGCTGCGGTCCTCCAGGTTCGGACAGGAGACGTTGACCTCGACGGCGACGACGCAGGCCGGGGCGTCGGCGAGGAGCGCGGCCGCGCGGGCGAAGCCCTCGACGGTCCGCCCCCAGATGCTCGCGACCACCGCGGCGCCGGTCGCCTCGAGCCGCGGGGCGTCGTGCTCGAGCCACGCGGCGACGCCCGGGCCCTGCAGCCCGACGCCGTTCAGCATCCCGCACGCCACCGGCCGCACCCGGGGCGGCGGGTTGCCCGGCCACGGCTCGGCCGCTAGAGACTTCACGACGACGGCGCCGAGCCGGCGCAGGTCGAAGTACGAGGCCAGCTCGGCCCCGTGGCCGCTCGTGCCCGACGCGGTCATCACGGGGCTGACCAGCCGGAGCGAGCCGACCGGGGCGGTCAGGTCGACCGCGGCCACGCGCCCTCGTGGTGCTCCTGGAGGCTCTTCACGCTCAGCCCGAGCCGGGCCCAGTCGGCGATCCCCGCCGCGGCGGCGCGCGCCGCCGCCACCGTGGTGGCGATCGTCACGCCGTTCGCCGACGCGGCCCGCCGGATGTAGGCGCCGTCGGCGCGCGGCCCGCGGCCCCTCGGCGTGTTCACCACGAACTGCACCTTGCCGCTCGCGATGAGCGCGACGGCGTCGGCTCGACCCGAGGCGGGCGCCGCGCCGCCACCTTGCACCTCGCTCAGCTTGGCGACGCGCACGGCGACGGGGACGCCGTGCTGCTCCAGGTGGGCCGCCGTCCCCTCCGTGGCGGCGATCGTGAAGCCGAGATCCACGAAGGCGCGCGCGGCGAGCACGCCCGCGGCCTTGTCGCGGTCGGCCAGGGAGAAGAAGACGGACCCGCCCTGGGGCAGCCGGTTGCCCGCCGCGATCTGGGACTTGGCGAAGGCCAGGCCGAAGGTGGTCGCGATCCCCATCACCTCGCCGGTCGAGCGCATCTCCGGGCCGAGGAGCGCGTCGACGTCGGGAAAGCGGTCGAAGGGGAGCACCGCCTCCTTGACGCTGACGTGGCCGGGGCGGTCCGGACCGGGAGCCCGCAGGAGCCCCTCGTCCCGCAGCTCTGCCAGGGTCGTGCCGACCATGACGCGCGCCGCGACCTTGGCGAGGGGGACGCCCGTGGCCTTGGCGACGAAGGGCACGGTCCGCGAGGCCCGAGGGTTCGCCTCGATCACGAACACCTGGCCCTGCTTCACCGCGTACTGCACGTTGATCGGGCCGCGCACCTCGAGGGCGTCGGCGATCGCACGCGTGTAGCCCTCGAGGACGGCGATCGTCGCGGCGTCGAGCGTCGGCGGCGGGATGACGCACGCCGAGTCGCCCGAGTGCACCCCGGCCTCCTCGACGTGCTCCATGACCCCGCCGATCAGCACCTCGCCGGCGCTGTCGCGGATCGCGTCGACGTCGACCTCGATGGCGTCCTCGAGGAAGCGGTCGACCAGCACGGGCCGCTCCGCCGAGAGCCCCCCCTCCCGGCCGAGCGAGCCGGCGCCGCCGCTCCCGCCGCCGGCCGGAGCGTCGAAGCCGGCGAGCGCCGCCATGGCGTGCTCGAGCCCCTCGTCGTCGTAGACGATCTCCATCGCGCGCCCGCCTAGGACGTAGCTCGGGCGGACGAGCGCCGGGTAGCCGATCCGGTCGACGACGGCGCGCGCCTCGGCGAGGCTGCGAACCGTGCCGCCCGCCGGCTGGGGGATCTCGAGCCGGACGCACAGGGCGCTCCACTGCTCGCGGTCCTCGGCGAGGTCGATCGCCGCCGCGCTCGTGCCTAGGACGAGCTCGGCCGGGAGGCGGCCGGCGAGCTTCAGCGGCGTCTGGCCCCCGAGGCCGACGATCACGCCCGCCACCCCGCCCCCGCCGGCGCGGCGCTCGGCGTCGACGACCGCCAGCACGTCCTCCTCGGTGATCGGCTCGAAGTAGAGGCGGTCGGAGGTGTCGTAGTCGGTCGAGACGGTCTCGGGGTTGCAGTTCACCATCACCGTCTCGAAGCCCGCCTCGCGAAGCGCCATGCTCGCGTGCACGCAGCAGTAGTCGAACTCGATGCCCTGGCCGATGCGGTTCGGTCCCGACCCGAGGATGACGACCCGCGGCAGGCGCCCGGGCCGCACCTCGTCCTCGTCCTCGTAGGTGGAGTAGTAGTACGGGGTCTCGGCCGCGAACTCGGCGCCGCAGGTGTCGACCGTCTTGAAGGTCACGGCGACCCCCGCGCCGAGCCGGGCCGCCCGCACGTCCTCCTCCGGCAGGCCGAGCCGCCAGGCCAGCTGCGCGTCGGAGAAGCCGAGCCGCTTCAGCCGCCGCCAGTCCGTTCGGGCGAGGCGGCCGAGGCGTCCGGCCGGCGGGCCCTCCGCGTCGGCCAGCTCGTCGAGCCAGCGACGCGCCCCGACGATCTCCTGCACCTGGTCGAGGAACCACGGATCGATGCCGGTCGAGGCGGCGACCTGTCCGACGGAGGTGCCGCGACGCAGCACTGCCTCGACCTGGAAGAGCCGCTGCGGAGTGGGCAGCGCCGCCTGGCGCACCAGCTCGTCGGTGGGCACGGCGCCGTAGGCCGCCTCTGCGGGGTCGCAGTTGAGCCCGAGTCGGCCCTGCTCGAGGCCGCGCAGCGCCTTCTGCAGCGACTCGGGGAAGGTCCGGCCGATCGCCATCACCTCGCCGACGGACTGCATCCGGGTGCCGAGGCGGTCCGGCGCTCCGGGCAGCTTCTCGAAGGCCCAGCGGGGCACCTTCGTCACGACGTAGTCGATCGTCGGCTCGAAGCTCGCCGGCGTCGCCCGGGTGATGTCGTTCGGGATCTCGTCGAGCGTGTAGCCGACCGCGAGGCGTGCCGCGATCTTGGCGATCGGGAAGCCGGTCGCCTTCGAGGCGAGCGCGGAGGAGCGCGAGACGCGTGGGTTCATCTCGATGACGAGCCGCTCCCCCGTCAGCGGCTCGACGGCGAACTGGATGTTCGAACCTCCGGTCTCGACGCCGACGCGCCGGATGCAGGCGAAGGCGGCGTCGCGCATCTCCTGGTACTCGACGTCCGACAGCGTCTGGGCCGGGGCGACGGTGATCGAGTCGCCGGTGTGCACGCCCATCGGGTCGACGTTCTCGATCGAGCACACGACCACGCAGTTGTCGGCGCGGTCACGCATCACCTCGAGCTCGAACTCCTTCCAGCCGGCGATCGAGCGCTCGACGAGGATCTCCGAGACGGGGCTGGCGGCGAGGCCCGCGGCGGCGAGGTGCCGCAGCTGGTCCCGGTCGGCGGCGATGCCGGTGCCGGCGCCGCCGAGGATGAACGACGGCCGGACCATGATCGGAAAGCCGATCTGCTCGCCGATGGCGAGGGCCTCGTCGAGGTCGTGGGCGAAGCCCGAGTCCGGGCACTCGAGGCCGATCTCGATCATCGCCTTCTTGAACAGTTCGCGGTCCTCCGCCGTGCGGATCGCCTCCGTGTTCGCCCCGATGAGCTCCACCCGGTGCTCGTCGAGCACGCCTCGCGCCGAGAGCTCCATCGCCAGGTTGAGCGCGGTCTGGCCGCCCATCGTCGGGAGGAGCGCGTCGGGGCGCTCGCGGGCGACGATCGCGGCCAGCACGTCGGCGTCGAGCGGCTCGACGTAGGTCCGGTCCGCGAGGTCGGGGTCGGTCATGATCGTCGCCGGGTTCGAGTTGGCGAGGATCACCCGGTAGCCCTCCTCGCGCAGCACCCGGCACGCCTGGGTCCCCGAGTAGTCGAACTCGCACGCCTGACCGATGACGATCGGGCCCGAGCCGATCACCAGGATCGAGGAGATGTCCTCGCGCCGGCCCATCAGACCCCGGTCCCCGTCAACTCCGGGCCTCCGTCAACGATGGGCCTCCATCAGGCGGCGGAACTCCTCGAACAGGTAGCGCGCGTCGTGGGGGCCGGGACCGGCCTCCGGGTGGTACTGCACGCCGAAGGCCGGCACCGAGCGGCTGGCGAGGCCCTCGATCACCCCGTCGTTCAGGTTGACGTGGGTGACGTCGGCGTCCTCGAGGGTCCCCTCGGCGACCGCGTAGCCGTGGTTCTGGCTCGTCACCTCCACCGTGCCGGTGGCGATCCGCCGCACCGGGTGGTTGCCCCCGTGGTGGCCGAAGCGGAGCTTGAACGTCTTCGCCCCGAGGGCGGCGCCGAGGAGCTGGTGCCCGAGGCAGATCCCGAAGACCGGCACGCGACCGAGCAGCTCGCCGACGGTGCCGACGAGGTGGGGGAGCGCGGCCGGGTCACCGGGCCCGTTCGAGAGGAAGACGCCGTCCGGCCGGAGCGCCAGCGCCTCGCCGGCCGGCGTCGACGCCGGGACCACCTCGACGGTCGCCACCTTCGTGAGGTTGCGCAGGATCGTGCGCTTCAGCCCGAAGTCGTACGCGACGACCCGGAGCGGGCCGCCCGGCACGGTGTAGGGGCGATCGACGGTGACCTCGCCGACGAGGTCGACGCCCACGGTGCCCGGCTCGGCCCGCGCCGCGGCGAGGAGCTCGTGCTCGCTCGCCGTCCCGAGGGCGCACGGCATCGCGCCCGCCTCGCGCACGTGGCGCGTCAGCCGGCGGGTGTCGACGCCGGTCAGCCCGCCGATGCCGTGATGCGTGAGGAAGGCCTCCAGGTCTCCGGTCGAGCGCCAGCTGCTCGGTCGCTCGGCGAGGTCGCGCACGACGATGCCGCGGCAAAAGGGCCGCCGGCTCTCGTCGTCCTCGGGCGTCACGCCGTAGTTGCCGATGTGGGGATAGGTGAACGCGATCACCTGCCCGGCGTAGGACGGGTCGGTGATCACCTCCTGGTAGCCCGCCATGACGGTGTTGAAGACGAGCTCGCCCGTCGCGACCCGCGCCGTGCCGTCGGCGAGCGCGCCGATCGCCTCGCCCTCGAAGACGGCGCCGTCCGCCAGTACCAGGAGCGCCGGCGACCGGGTCATCGCTGCGCCTCCGCCCCGACGACGACGGGCTCGCCCCCGAGCAGCGTGTGCCGGACACGGCCGGTGAGCTCGCGCCCCGCGTAGGGGGAGTTCCTGCTCCGGCTGGCCCCGGCGGAGGGGTCGACGACCCAGCGCGCGGCGGGGTCGAACACGCACAGGTGGGCGCGGGCACCGGCCGCGATCGGGCCGCCGTGGCCCCCGGCGGCGTCGAGGCCCGCGATGCGCGCCGGCCGCCACGACATCAGGGCGAAGAGCTCGACGGGCGTGCAACGCGGGCCCGTGTCGCCGTTCGCGCCGGCGCCGCCGGGCGTGCAGAGCACGTCGTAGGCCACGGCGAGCGCCGTCTCCAGCCCGAGCATGCCCGGGGGGGCGCTCTCGAACGGCTCCTCCTTCGCCTCGATCGGGTGCGGCGCGTGGTCGGTGGCGATCACGTCGATGACCCCCCCGACGAGCGCGTCGCGGACCGCCAGCACGTCGTCGGCGGTGCGCAGGGGAGGGTTCACCTTGAAGACCGGGTCGTACGACGCCACGGTCTCGTCGGTGAGGCTCAGGTGGTGCGGCGTCGCCTCGGCGGTGACCGCCAGCCCCTCCGACCTGGCGGCGCGGAGCAGCGCGACGGACCCCGCCGTGGACAGGTGGAGGAAGTGCATCGGCGAGCCGGTGAGCCGCACGAGCCCGAGGTCTCGCGCGAGCATCGCCTCCTCGGCGAGCGCGGGCTGGCCGGGGATCCCGAGGCGGCTCGACCACGCCCCCTCGTGCATGTGGCCGCCCGAGGCGAGCTCCTCGTCCTCGCAGTGCTGGGCGAGGACGACGCCGAGGCCCCCGGCGTACTCGAGCGCCCGCCGCATCAGCCGGGCGTCTTGCACCCCCCGGCCGTCGTCGGTGAAGAGCCGGACGCCGAGGGCGGCCATCTCTGCGAGCGGCGCCAGCCGCTCGCCCGACCGCCCGACGGTGATCGCCCCGGCGACCGCGACGTCGGCGCACACGCCCGCGCCGAGCGCGAGGACGTCGCGGACGATCGCGGCGTTGTCGATCGCCGGCTCGGTGTTCGGCATCGCGACGACGGCCGTGTAGCCGCCGAGGGCGGCGGCGCGCGCCCCGCTCTCGACGGTCTCGGCGGCCTCGCCGCCGGGCTCCCTCAGGTGCGTGTGGAGATCCACGAGGCCCGGGGCGACGAGGCAGCCGCCGGCGTCGAGGACGGTGGCCCCCCGCGGCGGCTCGATCGCCGGGGCGACCTCGACGATCCTGCCCTCCTCGACCAGCACGTCGGCGCGGCGCTCGCCCGTCTCGTCGACGAGGGTCCCGCCCCGCACGCAGATCTTGCGGCTCATCGCGGCGCCTCCGGCGCGGCGAGGCCGCCCGGCGCCGCACCGAGCAGCAGGAAGAGGACGGCCATGCGCACCGGCACGCCGTTGTGGACCTGGCGGGTGACGAGCGCGCTCGACCCCTCGAGGACCTCGGCGTCGATCTCCACGCCCCGGTTCATCGGGCCGGGATGCATGACGAGGGCGTCGGGGGCGAGCCGGGCGGCACGCTCGCGGCTCAGGCCGAACCGAGCGGCGTACTCGCGAAGCGACGGGACGAACGTGCCCTGCATGCGCTCGGACTGCATCCTGAGGAGGTAGACGACGTCGGTCTCGGCAAGGACGGGGTCGAGCTCGTTCGACACGTTCGCGGGCCAGCCCTCGAGCGAGGGCGGCAGCAGCGTCGCCGGGGCGACGAGGGTGACCTCGGCGCCGAGCGCCGAGAGGGCGAGCACGTTCGAGCGGGCGACCCTGCTGTGCCGGATGTCGCCGACGACGGCGACCCGCAGGCCGGCGAAGTCGTCGGGGGCGTCGCCGCTCCGGCGCCGCGCCAGCGCCTCCCTGATCGTGTAGCAGTCGAGCAGCGCCTGGGTGGGGTGCTCGTGCTGGCCGTCGCCGGCGTTGACGACCGAGGCCCGGACCCAGCCGGCGACCCGGTGCGGCGCTCCCGCCGAGGCGTGCCGGACGACCATCGCGTCGACGCCCATCGCGTCGATCGTCTCGACGGTGTCGCGGAGGGACTCGCCCTTCGAGAGCGAGGACGTCGAGGCGGTGAAGGTCATGGTGTCGGCCGACAGGCGCTTCGCCGCGGTCTCGAAGGAGAGCCGGGTGCGCGTCGAGCTCTCGAAGAACAGCGTGGCGACGGTGCGGCCGCGAAGCGCCGGGACCTTCGGGATGTCGCGCTCGGTGACCTCGGCGAACGAGTCGGCCAGGTGGAGCACCTCCAAGATCCCGTCCCGGCCGAGGTCGGCGACGGAGAGCAGGTGCCTGCGAGCCGAGGTCGCGAGCCGGGCGCCGGACGCGGAATCGTCGCGCGCCGTGGGCGTCGAGGCGGGAGCGACCGTGCCGGGCCGCGCACGCGCCGTCGCGACGGCGGCGCGCGCCGCATCTGTCGTCCCGGGCGACGTCATACCGGGCCCAGATCGCCGATGAGGACGCCGTCCTCGCTCACCTCGACCGCCTCGTCCCGGCGGGTCGGCAGGTTCTTCCCCACGTAGTCGGGCCGGATCGGCAGCTCCCGGTGGCCCCGGTCGACCATCACCGCGAGCTGCACGGCCCGGGCACGCCCGAGGTCGCGCAACGCGTCGAGGGCGGCTCGCACGGTCCTGCCGGTGAAGAGCACGTCGTCGACGAGCACCACGACGCGCCCGGCGAGGTCGCACGGCATGCTCGTGGCCTTCTCCGGGCGGACGGGCCGGAGCCCGATGTCGTCGCGGTAGAAGGCGACGTCGAGGCTGCCGAACGGCACGTCCGTCCCGTCGATCTCGCGCAGCAGCTCGACCAGCCGGGCGGCGAGCGGCACCCCGCCGGTCTGGAGGCCGACGACGACGAGCTCCTCGGTGCCGTGGTTGCGCTCGATGATCTCGTGGGCGATCCGCACGAGCGCCCGGCGGACGTCATCGACGGACATCACCGACGCCCGGGCAACGAAAACGCGCCCTTCCGGGCGCGTCAACCGCTGCTCTCGTTCTGCCACCGCACTCCCCTGTCGTCCGTACGGGCCTCTCTGGACCCGTTTCACGTCCGAGCAACCATGGTAACGCGCTTCGCGCCCGACGGCCCCGTTGCCGCGGCGGTGCGCGCCGTCGGCGCCCGCCCGGGCGGTGAGGCGCGGCGGCGCTACGCGCCGAGCAGGATCTCGACGGCCTCGTGGAGCGAGCCGGCCGAGGCGTCGGGCCGGTACTCCTCGAGCGGCCACCGACGGCCCCGGTGCAGCCAGATCGTCCGCAGCCCGGCCCCGCGCCCACCACCGACGTCGGGGCCGGGGGCGTCGCCGACCATCCAGCCCGCCAGCTTGTCGGAGCCGTCCAGCTGCACGCCGCAGCGCCGGGCCGCCTCCTCGAAGATGGCCCGGTCCGGCTTGGCGGCGCCGATCTCCTCCGACACGCAGGCGGCGTCGAACAGCCCGGCCAGGCCCGCACGCGCCACCTTCTCGTGCTGGCTCGGCGGGCCGTTCGTCACGATGGCGAGCCTCCAGCCCCGCGCCCGGAGCCGCTCGAGGGCCGCGGCGACCTCGGGCTCGGGCTTGATGCAGCGCGGGTAGTCGGCACGGTACGCCGCGATCAGCTCTTCGACGCTCTCGGCGAGCCCGAACCGCTCCTTCGCCGGTGCGAACACCTCCTCGCGCGAGGCGAAGCCGTCGCGATCGACCTCCAGCAGGAACTCCACCGCGCCGCGCTCCAGCCCCTCGGCGGCGGCGAACCGCTCGGCCCAGCGCGCGTAGGCGCCCTGGCGGTCGATCAGCGTGTTGTCGAGGTCGAACATCGCCAGGTGACCCGGCGTCGGCGCGGCGGGCCTCACCTCAGCTCGAGCTCCTCGCTCTCGTACTCGGCGCCGATCGGGCCGAGGACGACCCGGCGCGGGCCCGCCTCCACCCGGCCGGCGACGAGCGCCGGGTGGCCGAGCTCGCCGGCGAGCGAGACGGCGGCCGCGCCCGCGCCGGGCGCGCAGAAGATCGCGAAGCCGACGCCCATGTTCAAGGTGCCGTAGGCCTCGCGCGGCGAGAGGCGGGCGGCGCCGGCCAGGAACGACAGGACCTCCGGCACCTCCGGGAGCCGGTCGACGCGGTAGGTGAGGTCGCGATCGGCGCGCATGAGCTTGCGCAGGCCGTGCCCGGTCACGTGGCTCAAGTAGTGGACCCCGACGCCCGCCGCGAGGAGGCGCTCGACGAGGCGGACGTAGATGACGCTCTCGTCGAGCAGGGCGTCGCCGAACTCCCGACCGCCGACGAGGCGGTGGCGGAGCCCCTCGGGAAGGCCGTCGGCGACCTCCCGGGCGAGCGAGGCACCGTTCGCGTGCAGGCCGCTCGAGGCGACCAGCACGATCTCGTCGCCCGGCGCGAGCGCCGCACCGAGCAGCGGCTCGACGCCGCCGGGGACGACCCCGACGGCGCTGCCGGCGAGGTCGATCTCGGCCGGCGCGACGAGGCCGGCGAGGGTGGGCGACTCGCCGCCGCCCCATGCCGCCCCGGCGTCCTCGCAGGCCCGGCGCCAGCCGGCCACGAGCGAGGCGTGGCGGCTGCCCGCGTACCAGCCGGCCGAGCCGGTGGCGAAGTAGGCGTTGACCAGCACGGGCAGCGCGCCGACGCAGCAGCAGTCGTTCACGACGGCGGCGACGGTGTCGTAGCCGATGGCGTCGAAGCGGTCGACGCCGGTCGCCTCCTCGTAGGCCCGGGCGATCATCGACTTCGTCCCGAGGCACTCGAGCACGAAACCGAGGTTGAGCCCGCCGAGCTCGAGGACCGAGGCGGGCTCGCCCCGCGAGGCGTCCACCAGGTGCGCCCCGCGCGGCTCCGGGTACGGCGAGGTGGCGAGCGCCCCGGCGAGCGCGGCGCGCTTGGCCGCGTCGAGGGTCGCGTAGTCGACCCCCGCCTGGCGGTAGGCGTCCGGTCCGCCGTCCCCGCTCACGCCGGCCTCGTCTCGGCCGGCCGTAGCTGGCGGGCGATGGCGGCGAGGACGCCGTTCACGTAGCGCCCGGACTCCTCGGTCGAGTACTGCTTCGCGAGCTCCACCGCCTCGTCGATGACGACGGCCACGGGGATCTCCCGGTGCTCGAGCAGCTCGTAGGTGCCGAGGCGCAGCAGCTGGCGGTCGACGGCGGGCAGCCGGCCGAGGGACCAGTCCGTCGCGTGCGAGGCGACGAGCTCGTCGACCTCTGCCGACCGGCTCCCGACGCCTCGGAACAGCTCCTCGGCGTAGGGCTCGGGCGCGAACGGCAGCGCCGCCAGGACGTCCGCCGGTGCGAGCCCCTTCACCTCGGCCTCGTAGAGCAGGCCGAGTGCTCGCTCCCGGGCACGTCGACGCTCGCCCGCGGGCGGCTCCTCGTCCCGGCTACGCCCTCGTGAGGTACTCACCGGACCGGGTGTCGACCTTGATCCGGTCGCCCGGGTTGACGAACAGCGGAACCTGCACGACGAGGCCCGTCTCGAGGGTCGCCGGCTTGCGGGCGCCCGACACCCGGTCCCCCTGCAGGCCGGGCTCGGTCTCGGCGACGGCGAGCTCGACCGCGGCGGGCAGCTCGACGTCGACGATCTCCCCGCCGTAGAGCTGCAGGACGGCCGAGTCGCCCTCCTTCAGGTAGCTCGCCGAGCCGGCGAGCGACGAGGACTCGACGTTCATCTGGTCGTAGGAGACGTTGTCCATGAAAACGTACTCGTCGCCGTCCCGGTAGAGGAACTGCATCTCCCGCTTCTCGACGAGCGCCTGCTCGACCTTCTCGTCCGCCCGGAACGTCCGCTCGACGACCGCCTTCGTCCGGACGTTGCGGAGCTTGGTCCGCACGAACGCGCCACCCTTGCCGGGCTTGACGTGCTGGAACTCGACGATCGAGAAGAGGCCGTCGGGCAGCTCGAGCGTCATGCCGTTCTTCAGGTCGTTGGTGGAGAGGGCCATCAGAGGGTGTAGTCCTTCGTCGACTTCGTGAGGACCCGCGCACCGGTGGGGGTGACGACGACGGTGTCCTCGATGCGGGCGCCGCCCCGTCCTTGCAGGTACGCGCCCGGCTCGACGGTCACCACGGCGCCCGCCGGGAGGATATCAGCCGATCCGGCGGCCACCGCCGGGGCCTCGTGGATCTCCAAGCCCACGCCATGGCCCGTGGAGTGCAGGAACGCATCGCCGTAGCCCGCCTCGGTGAGCGACTCCCGGCAGGCTGCGTCGACCGCGGCGCCGCTCGCGCCCTCGGTCACGGCGCGAAGTCCCGCCCGCTGGGCGGCGAAGACCGCGTCGACGAGCTCGCGCAGCTCGCCGGAGGGCTCGCCGAAGGAGAGGGTCCGGGTCATGTCCGAGCGGTAGCCGTCGACGGTGGCACCGAAGTCGACGACCACCAGCTCGCCGCCGCCGATCTGGCGCTCGGTCGGGCGGGCGTGCGGCATCGCGCCGTTCGGCCCACTCGCCACGATGGTCTCGAACGCCGGCGCCGAGGCGCCGCGGCGCCGCATCTCGTACTCGAGCTCCGCGGCGACCTCCGACTCGGTGCACCCCTCCGTGATCCGGCTCTTGACCTGGGCGAGCGCGACGTCGGCCACCTGGCACGCCAGCTCGACGCGGGCGAGCTCCCCTTCGTCCTTCACGACCCGCAGCCGCTCCACCACGGCCTTGGTCGGGACGAGCGCGGACCCTTCGAACAGCTCCGCCAGGCGGAGCTGGAACGACCACGTCACCGACGCGGCCTCGAGCCCGATGCGCCCGAGGCCGCGGGCCGCGCGGCCGAGCGCGCCGAGCTGGCCGCCCGAGTTGGCGATCTCCACCTCGACCGCCACGCCGGCGGCCGCCACCTGCTCGGCCGCCTGGTCGCGGTAGCGGCCGTCGGTGACGAGTAGCGCGCCGCTAGGGGCGACGAGGAGCATCCCGGCCGAGCCCGAGAACGCGGTCAGGTAGCGCAGGTTCTCGTGCTTGGTGACGAGCAAAGCGTCGCAACCGGCCGGCTCGAGCATCTCGCGCAACCGGCCGAGGCGGCCGGCGACGTCCATGGCTGGCAGGCTGTGGATATCGATCGTCGGGCTCATGAGGCGAATGTAGGCCGACCGCCTCAGCGCTCCGGCAGCGCGAGCAGTCCCGCGACGGCGTCCACGGCGAGCTCGTAGCCGAGCGCGCGGAACCCGGCGATCGAGCCGTCGACGACCGGCGAGAGGACCGAGCGGTGCCGCCACGGCTCGCGAGCGTCGGGGTTCGACAGGTGGAGTTCGACGACGGGGCCCTCGAAGGTCGCCAGCGCGTCGTGCAGCGACCAACCGTAGTGGCTGAGCGCCCCGGCGTTGACGACGATCGCGGCGGCGCGCCCGCGGGCGGCGTGGACGGCGGCGACGAGCTCGGACTCGGCGTCGCTCTGGCGGTGCTCCAGCTCGAGCCCGTGGCGCTCGGCCGCGGCGCGGGCGCGGCCCACGTGGTCGGCGAGCGTCTCGGTCCCGTACGTCTCGGGCTGGCGCTCGCCGAGCAGGGCGAGGTTGGGCCCCGACAGCAACAGGACGAGGGGCCCGCTCACGGCGACACCGCCCCTCTCGCCTTCGGCGCCCGGGGCCCGGCCGCCGACGCGGTCGCCTCCGGCGCGGGGCCGCCGGCGGCGCTCGCGGCGAGCGCCTGGACGACGAGCTCGCGCGGCACGTCGCGGACCGGCTCGACCCCGTCGGGGCCGTCGAGCACGAACACCGGCCCGGCGACGGCCTTCTTGTCGCGGCCCATCAGCGCGACGAGCGCGTCGAGGTCGAGCCCCGCCGGGATCGCCGCCGGCAGGCCGTAGGCCTCGACCACCTCCAGGTGCCGGTCGACGCGGGCCTCATCGATACGGCCGAGCAGGTGCGCCAGGCGGGCCGCGAAGATGAGGCCGATCGCGACCGCCTCCCCGTGACGCAGGTCGAGCGCCGGCCGGCCTCCCCCGCCGGAAAAGGCCGAGGCCTCGAGTGCGTGGGCGAGCGTGTGGCCGTAGTTGAGCGACATCCGCCGGTCCCCCTCGCGCTCGTCGGCCCCGACGACCGCCGCCTTCGCCGCGACGCAGCGCGCGATCTGCTCGACGAGGGGAAGGCTGGGGAGGTCGTCCACGCCGAGGAAGGCGTACTTCGCCATCTCGCCGAGGCCGGAGCGCCACTCCCGCTCCGGGAGGGTCGTCAGGGCGTCGGTGTCGCAGAGGACCGCTCGGGGCTGCCAGAAGGCCCCGACGAGGTTCTTCCCCTCGGGGAGGTTCACGCCCGTCTTGCCGCCGATCGCTGCGTCCACCTGGCCGAGCAGCGTCGTCGGCACGTGCACCACCGCGACCCCGCGGTGGTAGGACGCGGCGGCGAAGCCGGCGACGTCGGTCACCACGCCGCCGCCGACGGCGACGACCACGTCGGCGCGCGTCAGCCCGGCGCCCACGAAGCCGCGGCAGAGCTCCTCGACCGTCGAGAGCGTCTTCGCCCGCTCGCCGTCGCCGATGGTGAAGCGGGACGTCTCGACCCCGGGGTCGACCTCCAGGTCGATCCCCGCCTGCGACACCACCGCGGCGCGGCGCGCGCCGGGCGGGAGCACGTCGGCCAACCGGTGGCGGGCACCGGGCCCGACCAGCACCTCGTAGGAACGCTCGCCGAGCGGGATCGGCACGTGGCGGAGCACCGCGGCGAGGACGTGGTCCACGACGCCGGCGGGCGAGAGGCCGTCCACGTCGACCACGGCGGAGGCCAGGGCCTCGTAGATGGGCCGGCGGACCTCGTCGAGCCTGGCGACGGTCGCCGCGGCGTCGCCCTCGAGCAGCGGGCGGCCGTGCCCGTCGCCGACGCGCCCCGCGAGCGTCGCCGGCGTCGCCCGCAGCCAGACGACCTCGCCGGCGCGGCGGATCAGCGCCCGGTTCGCCTCGTCGAGCACGGCGCCGCCGGCGACGGCGATCACCGCGGGGCGGCCGGACGCGACGGCCTCCGCGAGCGCACGACGCTCCTCGTCGCGGAAGGCCTTCTCGCCGTCGGTGGCGAAGATCTCGGCGACGCCCCGGGAGGTGCGCCGCTCGACCTGCTCGTCGCTGTCGACGTACGGGCGCCCGAGTCGCTCGGCGAGCGCCCGGCCCGTCGTCGTCTTGCCGCTGCCCATCATCCCGACGAGCAGGACGTGGTTGCCCGGCGTGCGCGCGCCGCTCACCTGGAGTCTGCCGTCGGGTCGGCGCCGCCGGGGGGCGCCGGCGCCGGGGGCGCCACGGCGGCGGACGGCGTCTCGTCGAGCGCCCCCTCGTAGGCGTCGCGGTTGCGGACCAGCTCGGCGAGCGAGTCGCCGCCGAACTTGCGCAGCGCCTCGCCGGCGAGCACGAGGGCGACCATCGTCTCCGCGACGACGCCCATCGCGGGGACCGCGGTGACGTCGGTGCGCTCCTTGAACGAGAGCGCCTCCTCCTTCGTCGCCACGTCGACCGTCTGCAGCACCGGCCGGTTCAGCGTCGCGAGCGGCTTCATAGCGGCACGGACGACGAGGAGCGCCCCCGTCGAGATGCCGCCCTCGACGCCGCCGGCACGGGAGGTCTCCCGCACGTAGGCGTCGAGCGCCGCGTCGTAGAAGATCGCGTCGTGTGCCTCCGAACCGCGGCGCCGGGCGAGCTCGAACGCGTCGCCGAGTTCGACGCCCTTCACCGCCTGGATGCTCATCAGGGCCTGGGCGAGCAGGCCGTCGAGCTTGCGGTCCCAGTGGACGTGGCTGCCGAGCCCGACGGGCACGCCGTAGGCGAGCACCTCGACCACGCCACCGAGCGAGTCGCCGACCTTCGCCGCCGCCTTGACCTGGGCGATCATCTGCTCGGCCGCCGCCGGGTCGAAGCAGCGGACCGGCGACTCGTCGACCGTCGCGAGGTCCTCGGGACTGGGCCGCGCGCCGTCTGGCGCGACGGCCCGGCCGAGGGCGACGACGTGGCTCACCACCGAGATGCCGAGATGGGCGAGGAGCGCCTTCGCGAGCGTCCCCGCGGCGACGCGCGCGGCGGTCTCGCGCGCGGAGGCCCGCTCGAGCACGTCACGGGCGTCGGCGAACCCGTACTTCAGCATCCCCGCCAGGTCCGCGTGGCCCGGGCGCGGCGTCGTGAGGACCTTGGAGGGCGTGCCCGGCTCGGGCGACATCTCCTCCTCCCACCTCGGCCACTCGGTGTTGGCGATCTCGATGGCGATCGGCGAGCCGAGGGTGCGGCCGTGGCGCACTCCAGCGATGAGGGTCACCTCGTCCTGCTCGAAGCGCATGCGCGGGCCGCGGCCGAAGCCGAGGCGCCGGCGGGCGAGCTCGGCCGTGACGTCGCCGGCGGTGATCGGCAGCCCGGCGGGCATGCCCTCGAGGACGACGACGAGCGCCCGCCCGTGGGACTCGCCGGCGGTCAGGAAGCGCAGCATGCGACGAAATCTACTGCCGGCGCCTCCGGGCTACTTCTTGGCACCCTCGAAGTACGGGTTCGCGCCCTCGGCGTGGGCGGTGACGTCGACGATGTCGGTGATGCCGGGCACGCCGTCGCGGATGGCGACCGAGATCCCCTGGCTGAGGGTGACCTGCGCGAGACCGCAGCCCTGGCAGCCGCCCGACAGGCGCAGGTAGGCGACGCCCTCGTCGTCGACGGCCACCAGGTCGGCACGGCCGCCGTGCATGGCGATCTGCGGGTTGACCTGCTGGTCGAGCACCTCGATCACGGCATACGCCAGCGGGTTGTCCAGGTCTCCCTTGGGCTCCGCGCCGAGCCCGAGCGAGCTGCGCGGGGGCGTGTTCGGGTTCACCATGACGAGCCCCGCCTGGCCGCCGTGGTCACCGACGTCGAGGGTGGCGCCGCGGATCCGGTCGATGCTCTCCAGCACCACGACGACCGCCAGGTCGTCGTGGTGCTGGACGGCGTCGCGTGGCCCGGCGTCGGCGACCGCCTCGAACCACATGTCGTAGGTGTACGTGTTGCCGTCGGCGCCGTTCACCTCGAGGTAGAGCGCGAGGCGCTCCGCGTCCGCCTCGGCGCTGCGCGCCTGCAGCACGAGCTCCCTGGCCGCATCGGTCACCTGCAGCACGGGCTGGGGGGTGTCGGCCGCCGGGGGGTCCATCGTCATGGGTCCATCGTAGGTGGCAGTGGCCCCCGCCGCCGCGGTCCGGGGACGTAATACACTCCTGCGCCATCGCTCCGAGCTCGCGACGGAGACGGCTGCGCCGAGAGGGCGGGGTCGGACGATGGCGACGATGGGTAGGCCGCGTGCAGAGTTCGTCATGGTCGTCGTGAACGTCAGCGCTGGCAGGATGGCGTCGTGACAGCCCGGCGTTTCCTCGACGCCACGCGGATGGGTCGTGGTAGACCGGCGACTGCGCAGACCAGCCCGCCCGCGGCGGAACACGACCGTGACCTGCCCGGGCGGGACGCCGGAGGTCCCGAGACGATGACCGCTGAGACGAGCGAGGCACCAGAGCTGCTGCTCGTCGAGGACGACGAAGGCGACGCCCTGCTCGTCCAGGCCCTCCTGGAGGAGGTCGGCGACACGCGCAGCCTCGCCTGGGCGCGCTCGCTCGCGCAGGCGGAGGAGCCGCTGCGGGCCGGGCCGCAGTGCGTCCTGCTCGACCTCGGGCTGCCGGACTCGGACGGCAACGCCGCCGTGCGCCGGGTGGTGGCGCTCGCGCCCGACGCCGCCGTCGTCGTGCTGACCGGGCTCGACGACGAGGAGCGCGGCATCGGGGCGATGGCCGCCGGCGCGCAGGACTACCTCGTGAAGGGCACCGTCGACGGCCATCTGCTCATACGCTCGGTCCGCTATGCGATCGAACGAAAGCGCGCCGCCAACACCGCCGCACAGCTGCGCGAGGCCGAGCTTCGCGCCGAGGAGAACGACCGGCTGGAGCGGGGCCTCCTGCCGCGCCCGCTCCTGCGCTCGAACTCGATCCGCTGCATGACCCTCTACGAGCCGGGCGGCGAGGAGTCCACCCTCGGCGGCGACTTCTTCGACGTCGTCGAGCTGCAGAACGGCACGATCCGGGCGATGATCGGCGACGTCGCCGGCCACGGCCCCGACGAGGCGGCGCTCGGCGTGCGGCTCCGGGTCGCCTGGCGGACGCTCGTCATCGCCGGCATCGAGACCGCGGCGACCCTCGTCGCACTGGAGGACCTGTTCATCACCGAGCGCCCCGAGGCCTCGCTGTTCGCGACGATCTGCGACGTGCAGATCGCCGCCGACCACCGGTCGATGACCGTCGCCCGCGCCGGGCACCTCCCGCCGCTGCTCGTCAACAGCGAGGGCGTGGTGCGCGCCGAGACCCCCGGCGGCCCCCCGCTCGGGGTGCTCGAGCCCGGGCACTGGGAGGCGAGCCGGATCGAGCTCGGGGAGCGCTGGGCGGTCGTGCTCTACACCGACGGCCTAGTCGAGAACGTCGTCGAGCGCGACGGTCAGCGCGAGCGCATCGGCGAGGAGGGGCTGGCCGCCATCGTCGGCGCGTGCGTGGCACGCGGCGACGACATCGCGGACATCGTCGACCACACGCTCGCCACCCTCCACGACGGGCAGCGCTCGGCCCTCTCCGACGACGTCGCGATCGTGGCGCTCTCCCCGAACCTGGCGGCGACATGACCGAGCTCGTGACCGCAGGAGCGGCCGAGTCGGCGTCGCGCACCGAGGCGGTCCCGATCACCGACGGCGCCGGGCGGCCCGACGGCGCGGGTCGCCACGGAGGGGGCCCGCGCTGGCCGGGCCGGGTGACCCACGGCTGGACGGGGCTGCGCTGGTCGCTCGGTCGCCGCGTCGTTGTCCTCGCCGCCGGGCTCGCCCTGGCGCTCGCAGGCGCCGGCACGCTCGCCGCCGTGGCGGTCTCCTCGCTCGACTCGGCGCTCAACTACCAGTCGGCGAGGATCGACCCGGCACGGGTGGCGGCCGAGGACCTCGTCGAGTCGCTCTCCGCCCAGCAGGCCAACGCCGACGGCTACGTCGCGACGGCCAGCCCGCTGCTCAAGTCCTCCTACGTGCACCACGGCGCCGCCGAGCGCACAGCCGAGGCGCAGCTGCACGCGCTGCTCTCCGGCCACCCCCAGCTGGTGCGCTCGCTCGACGCCGCGCTCGCCGACGCCGGGACCTGGCAGAGCGCCACGGCAAGCGGCATCCTCGCGAAGACCGCCCCGCAGCGCTCGGCCGCCGCGACGATCAGCACCGACGACAGACGCTTCGGCGTGGTCACCAGCGCGTTCCGGACCTTCAGCGCGCAACTGACGGCCGCCTACGCCAACGCCACGGCCCAGGTTCACAACGCGACCCGCACCCTCATCATCTTGCTGATCGTCGCCGGCGCGCTGATCGCCGGCGCGGTGGCGGCGTCGGTAGCCTCGCTCAGGCGCTGGGTGACCCGGCCGATCCTGGCGCTACGCGACGACGTGCGGGTGGTCGTCGGCGGCGCGCTCGACCACGAGATCGCCACCCAGGGGCCCCCGGAGATCTCGCGGGTCGCGAGCGACGTCGAGGAGATGCGGCGGCGCATCGTCGAGGAGCTCGACCGCCTGCGCGCCGCCCAGGACGAGATCGCCCGCCAGGCCGAGGAGCTCCAGCGCTCGAACGCCGACCTCGAGCAGTTCGCCTACGTCGCCTCGCACGACCTCCAGGAGCCGCTGCGGAAGGTGGCGAGCTTTTGCGAGCTGCTCGAGCGCCGCTACCGCGACCAGCTCGACGACCGGGGCAAGCAGTACGTGGACCTCGCCGCGGACGGCGCGAAGCGGATGCAGCACCTGATCCGCGACGTCCTCGCCCTCGCCCGCATCGGGCGTGCCCAGCACAAGATGGTGCAGATCGACACCGTCGACGCGCTGCGTCAGGCGATGGAGAACCTCTCGGAGCAGATCGAGGCCACCGGCGCGACGGTCACCCACGAGAATCTGCCGACGATCATCGGCGACCCCACGCTCGTCACCGCGCTCTTCCAGAACCTCGTCGCCAACTCGGTGAAGTTCCGCAGCGAGGACCCGCCGGTGATCAAGGTCTGGGCGACGCGCGAGGAGGACCACTGGCGCTTCTCCGTCCAGGACAACGGGATCGGCATCGAGCCCCAGTACGGCGACCGGGTCTTCATCATCTTCCAACGTCTCCACGGAAGGGACGAGTACACCGGTACTGGCATCGGCCTTGCGCTCTGCAGGAGAATCGTCGAGTTCCACGGCGGGCGGATCTGGTTGGGGACGAGCGCCGCCCGAGGGACGACCATCGAGTGGTCGTGGCCGAGCGCCATTGCCGTAGGGACGGGTGGAAACGATGGCTGACACCGGGCGAAGCAGGGCGCTGCAGCTCTTGCTCGTCGAGGACGACCCAGGCGACGTCTTGATGACGAAGGAGGCGCTCGACGAAGGAGCCGACAGTTCGTTGCCGCCCTGCGTCCTCCACGTCGTGAGCGACGGCGTCGACGCGCTCGAGTTCCTCCACCGCGAAGGGCGCTACGCGGCCGCCCCCTCCCCCGATCTCGTGCTGCTCGACCTGAACCTGCCCCGCATCGGCGGGCGCGAGGTGCTCGCGCAGATCAAGGGCGATCCGGTGCTGCGGCGCATCCCGGTCGTGATCCTGACGACGTCCGACTCCGTGGACGACATCGTCAGCAGCTACGACCTGCAGGCGAACGCCTACGTCACCAAGCCCGTCGGCTTCGACCGCTTCGCCGAGGTGGTGCGCGACGTCGTGCGCCTCTTCTCGCAGGTCGCCACGCTCCCCCCGCGCGTCGAGCACCGCTGAGCCACCCGCCGCCTCGCGACCGCCGCGTCGCGGCGGGCCGGGGCACGGTCCCCGGACCGGCATGATGGTCCCGTGCAACGCGTCCTCCTGCTGCTCCCGACGGCGACCTACCGCGCGACCGAGTTCCTCGCCGCGGCGGCGAGCCTCGGCGTGGACGTCGTGACGGGCTCGGAGCAGCGCCAGGCGCTGGCCGACGTGATGGGGGACACCTTCGTCGAGCTGGCGCTCCACGACCCGGGTTCGGCGGCCGAGGAGATCGCCCGCTTCGCAAAGCGCGTGCCGCTCGACGCCGTCGTCTCCGTCGACGACCAGGCCGGCCTCACCGCGGCGCTCGCCGCCGAGCGCCTCGGCCTGCGTCACAACCCGCCGGCGGCCGTCGCGGCGACGCGCGACAAGGCGACGATGCGGACGCTGTTCGCCCGCCACGGTGTGCCCCAGCCGGACTTCGCCGTGCTCAGGCCGGAAGCAGGCGCGGACGTCGCGGCCGCCGTCGCCGGATTGGCGGGGAAGATCGGGTATCCCGCCGTGGTGAAGCCCTGCTCGCTCTCCGGCAGCCGTGGCGTGATCCGGGTCGACGACGAGGACGGCGCCAAAGCTGCGGCGGAGCGGGTGCTCGCGATCCTGCACGACGCCGGCGAGCCCGAGCGCTCGCCGCTGCTCGTCGAGCGCTTCTTCCCGGGCGACGAGGTCGCCCTCGAGGGGATCGTCGACGCCGGGTGCCTGCACGTGCTCGCCGTCTTCGACAAGCCGGACCCCCTCGACGGCCCGTACTTCGAGGAGACAATCTACGTCACGCCCTCTCGCCACCCGCCGGAGGCGCTGGATGCCGTCGTCGGGGCGGTCGGGGCGGCGGTGGCGGCGCTCGGGCTCCGTGACGGCCCCGTCCACGGCGAGGCGCGGATCGGGCGCGACGGCCACGGCGGCCGTCCCGAGGTGACCGTGCTGGAGGTCGCGGCACGGACGATCGGGGGGCGGTGCGCGAAGGTCCTCCGCTTCGCCACCGGCGAGACGCTGGAGGAGCTGGTGCTGGCCCAGGCGCTCGGCCGGAGCCCGGGCAGGGCGCCGGCACGCGAGCGCGCCGCCGCGGGGGTCATGATGCTCCCGATCCCGGCCTCCGGGCGCCTCGAAGGGGTCGGCGGCGCCGAGCGCGCCCTCGCGGTCCCCCACGTCACGGGGCTCGAGATCTCGATCGCCCCGGGCCGGCCCGTGCGCGCCCTCCCCGAGGGCGACCGCTACCTCGGCTTCCTCTTCGCCCGCGCCGGGACGCCCGAGCTCGTCGAGGCGGCGCTGCGGGCGGCCCACGCCGAGCTCGACGTCCGGATCGCCGCATGAGGGCCTGATGCGGGTCCTGCTGCTGTCCACCTACGAGCTCGGCGCGCAGCCCCTCGGCTGCGCGGTCCCGGCCGCGGCGCTCGGCGCCGCCGGTCACGAGGTGCGCAGCTGCGACCTGGCGGTCGAGGAGTGGCCGGCCGACGACGTCGCCTGGGCGGACGCGGCGGCCTGCTCGGTGCCGATGCACACGGCGCTGCGCCTCGGCCTGGCGGCCGTGTCCCGGCTGCACGCCGAGCGGCCGGGGCTGCCGGTCGCCCTCCACGGCCTGTACGCGCCGATCGCCGCCACGACCGGGCTGCTCGGCCCGCGAGACCTCGCCGCGGCCGGCGAGAGCGACGGGCTGCTCGTCTCGTGGGTCGACGGTCTCGCCGCGACGGCCGGACCCGGGGCTCCGGCCCCCGCCGGCCCGGGGGTGCACGTCGAGCTCGGTCCGGCGTCGCGGGCGGGCGACCGGCCGGCGCCGCTGCCGAGGCGTGAGGGGCTGCCGGGGCTGGAGCGCTACGCCAGGCTCGCGCTCGGCGACGAGGAGCGCCTCGTCGCGACGGTGGAGACGACGCGGGGCTGCAACCACACCTGCCGGCACTGCCCCGTCCCCGTCGTCTACCGCGGCCGGACCCGGGTGGTGGTGGCGGCGTCCGTGCTCGACGACGTGGAACAGCTCGTCGCCGCCGGGGCCCGGCACGTCCACTTCGCCGACCCGGACTTCCTCAACCGGCCGCGCCACGCCCTCGAGGTCGTCCGGGCGCTCGACGAGCGCCACCCCGACCTCACCTTCGACGCCACGATCAAGGTGACCCACCTGCTGCGGCACCGCGCGCTCGTCCCCGAGCTGGCCGCGGCGGGCTGCCTCTTCGTCGTCTCGGCGTTCGAGTCGGCGAGCGACGACGTGCTCGCCCGGCTCGACAAGGGCCACACCGCCGCGGAGGCCGCCGAGGCGGTCGAGATCCTGCGGGCGTCGGGGATCGAGCCGCGACCGTCGTTCCTGCCCTTCACCCCATGGACCTCGCTCGAGGACCTCGCCGAACTCCTCGACCTCGTCGCCTCCTACGACCTCGTCTGGAACGTCGAGCCGGTGCAGTACGGGATCCGGCTGCTGCTGCCGCCGGGCTCGCTCCTGCTGGAGGAGCCCGACGAGG